>ENA-OZEY01000546-OZEY01000546.1-human-gut-metagenome-genome-assembly--contig:-NODE-546-length-14767-cov-7.140498_pt1 | contig 14767 bp, 10 predicted proteins | sample MGYA00245071_ERZ653615 | MGnify/ENA primary metagenome ERZ653615 (study PRJEB26926, sample SAMN06165145) | human gut metagenome | biome: ENVO:00009003; feature: ENVO:2100002; material: ENVO:00002003... | reverse complement strand
AGAAATGCATACTTCGAGTGTATCCATGAGATGAAGCTGATCGTAGATCTGATCTACCAGTCAGGTTTCGCAGGCATGAGATATTCTATCTCTAACACAGCTGAGTATGGTGATTACATCACAGGTCCTAAGCTTGTAACAGAAGAGACAAAGAAGACAATGAAGAAGATCCTGAAGGATATCCAGGATGGTACATTTGCAAAAGACTTCCTGCTTGATATGTCTTCCGCAGGTGGACAGGCTCACTTCAAGGCTCTTAGAAAACTTGCTTCTGAGCATCCATCAGAGAAGGTTGGCGAGGAGATTCGTAAGTTATATAGCTGGAATGGTGAAGGAAAGCTGATCGATAACTAAGATACACATTTTGAAGAACCTAGATCCGTTTCGATCTAGGTTCTTTGTTTTTGGCAGAGATTATGACAGGTGGTGTAAGTTATGACATGTTTGGAAGCACAATCAAATATAATGGCATTCATAGAGAAGAAACTTCCGGACGATGTGATCCCGGATTTTGTAAAGCATATGCGGTACTGCAAGAATTGCAGGGAAGAGCTGGAGATTTACTATACGTTGATCGTTGGCATGCATCAGGTCGATAACAACCAGGAACTGTCACAGAATTTTGCAAAGGATCTGGAGAATGAACTGAATCGTCTGGAACACCGTGTAAAGCAGGCGAAACGTTTCAAGTTCTCCACATTTGGACTTGTGTTTGGAGTGGCAGTCGTATTTTTGTTTTTTGTATACAATCAATGTCTGGATAAGGTATATAATATCGAACAGCGGATGAAACTGGAAGCACAGGGGGATACTTATTTTTACGATACATTTGGTTTGGAGATGTCCGTTTGCTTAAATGATATTGTACAGGAAGTGCAGATTGCACAGAAACCGAAGGAATCAACCTTTTATGAAAAACTACGTGAATATCAATTAACCCACCCGGAAAGTGAGGAGACGGAGAGCGATGAATAAATTATTATTGATTGACGGAAACAGCATCATGAATCGTGCGTTTTACGGAATCCCGGATATGACAACGAATGACGGGAGACATACCAACGCGATTTATGGTTTTTTAAATATAATCTTGAAGGTAATCGAGGAAGAACAGGCAACACATATTTGTGTTGCTTTTGATTTAAAGAAGAAAACATTTCGCCATGAGATGTATGAGGCGTATAAGGGAACGCGAAAGGGTATGCCGGAAGAACTGCATGAGCAGATGCCGAGAATCAAGGAGATTCTGCAGGCAATGCACATCCGAATCGTGGAACAGGAAGGCTTTGAGGCGGATGATCTGATCGGTACGTTATCAAAGAAGGGTGAGCGCGAAGGCTTTGCCGTTACGATTCTATCTGGTGATCGTGACCTGTTGCAGCTTGCGACAGATACCGTGCTCGTACGCATCCCGAAGACAAAGCATGGTAAGACTGAGGTCGAGGATTATTATGCAAAAAATGTGGTGGAAACCTATGGAGTAACACCGTTGATTTTCATAGATATGAAAGGTCTGATGGGTGATACTTCGGATAATATTCCAGGTGTGCCGGGAATCGGTGAGAAGACAGCGGCAAAGCTGCTTGCGGAGTATGGTGACTTAGATGGTGTCTATGCGGCTGTGGACAGCATGAAGGCAAGCAGGATGAAACAGAATCTGATCGAGAACAAAGATCTGGCATACCTGTCTAAGACGCTTGCAACGATCAAGCTGGACTGCCCGATTCCATTTGAATTTTCAGAGGCAACGTATCACGATCCGTTTAATGCCGAGGCATATACGTTATTTGAAGATTTAGAGTTAAAGAGCTTTTATAAGCGGTTCTCGGTTGAGAAGAAGGAAGAACTGACCTTCGAGACAGTATTGATCGATGATATTGACGGTTACAACGCTCTGCTTGCAAAGCTGCAAAAGGCGAAGGAAGTTTCCTTTGCGTGGATCACACAGGATGGAGAAGCACTTGGCGTTGCGGTCTGTATGGATTTGGAGCATGTCTATCTGATTCGGTTTATGATGTTTATCACGGAGGCGATGGTTGCAGACAATCTCCTTGCGTTGAGCCGGGATTATCAGGTGCAGTTAGCATGTATGCACGTGAAAAAGCTGCTTTCATTTTTGGATTTTCATGAGGAAGATGCAGTATTTGACGCTGGACTTGCGGCATATCTGTTACAGCCAAATCAGTCAGAATATGAATACGATACGCTTGCAAAGGTGTATCTGGACGTGACGCTGCCGTCAGAGAAGGAAATGCTTGGCAAGGAGAAACTAGGATATTTCTCCTTCGAAGATGAAAGAGTACAAAAATGGATGGCATATCAGGCGATTGTGCCATATAAGATAAAGTCAGTTTTGCGAGAGAAATTAAAAGAGACAGGAATGGAATCACTCTATGATGAGATGGAGCTTCCTTGTCTGTATGCGTTATATGAGATGGAGAAAAATGGTATCCGCGTCGATGGTGAGGCATTGCATCAGTATGGGAAAAAACTCCGTACACGGATCGAGGAGCTTACCGCAGAGATTCATGCAATGGCGGGGGAAGAATTTAACATCAATTCTCCGAAAAAACTTGGCGAGATTTTATTTGAGAAACTTGGATTAAAAAATGGAAAGAAGACAAAGACCGGATATTCGACGAGTGCAGAGGTGTTAGAGAAGCTTAAAAATGCACATCCGATCATACCGAAGATCTTAGAATACCGTCAGCTTACGAAGCTTAATTCCACCTATGCAGAGGGATTGGCTGGTTATATCCGGGCAGATGGAAGAATTCATGGCAAGTTCCATCAGACGGTAACTGTGACGGGACGTATCAGTTCGGCAGATCCGAATCTGCAGAATATCCCGACGCGTATGCCGCTTGGCAGAGAAATCCGTAAGGTCTTTATTCCGGAGGAAGGATCGGTGTTTGTTGATGCTGATTATTCCCAGATTGAGCTGCGTGTGCTTGCACATATGTCCGGTGATGCGGCTTTGATTGCGGCATATCAGGCGGATGAGGATATCCATGCGATCACGGCATCACAGGTATTCGATGTGCCACTCGATCAGGTGGACAGTACCCTTCGCCGGAAAGCAAAGGCGGTAAATTTTGGAATTGTTTACGGCATCAGCTCCTTTGGTCTAGGACAGGATCTCGATATCTCCAGAAAGGAAGCGGAGGGCTATATCGAGAAATATTTTGCAACCTATGGCAAGGTTAAGGAATTTTTAGACCGAACGGTGGAAGATGCGAAGAAAAACGGCTATACGGTCACGATGTTTGGACGGAGACGCCCGATTCCAGAGCTTGCTTCCTCGAACTTTATGACACGGAGTTTTGGCGAGCGTGCGGCAATGAACGCCCCGGTACAAGGAACTGCGGCGGATATTATCAAGATTGCAATGGTTCGTGTGAATCGTCGGCTCAAAAAAGAACATTTGCAGTCAAAGCTTGTACTTCAGATCCACGATGAGCTGATCATCGAGACAAAGAAGGAAGAGGTAGAGATCGTACAGAAGATTTTGGTGCAAGAGATGATGCATGCGGCAGACCTTGCTGTGCCGCTTCTTGTGGATGCAAATGTTGGTGACAGCTGGTATGATGCGAAGTAAGGACATTCAGGGAGATTCAGAATGCTGATATTAGGAATTACTGGAGGCGTTGGCTCTGGAAAAAGTAAAATATTATATGACCTGTCTAATTTATATGGGGCATATATTGTCGAGACCGATAAGCTTGCCCATACGCTGATGGAGCCGGGACAGACAGTATATCAGGCGGTTGTGGAAGCGTTTGGCACGGAGATTTTGCAGGCAGAGGAACCATATGCAATCGACCGGGCGAAGTTTGCACAGATCGTGTTTGCTGACAAAGAAAAGCTTGCACAGTTAAATGCACTTACGCATCCGGCTGTGAAGGCATGGATTCGGAAAGACATCGAGGAGAAACGGAAGCAGGACGTGAAGATCTATGTGATCGAGGCGGCACTTCTGATTCAGGATGGATATAAGGAGATCTGCGATGAAATCTGGTATATCTATGTCAATGAGGAGACGCGGATCAAACGATTGATGAAACAGCGCGGCTATACCGAGGAACGCTGCCGTGCGATGTTCCACAGTCAGGAACCGGAATCATATTATAGAAAATATGCAGATTTCACTATAAATAATCAATTAGACTATGAAAATTCATCAAAACAACTAAAAGATAGGTTGAATATCTTACTTGGAGATGCTATAATTTTAATTAATCATGGGAAAACAGACTAATTTCAGGAGGAAACAGGCGTGGCAACAGTGAAATATCCGGAACCTTTAATATTTGGACTGGACATCGGTACGCGGAGTATCGTCGGTACAGTCGGATACAGAGAACAGGAGCGGTTTCATGTAGTTGCGATGGCTGTCAAATACCATGATACCCGTTCGATGATCGATGGACAGATCCATGATATCGCGAAGGTCAGTCAGGATATTGTCGAGGTAAAACAACAGTTAGAGAAACAGTTAGGCGGACGCAAATTGCATGATGTATGCATTGCGGCGGCTGGTCGTGTCTTAAAAACTGCGATCGGACACGGGGAGTATGAATTCTCTGAGAATACAGTTATTACACAGGAATATATCCATTCGATCGATCTGATCGGCGTGGAGCAGGCGCACAATGAGATTCTGCAGGAATTAAACGAGAGTCATGAGACAACGAAATATTTCTGTGTTGGCTATACCGTTGTGAAATATTTCCTGAACAATTACGAGATCACGAATCTGGAAGGACACAAGGGAACGAAGATTGCAGCAGATGTGCTTGCAACATTTCTCCCGGAAGAGGTTGTGGATAGTCTGTATGCGGCTGTGGAGCAGGCTGGATTGTATGTGACGAATCTTACATTGGAGCCAATCGCGGCGATGACGGTAGCGATTCCAGAGCAGTACCGCCTTTTGAATATTGCACTGATTGATATCGGAGCCGGAACGTCCGATATCTGTATCACAAAAGATGGAAGCGTGATTGCGTATGGTATGATCCCGGCAGCCGGAGACGAGCTGACCGAGGCACTGGTAAAGAAATATCTGATTGATTTCCAGACGGCAGAGAAGTTAAAGACGGTCAGTGCGCGTCGGAAATCAGTTACATATAAAGATATTATGGGAATCTCCCATAAGATTACTCCGGAGGAGATCTATCAGACGACGGAGGAAGTAAAAGAAGGAATCTCGAAGAAGATCGCGGATAAAATCATTGAGTTAAATGGTGGAACAAGCGTCAGCGCGGTGTTTGTAGTCGGCGGTGGTGGAAAACTGCCTGGATTTACAGATACACTGGCAGAGGATCTTGACCTTCCGGCAGAGCGTGTAGCTCTGCGTGGCGAAGAAGTGATGAATACGATTGATTTTCAGGTAGAGGGGATCAAGAAAGATCCGCTCTATGTGACACCAATCGGTATCTGTTTGAACTTCTTTGATCAGAAGAATAACTTCATCTTTGTCAACGTAAATGGCGAACGTGTGAAGCTGTATAACAATGATAAGCTGACAATCTTTGATGCGGCAGTACAGTACGGTATTCCAAACGAAGATATCTTCCCGAAGCGCGGCGATGATATCACATTTAAGATAAATGAAAAGACACGGATCGTGCGTGGGTACAGCGGGGAAGCTGCGGTGATCACCCAGAACGGAAAGACCGCTGGTATGAACGCAGTGATTGAGGCGAACGATAACATCCGGATTCAGCCGTCTACAAAGGGCAAATCTGCGGAGATTGAATTATCGACACTTTCGGAATATGCGGGCATGCTGACCTTTAAGGTGAATGGAAACGAAGTATCCTGTCCGAAATTTGCAACCGTGAATGGTGAATTTGCATCGTCCATGTATCAGATTCAGGATGGGGATGATGTCTGTATGCGAAATTATTATACCGTGGGACAGTTGCGCACATTTATGGATCTGACGACGGATTTTTATGCGTATGTCAACCATCAGATTGCCGATGAAGATGAGAAGATTTATGAGAATTTTGAAGTAGAATTTGTCACCCGGAAGGAAGAAACGATTATTCCGGACGATGAGATCGTGGAAGTTGCAGACGAAGCAGCGGTCACAGAACCTGTGACGGAAGATACAAGTAAAACAGAGGCGGAGCAGAATGTGACACCGCAGCCACAGCCAGCACCAGCTGTAAGCCGGGCAATCACGGTTGTAGTCAATAAAACACCTGTCACTTTGACAGGAAAACAGAGCTATACATTTGTGGATATTCTGGATGTATATCCGTTTGATCTTTCTACGATGCATGGAAAGCGCCTTGTTACAAATGTAAATGGCATACATGCAGAATTTATACAGCCGATCGATGAAGGGGCTGTGATCGATATTTATTGGGAGAACTAGACATGCAGGATATTACGGAAAATCTCATTAAAAATTACACAGTATATCATAAGATTTTTTATGTATTTATGGTTTTGCTCACCGTGTTGTCACGCGTCATGAAGTTCACCGACAACACGCCGGTCTGCGTGACATTTGCAACCGTTGTGTTTGTGTTTGCACTGCTTGACAGTGTATTTTATCACATGGGCGTGTTTAAGAATATGAAGTTTTTGACGACTTTCCGGTTGATTGAGATTACTACATACAGTATTTTCGTATCATTTGTTCCGTACGAGGGCGTGCTGCTTGTCGGTATGTTTATGATTTTGTTCCTGCTTGCATTGGAATTCATTATTCTTGGTTCACACTATGACAAGGGAACGATTTTAGTCCGCAAGATGATGTTGCTTATACCGATGTTTATCAATCTGTGCCTGTCATTGCAGTTCCGGAGAGAGACATTCTGGTTCTGTTATGTGCTGGTGCTTGCAATCTTTGTCGTGACACTGTTGTTTGTGACGGAACTTCTCGAATATTCAAACGATGCACATGAGGCGTATTATACCCAGCTTGTGTTGGAACGGAATGATATACAGGATAAGAATGCAAAGCTCGAAGAGTATCAGGAAAAGGTAAAGAATGTAAATGAACGTGTGAATTACCAGAAGATTGAGCTGGCACGGGTCGTGAATGATCTGGAACAGGCAAACCGGGAAATCGAGTCCCAGACGGAAATCATGCGTTATATGGCGTCTTCGTTTGATATCAACAAGAATATCAATGTGATCGTCGATGCAATCATGGACGTAAAGAATCCAAAGCTCTGTGCGGTGTATATGGATGGAGCGGTTAATTCGGACAATCGTGGAATCTGTATTATCAAGACGGATTATGCTTCAATGGAACGCCGTCTGCGCAAGGATTTTGAGAAGATTTATTCGGATTTTGCCGAGAGCCGGAAGACGACGGAGCTGCTGGTCGGGGATGAATTAAAGGAGCTGCGTTTTATTGGTGAGACAAATATCAAGAGTCTGGTGAAGCTTGCGATGATCAACGACAACAAGCAGTATGGTATGATGCTGATCGCATCCAATGAGGAGAATTTTTTCGAGAAGGGAATCTCGTACTATGAAACCTGCTTGGTGGAATATAATGTATCTGTCAAGAGTACAAAGCTTTATTTACAGACACAGGATATGGCGCGCAAGGATGGTCTGACACAGATCTACAACCGTGTTTATTTCGGACAGTTGTTTGCAGCGGCGGCAGAGGAAGCGACGAAGAAACAACAGCCGTTATCTGTGGCACTGTTTGATATTGATAAGTTCAAGAATATCAATGATACATATGGACATCTTGCCGGTGATAAGGTCATCAAGATGGTGGCATCCATTGACGATAAATTTGCAAGGGCACATGGGGGATTTGCCTGCCGGTATGGAGGCGAGGAATTCCTGCTTGTATTGCCGGGCTACGATGAAACGCAGGCATTGCCGATCTTAGAGGAAATGCATAAAGAGATCCAGACGACAATCGTGCAGTATGATGACAAGGAAATTCCAGTCAATGTATGTATTGGCCTGTCTGCATATCCGACGATCTGTAGGGATACCAATATCCTTGTAAACCGTGCGGATAAGTCGATGTATTATGGCAAAAAACATGGTCGTGGCAGACTGGTGGTGGACAATCCGGCGGTGGATGATATGCAGTCTTGAGATTCTCAAATAAAGATTAAAATTGTACGTGAAAAAAGACATTTATTTACAGATTTTTGGTTGTATACAAACCTTGATTTGTTTATAATGTAGAAAGATATAAGTTGAAACTATAAAAGCAGAGGAGAAGAGCAGTGGCATTTATTGATTCAATTAAAAAAAGAGCAAAACAAAACAAGAAAACAATTGTATTACCGGAAACTGCAGATATGCGTACATTAGAGGCGGCGCATAAGATTTTGCAGGAAGGAATTGCCGACATAATCTTAGTTGGTGACAAACAGACGATTATAAAGAAAGCAGATGGACTGGATCTGACAGGCGCGAAATTCGTAGATCCATATGACTGCGACAAGTTAAACGATTATGTATCCATTTTGGTAGAGCTTCGTAAGAAGAAAGGTATGACGCCGGAAGAAGCAAAGGAACTGCTTTTAACAAACGTCCTGTATTTTGGCTGTATCATGGTAAAGGCAGGCGATGCAGATGGAATGGTTGCAGGAGCAGTGAATTCTTCTGCAAATGTATTGCGTGCAGCATTGCAGATCTTAAAGACTGCACCGGATACAAAGCTGGTATCTGCATTCTTCTTAGTTGTAGTACCAAACTGTGAGATGGGTGAGCATGGAACATTCATTTTCTCAGATGCAGGATTAAATCAGTTCCCGGATGCGAGAGAGCTTGCAGCAATCGCAGAGAGCTCTGCAAAGTCATTTGAACTTCTGGTAGAGGCAGAACCAATTGTGGCAATGTTATCCCATTCAACAAAGGGAAGTGCACATCATCCAGAGATCGATAAGGTGATCGAGGCATGTAGGATTGTCAATGAAGAATGTCCGAACCTGAAGTGTGATGGTGAATTGCAGAGTGATGCGGCAATTGTGCCGGAAGTAGCTGCTTCCAAGGCACCGGGCAGCGACGTAGCCGGAAAGGCAAACGTATTGATCTTCCCGGATCTGGATGCTGGAAATATTGGATACAAGCTTGTACAGCGTCTCGCAAAGGCAGATGCATATGGTCCGATTACACAGGGTATTGCAAAGCCGGTCAACGATCTGTCCAGAGGATGTTCAGCAGATGATATCGTCGGTGTTGTTGCGATTACAGCGGTTCAGGCACAGGCACTTGACCAGAAATAGAATAGTAAGAGAAAGCGTGAGAATATGAAGGTATTAGTAATTAATTGTGGTAGTTCTTCCCTTAAGTACCAGTTGATCGACTCAGAGACAGAGCAGGTGCTTGCGAAGGGAATCTGTGAGAGAATTAAATTGGATGGTTCGCTGACACATCAGGCAACTGGTAAGGAGAAGATTCAGATTGAGGCACCGATGCCGGATCATAGCGCAGCAGTAAAGCTTGTACTGCAGTATCTGTTAGATGAGAAGCTTGGTGCAATCAAAAATCTGGATGAGATTGCAGCGGTTGGTCATCGTGTGGTACATGGCGGGGAGAAGTTTTCTTCTGCGGTTCTGATCAATGACGAAGTACTTGCAGCGATTGAGGAGTGCTGTGATTTAGCACCACTTCACAATCCAGCCAATCTGATCGGTATCCGTGCATGTCAGGAATTGATGCCGGGTGTTCCACAGGTTGCAGTGTTTGATACTGCATTCCATCAGACTATGCCAGATTATGCATATACATATGGTATTCCATATGAGTATTATGAGAAATACAAGGTTCGTCGTTACGGCTTCCACGGAACGAGCCACAGCTTTGTATCCAAGCGTACCGCTGAATTGCTTGGAAAGGATATCAAGGATACAAAGATTATCGTATGTCATCTTGGTGGTGGCGCGAGTATCTGTGCAGTTGAGGGCGGAAAGTCAATTGATACGACAATGGGACTTACGCCACTCGAAGGTATCACAATGGGAACCAGAAGTGGAAATATTGATCCAGCAATCATCGAATATATTGCGAACAAAGAAGGAAAGACACTCACAGAGATCATCAGTATGCTCAACAAGGAGTCCGGTGTTTATGGTATCTCAGGAAAGTCCAGTGACTTCCGGGATTTGAACAAGGGAATCGCTGAGGGCGACAAGCGCTGTGAGATTGCAATGAATGTATTTACCTATCAGGCAGCAAAGTTTATCGGCGGGTATGTAGCAGCGATGAACGGTGTCGATGCAATCGTATTTACAGCCGGTGTCGGTGAGAATGATCCAAAGGTAAGAAAAGATACATGTAGCCATCTCGGATATCTGGGTGTGGAGATTGATGATGAAGCAAATAAGCTCCGTGGAGAAGAGGTAAAGATCTCAACAGAGAATTCTAAGGTGCCAGTGTATGTCGTACCGACAAACGAGGAGCTTGCAATCGCAAGAGAGACTGTTGCACTTGCAAAATAAATATTTTATCAAAAAATGAAAAATACCGTTGACATCAGATAGATTTGTTTGTATAATAAGCAAAGTGTGATTTTAAGTGTATTCTTGAAGGAGGTGTAAGGATGTCCATTTGTCCTAAGAATAAAAGTTCAAAAGCAAGACGTGACAAGCGTAGAGCAAACTGGAAGATGACAGTTCCTGGCTTGGTAAAGTGCAGCAAGTGTGGAGCGCTTATGATGCCACACAGAGTATGCAAGGCTTGCGGTTCCTATAATAAGAAAGAAATCATCTCTGCTGAGTAATTCACTGAAATGAAAAAAGACTTTTCATCGAGAGGTTCTCGTTGAAAAGTCTTTTTTTGTGCCTTGATTTCTTGACGAAAGAAAGGGATACAACTATAATATATAGGATTATGTGGTCTATCATGTTGTATAACAAGGAAGGGTTCGGATAAAGAATGGAAAAGATTGTAATAGCAATTGATACAATGGGTACGGATAATGGAAGTGCATATTTTGTACAGGGCATTGCAGAGGCGATGGATCTGTATGACGACCTTTCCTTTATCGTAACCGGTAAAGAAGAGGAATTAAAAACGTATATTGACCAGTACGGATGTGATAAGACGCGGATTGAGGTAGTCGATGCAACCGAGGAGATTACCTGTCATGATGCGCCGGTGGATGCTATCCGTAGAAAGAAGAATTCATCTATGGTATTGGCGTTAAATGCTGTCAAGGAAGGAAGAGCGGCGGCTTGTATTTCTGGCGGTAATTCTGGTGCGCTGCTGGCTGGCGGACAGTTTCTGGTTGGACGTGCAAAGGGGGTTAAGCGAACCCCACTGGCTCCACTCATTCCACATCGGTACGGCTCGTCGTTACTGATCGACTGTGGCGCAAATGTGGATGCAAAGCCAGAGAATCTGGTACAGTTTGCAAAGATGGGTTCTATCTATATGAAGAACATCGAGGGTATCGAGAACCCTCGTGTTGGTATCATCAATATCGGTGCGGAGGATGAAAAGGGAAACGAACTTGTGAAATCCACGATTCCGCTGCTGCGTGAGTGTAAGGACATCAACTTTATCGGTAGTGTAGAATCCCGTGATATCCCAAACGGTCCGGCAGATGTATTAGTCTGTGAGGCGTTTGTTGGAAATGTTCTGCTCAAATTCTTTGAGGGACTTGGCAAAATGTTTATGGCAGAGATCAAAGATACGTTAAAGAGCAGTGTCAAGACGAAGATCGGTGGTGCATTGATCTACAAACCGATTAAGAAAACCTTTAAGCGGTATATGGCGGATGATAAGGGTGGAGCACCATTGCTTGGCTTAAAAGGTCTGGTAGTAAAGATTCATGGCAACAGCAAGGATACAGAGGTACGCTCTGCCATCGAACAGTGCCGTAACTTTGTGAAAAAAGATGTTACAAATCAGATTATTCGTACATTTGTAGAGGAAGAAAACAAAGGGGAGAACTAACATGGAACATGAAGGATCACTCAGTGAGCTGGAAGCACTGATTGGATATACCTTTCAGGATATCAAACATTTGGAGACAGCAATCACGCACAAGTCCTTCGTCAATGAAAAGATGGTCGGACGCTATATGTCGTATGAGCGATATGAGTTTTTAGGTGATGCGATTCTGGAATTTATCGTGAGTAAGTATCTGTTTGAAAATTATCAGACGATGCCAGAGGGCGATTTGTCGAAGCTTCGTTCAAGTCTTGTCTGTGAGTTCACGTTGTCCAAGATTTCGCGGGATTTGCGGTTTGGTGAGTTTGCCCGGTTCAGTAAGGGAGAGAGACAGACGGGCGGAGCTAACCGGGATTCGATTTTGTGTGATATGTTTGAGTCTGTGCTTGGCGCAATCTATCTGGATGGTGGTATGGAATGTGCAACCGCATATGTGGAGCGGTTTCTACTGCAGGATATCGAACATAAACAGCGCTTCCATGATGCAAAGTCCAAGCTACAGGAATATGTGCAGAAGCATAAGATCAACCTGCAATATGAATTGTTGGCGGAGGAAGGTCCTGACCACAACAAGCAGTTTACCGTGCGCGTCGTGTTAGACGGCAAGGAGATGGCGCGGAAGGTGGCGCATTCAAAGAAAACAGCAGAGCAGTATGCAGCGTTTGAGACATTGGAGCTGCTACATCAGCCAACTGGAAAAAGGTAAGGTAACGTATGTATTTAAAAAGCATAGAAATATATGGATTTAAGTCCTTTGCAAATAAAATAATTTTCAAATTCAACAATGGTATTACAGGTATCGTTGGACCGAACGGTTCTGGTAAGAGTAATGTCGGCGATGCCGTGCGCTGGGTACTTGGTGAGCAGAGTGCGAAGCAGTTACGTGGTTCCAAGATGGAGGATGTTATTTTCTCTGGTACAGAGCTTCGAAAACCGCAGGGCTCGGCATATGTGGCAATCACACTTGATAACAGCGATCACAGCCTGCCGATTGATTATAATGAGGTAACGGTTGCCAGACGTGTGTATCGTTCTGGTGAGAGTGAGTATCTGATCAATGGTGTTGTCAGCCGTTTGAAGGATGTCAATTCCTTGTTCTTCGATACTGGTATCGGTAAAGAGGGATATTCGATTATCGGACAGGGACAGATCGAGCGGATTCTGTCAGGAAAGCCGGAGGAACGCCGGGAGCTGTTCGATGAGGCGGCAGGAATTGTTAAATATAAGAAGAATAAGGCAGCAACAGAAAAGTCACTGGAGAACGAGCGGGCAAATCTTTCCCGTGTGAAGGATATTCTCGGGGAACTGGAAAAACAGGTTGGTCCTTTGAAGGAACAGTCGGAGACGGCACGGAAGTATCTGATCTTCAAGGACGAGTTGAAGAAGCTGGATATCAATGCATTTCTCTTAGATGTCGATGATACACAGGTAAAGCTGGAATCCTACGAGGAGAAGCTATCCATTGTGGAGACAGATGCGTCACGTCTGAAGGATGAATTCGAGGCAGCGAAGGATGAATATGAACGCATTGAGCAGCAATTGGAATCCTATAACGAGAAGATTGATACATCGAAAAATGAGATTCATGAGAAGAAGCTCAGCAATCAGCGGTTAGAAGGCGAGATGAACGTTATCAACCAGCAGATTCTCTCATATCAGCAAAGTGATGCGGGGCTGCTCGAACAGATTGAGAAAGAGACGAAGAATCTGGAAAAGCACAAAGCGGATCTTACAGGATTGTATGAGGAGAAATCCCAGTTGGATGAGAAGCTGGATCAGGCAGATGATGTGCTTGATGAGGCAAAAAAACAGTATCAGGATCTGGAACAGGATATTACCGCGAAGGAACAGGCAATTGAGGATGCCAAAGCAGATATTATCGAGTATTTGAATGAAGGCGGTACGTTAAAGGCAAAGGTCGGCAGATACGATACGATGCTGGAAAACATCAACCTTCGTAAGACAGAGCTTAAGAAACGGCTGCTGGAATATACGAGCGAGGAAGAAAAAGCAAAGACGGAGGAAGTACAGCTTACCTCTGGAATCAAAGAGTTAGAAAGTGAATTGCAGGAAAAAAATGGACAGTTTACGGCTGTTCAGAACCTGATCACGGATCACAGCCAGAAGCTTGAAGAAAACCGGCGTGGCGTCACGGAGACGAGTAACCAGATCGTCAGCCTGAAATCCAAGAAGGAAGCGTTGCGCAATCTGACGGAACGTTACGAGGGATACGGAAACAGTATTCGCCGTGTCATGGAGCAGAAGACGAAGAATCCGAAGATCGTCGGCGTTGTGGCAGATATCATACAGGTAGATAAGCGGTATGAGACAGCTATTGAGACGGCACTTGGCGGAAGTATCCAGAACATTGTCACAGAGGATGATGCAACAGCCAAGAGTATGATCGCGTATTTGAAGCAGAACCGGTTTGGACGTGCAACATTCCTGCCGATTCAGTCAATCGTTGATCGCTCCGGGGTGAGTAACGATGTAAAGCGGGAACCGGGCGTTGTTGGTACCGCATCCGAATTGGTTGGATATGATAAGAAATTCCAGTCGATTATCGGACATCTGCTTGGACGAATCGTAGTTGTCGATCACATCAACCATGCGATGGCGCTTGCAAAGAAGTATAAACAGAGTCTGCGTATCGTGACGCTCGAGGGAGAACTGATCAATCCGGGCGGTGCGCTGACCGGTGGTGCATTTAAGAATACATCAAATCTGCTTGGACGAAAGCGGGAGCTTGAGGAAATTGATGAACAGATCGAGAAGCTTTCCGTGAAGCTGGAAGAACATAAGAAGCAGATTACATTCCTGACGGAAGACCGTGAGAAACAAAAAGGTATCCGTGATGAATTAAATACGGAGA
>ENA-OZEY01000523-OZEY01000523.1-human-gut-metagenome-genome-assembly--contig:-NODE-523-length-15125-cov-17.553882_pt1 | contig 15125 bp, 10 predicted proteins | sample MGYA00245071_ERZ653615 | MGnify/ENA primary metagenome ERZ653615 (study PRJEB26926, sample SAMN06165145) | human gut metagenome | biome: ENVO:00009003; feature: ENVO:2100002; material: ENVO:00002003... | reverse complement strand
TGTTTTTTATTTTGCTTTGCTCTCACCTTTCATTATCTTTTCATAAGATAAGATGCGGTTCGGCTAAGCAAAAAGTAAAAAAAACTGTGTTTTTTATTTTGCTTTGCTCTCACCTTTCATTATCTTTTCATAAGATAAGATGCGGTTCGGCTAAGCAAAAAGTAAAAAAACTGTGTTTTTTATTTTGCTTTGCTCTCACCTTTCATTATCTTTGCCGACAGAAAGATAATCAGATTGTGGCGGCAGAATGTGCAGCTTTGGGCTTAGGCGTTGTTTGCATGTTGAATATGTAAGCGGCACTGATGGTGCTGCGGCACTTGAAGCTTCTGCCGGATATCCAAATTTTTAAGACTATTTGTTATGCAGGCAATAATCCTTGCGGCCGGACTTGGGCGCAGACTTGGCGAATACACCAAGAACAATACTAAATGTATGGTAGAGGTCAACGGCGTGAAACTGATTGACCGTATGCTCGGACAGCTTGCGCGTCTTGACTTGCGGCGCGTGGTTATCGTTGTGGGATATAAGGGCAGTGAACTAAAGGCCCATATAGGCAACAGGTACGACGGCAGGCTCAACATAGAGTATGTGGAGAATCCTATATATAACAAGACAAACAATATTTATTCGCTTTCGCTGGCCAAGGAGCAGCTGCAGCAGGACGATACGCTGCTTATAGAGTCCGACCTTATTTTCTCCGACCGCATGCTGCCCATGATATTGAACGACCCGCATCCCAACCTTGCACTTGTGGCTAAATATGAGTCGTGGATGGACGGAACGATGGTAAGGATAGACAAGGAGCGCAATATCGTGAACTTTGTCCCGAAGAAGGCTTTCAGGTTTGAGGATGTCGATGATTACTATAAAACGGTAAACATCTATAAGTTCAGCCGTGAGTTTTCGTGCCGTCAGTATGTTCCTTTCCTCGATGCTTACTGCAAGGCCTTGGGCAACAACGAATATTATGAGCAGGTGCTGCGCGTGATAACGCTGCTCGACAATTCTAACCTTAAGGCGCTTCCTGTTGGAAACGAGAAATGGTATGAGATTGACGACGTGCAGGACCTTGACATTGCCGAGACGCTCTTTGCCGAGGACGAGGAGATGATGCGCCGCTATAACTACCGCTACGGCGGTCATTGGCGCTTCCCGAAGATGCTCGACTTCTGCTATCTTGTCAACCCTTACTTCCCGCCCGAGCAGCTCACTGAGGAGATGAAGGCCAACTTTGACACGCTCATGCGCGAATATCCGTCGGGCATGTATGTCAACTCGCTGCTGGCTGGCAAGTATTTCGGCATCAGGCAGCAGTTTGTCGTCGTGGGCAACGGTGCGGCAGAGCTTATCAAGAGCCTCATGGAGCAGTCGGAAGGACTTACGGGCGTGGTGTTCCCTACGTTTGAGGAATATCCCCACCGCCTCAGTAAGGACGACATCGTGGCGTTTTATCCCGACAACAATGACCTGTCTTATACTGCCGACGACCTTATGCGTTTCTTCGAAGGCAGCGGCATAAAGAGTCTTCTGCTTATCAATCCCGACAATCCTTCAGGCAACTTCATTCCGGCAGACGATGTCCTGCGCCTTAGCCGCTGGTGCGCAGGGCAGGGCATAAGGCTCGTTGTTGACGAGTCGTTTGTCGACTTCAGCGATGACTTTGAGCATAACACGCTGCTGCGCAACTCAACGCTCGAGGACAATCCCCGCCTTGTTGTCATCAAGAGCATCTCCAAGTCTTACGGTGTGCCGGGTCTTCGCCTTGGCATAATGGCGTCGGCCGACGAGCAGCTTATCAGCCGTGTGAAGAAGGATGTAAGCATCTGGAACATCAATTCGTTTGCCGAGTTCTACATGCAGATATTCAACAAATATCAGGCTGACTATACCCAAGCCTGCCATAAGTTTATTAGCGAACGGGCACGTTTCATGAAGCGCTTGCAGACAGTGTCTTACATGCGTGTGCTGCCGTCGCAGGCCAACTATTTCTGCTGTGAGGTGCTTGGCAAGTTCACGTCGCACGAACTGGCAAAGAAGCTCCTGGCGCAGTTTAATATAATGATAAAAGACTGCAACACTAAAACCTTCCTTGAGGGCAAGAACTTTGTCAGGATATCAGTGAGAGACACGGCCGACAACGACAGGCTTGTGGATGCACTGCTGGCTTTAGACAAACAATAACACAACAATACGCACGACATGAAAATATGTATCTGCGGAGGTGGAAACCTCGGACATGTAACAGCCGGATTTATTGCCGCAGCCGGCACTGATGAAGTGAGAATACTTACGCGCCGCCCGGCTCAGTGGGGCGAAACTTTGCTTGTCGACACTCCTGACCGTGGCACGCTCGAGGGCCGTCTGGCCTGCGTGTCGGCAGATGCCGCCGAGGTGGTGCCCGGTGCCGACATCGTTCTGCTCTGCCTTCCCGGCTTTTCGATAGAGTCTACGCTCAGCGAAATATGTCCGCATCTCTCTGCCTCCACGGTTGTGGGCAGCATCGTGTCGAGCACGGGCTTTTATTTCCATGCCAGGCGCCTGCTGCCTTCCGGCACACCTCTTTTCGGCTTTCAGCGCGTGCCCTTCATAGCCCGCACCTCGGAGTATGGCCACAGGGCGTCGCTCCTTGGGTATAAAAAGTCGCTGAGCATGGGCACGGACAACGTGGAGCATCCCGAACAGCTGCGTAGCGACATAGAGCGCCTCATGGCCACTCCGGTAACTCTTCTTGACAATATGTATGAGGTGAGTCTCACCAACAGCAATCCGCTGCTCCATCCCTCGCGCCTTTACAGCATGTGGAAAGACTGGAAGCCGGGTGATGTCTACAGCCGCAACAGCATGTTCTATGAGGAATGGACCGAAGAGGCGGCAGCCATTTATATCGCCATGGACAACGAGCTTAGCCTGCTGCTCCGTGTGCTTCCCGTTTCGCCCGGATGCATACCCGGCGTGCTCGAATATTACGAGAGCACCGACGCTGCCTCTCTTGCGGCAAAGCTGCGCTCCATAGAAGCCTTCAAGGGCATACCGTCGCCAATGAAGAAGGTCAATGGGGGCTATGTTCCCGATTTCTCGAGCAGATATTTCACCGAGGACTTTCCCTACGGACTTGCCATAATACGCAATCTGGCAAAAGAAAAACATATACCTTGTCCGGTTATTGACAAGGTTTACGAGTGGGGAATGAGCAAGATTTCATGACCATGTGTCAGTTGTGACAATACAAGAAAAGCCGGACAATGACCATTGTCCGGCTTTTCTTTTCTATTGTGTCTAAATCGTTTTTTCTTTTTCTTGATGCTATTCGCCGTCTTTCGGCTCGTTGCCGTCGGTCCAGTAAGCCTCGAAGCTGTGGGTTACGCGCTGGTCCACGGGCGGCAGCTTCATATAGTCGCCGTAGGTGCGGCTCAGATAGTCTTTATATCCTGCCATGGTCTTATACATTTTTCCCTCAAACTCAATGTCAACGTCGCCCTCTATGTCCTTTGCCGGCATGCATCCCTTTACCGACGGCCCGGCTTCGGTCATGTTGGCAACGGTGTTTGTAGGCTCCCGTCTTACCACCATGCGCTCAATCATGCCGTTTAGCATGCCCACGGTTACGGGCAGCATCTTGTAGCAATAGTAGGCCAGTGCCGACTTCAGATAGTTTCTCTTTGAAATTTTGCATCGCCTTATCTTATACAGCAGCCGCTTGCGCTTGAATATGCGCTGCCTTTCGGCCTCGTTGTCGCTGACGTAGTCTACTGGGAATATGTCTACATAAACGCCAATCTGGTATCCTTCTGTTTCTGTCTCAACGAGCAGCGTGCGTGTGTCTACCACCTTTGCAAATGTGTAGAAGTAGTTTTTCTCCTTCTTCGGGTCGAGCACGCGGTAGCGTCCGCCTGCGTCAGTATAGAGTTTCACAAATCTGTCGTAGTCTTTTCTCGGCATATACAGGTCGAGGTCGTCGTCCCATGGTATGTATCCCTTGTGGCGCACGGCTCCTATAAGAGTGCCGCACGACAGAAAATACATTATGCCGTTGGCAGTGCAGAATCTGTGTATGTCGTCGAGTATGCCCGTCTGCACCTTGCGCAGTTCGGCTATGTCGGTAATTCGTTTCATATCTTTTCCGCGTAAATCAGTTTGATGCAAAGGTAATGCTTTTTTATGTTTTTGCCGCATGGCTTCGTAAAAAGTAGCTAAACATGGGCTGTCCTGCCGGGCGTTATGTGCCTGTTGGTGCAGGCGTTGAGGCCTGCATGGCGTCATCAGGTCAGCCGTACACCTTCTCGTAGCTTGTCTGCATCTGCCTTACGCCGAATTTTGCGGCGGCAAAGTCGCGGGCGATGCGGCCTAAGCGGCTCTTGTCTTCCTTTGCCACAATGTCGTTGAATATGTGCATGTAGGCATCGATGCTGTTGCCGCTCACCTTCAGCGGCCAGTCGTCGGGCAGGGTGTCGCGCAGTCCGGGGCAGCTGTTGGCTATCACGGGCAGTGCCTCCATGCTTGCCTCGAGCGACATTATGCTCAGACCTTCAAACACCGACGGCATGAGCAGAAAGTCGAACGATGACAGATATGCCGGCAGTCCGTGTATAGGGCCGCGCAGGCTCACGTTTGGCAGTCCGCCGAGCTTGCTTTGCACAAAGGCGTGCATGCTGCCGTCGCCCACCACGTGGAAGAAGAAACGGCCGTCGCCGCTCAGTCTGCTGATAATCTCCACGAGCACGTCGATGCCTTTCTGTGGTTCGAGCCGTCCGGCAAACAGAATGTTCTTCTTGCCTTCAACAATTCCGTCAAACGGTTTCTGCGTCGACGGAGCCACACCATTATATATAATAGGTGCAGTTTGATGATATTCTGCCGTGTAGTTGTCGCGCACGGCTACAGATATGGCTATGTTTGAGTTGTTGCGTATAAAGAATTTCTCCACCTTCATCCCGGTCTTCTTCAGTCCTGTCCACAGCTGTGTGTTGTGTATTGTGCGCACCACCTTGCAGCCTCTGAGCAGCGTCGGGAACATCCTGAAGAACGAATATATGGCAAGGTCGGGCATCTCGGTGTGGCTGTGTATCACGGCAGGGCGGTATCTCAGAAACAGAAAGATAAACCACAGCGGAAAGGTAACTGCGGCGAGACGCTCAAACAGATAATGAAAATGCACCTCTGGCACCAGCCCCCGATGATATTTTATCCCTGCGTCTTCGAGTTCCTTTATAAACACCTTGGTGAACGCCGAGTGTGCGCGTATCAGTTCCACCACGTGATATTCAAAGACTTCAGTCTGCGACTTGGCAATGTTCACGGCCACTCTCTCGGCTCCGCCCACATCGAAATGCGACACTATATGAAAAACTCGTTTCTTCTTATTCTGCATATCTGTTTATGGCAAAGTTGTTATATCTGCAAAAATACGAAGAATAATTGAGAATGGAGAAATGAGAATGGAGAAATGAAGTTCGGCGCAAGCCAATTAAGATTTGAGGATTTACATTATAGCTTGTCCGACGGATAAGCCACGCCCCATTCTTTGCGCAGGCTGTCCTACAAGCGGCATATACCAACAAGACTAATGTGCCGGCTGATTTGTAATCTGCCGGAATTGAGTATAAGGATTTTTCAATCCGCTTGCTTCCTATTTTTTTATTAATAGGTATGAATTTCGGATCAAAGATCCTTATATTTTTTGCTGTCGGATAGCATATCCGCCAGAACATTAGCCTTGTTGCTTCTCTACAAGCGGCATATACCAACAAGACTATTGTTCCACTATTGTTCCGGCTGATTTGCACGAGTTGTTGAGCGCAGCGAAAAATCTGCCGGAATTGAATATAAGGATTTTTCAATCTGCTTGCTTCCTATTTTTTTATTAATAGGTATGAATTTCGGATCACAGATCCTTATACTTTATGCTGTCGGATAGCATATCCGCCAGAACATTAGCCTTGTTGCTTCTCTACAATTCTTATATTCGATGTTGTCCATACAAGCGGCATAATACCAACAAGACTAATGTGCCGGCTGATTTGTAATCTGCCGGAATAGAATATAAGGATTTTTCAATCCGCTTGCTTCCTATTTATGATTTATAGGTATGAATTTCGGATCAAAGATTAGCTTCGCTGACCGTTGGTTCTTATATTTTTTGCTGTCGGATAGCATATCCGACAGAACATTACTCTTGTTGTTTCTCGATGCTGTCGAATTTTTCGCTGCGCTCAACAACACGTGCATATCCGCCAGAACAATAGCCTTGTTGCTTCTCTACAATTCTTATATTCATTGTGCCGACGGATATGTAGCAGCAAAGCTAATGTGCCGGCTGATTAGCATAGCCCGTAGGGCTACACTTTTGTAACCGGGTGTGGCGAAGCTTTGCGAAGCCACGCCCGGTTGTTCTGCTAAGATAAGCATGCACCCGAAGAGGTGCTACTTTAAAACATGTATTCTAAGTGAGTGCCTTTTTATAACAAGTATCACCACTTCGGGTGAAATCCTTGGTATTTGCGTCCGTGGGTGTGCCACCCCCGGTTACATAAGTGTAGCCCTTCGGGCATCTCTTACCCGATGTGCCGGTTGATTTGTAGACCTCCGTGGGTGTGCCACCCTCCTACAAGCGGCATATACCAACAAGACTATTGTTCCGGCTGATTTGTAATCTGCCGGAATTAAATATAAGGATTTTTCAATCCGCTTACTTCCTATTTTTTTGATTAAATAGGTATGAGTCTCGGATCGCAAATTAGCTTCGCTGACCGTTGGTTCTGATATTTAATGCTGTCGGATGGCATATCCGCCAGAACATTAGCTTTGCTGTTTCTCTACAATTTTGCCCACACAACTTTTTATAGCTTGTCCGACGGATAAGCCACGCCCCATTCTTTGCGCAGGCTGTCGAGCAGCTCCATAATGCGTAAGGTTTCTGCGTGCGGCATGTCCTCTGGCTCAATCACGCCTTTGCGTATGGCTTCCATGGCGGCATGCACTTCATATTCATAGCCTGTGATTTGTGGCGGACAGGTGTATATGCCTGTCTGCTTGTGGTTAGTGTCGTAGACTGTTACCGTGTGCGGATTGTTGATGTTGTCGATAACCATATAGCCTTTATCGCCCGACACCACTCCCATGCGGTCGTTGGCACAGCGTGCCGTGGTCTGCATCACGGCCATCTCTCCTTCGGGATAGATAAAGGTCATGCTGTTCTGCAGGTCAACTCCCAGCTCGTTTTTGCTGCAGCATGACATTATGCGCTCAGGCGAATTTCCAAACAGCATGAAGGCAAGGTTGATGGGGTAGACGCCCAGGTCGAGCAAGGCGCCGCCGCACAGTTCCGGTTTCTTGATGCGTTCTTTGTGCTCTATCGGATATCCAAGGTTGGCTGTCAGCATATACGGGCGGCCAATCAGCTCGCCGCTGTGCGCCATCTTTACTATTTCTTTAGAGAACGGCATGTAGCGTGTCCAGATGGCTTCAGCGAGGAACACTTTGCGTTCACGGGCCAGCGCCACCAGTTCTTCAGCCTGTGCCTTGTTGGCTGTAAATGTCTTTTCGCACAGCACGGCCTTGCCGTTCAGCAGGCACTGGCGCGCCTGCTCATAATGATGCGAATGTGGTGTGGCAATATAAATCAGGTCAACCTGCTCATCCTGTATCAGTTCGTCGTAAGAGCCATAAGCCTTTTCTGCGCCCCATTTGTTCTGAAACTCCCTGGCCTTTTCAATGCTGCGCGATGCTATGGCATAAAGATGTGCTTCCGGCATGCGCCCTACAGTTTCGGCCATTGATGCCGCAATGCTGCCGGCGCCGATAATGCCTACACGAAATATTTGTTCCATATATATTCTTGTCTTAAAGTGATGTTGATTAATCGTAAATGCTTGTAATTTAGATGATTGTCGAAAATTTGCCGTGTCCTTATAATGATAAAGAATAAAGAACTGCGAACAACAGTCGCTCTGATTACCGAAAGCAAAGTTATACAATTATTTTGTATTACAGATAGTTTGACTGTTCCGATTTTCAATTCCGCAATTTTTTTGATGCAGATGCCGGCGTAAATTTTACGCCTAAAGAACATTAGCCTTGTTGCTTCTCTACAATTCTTATATTCGATGTTGTCCCTACAAGCGGCATATACCAACAAGACTATTGTGCCGGCTGATTTGTAATCTGCCGGAACTGAATATAAGGATTTTCAATCCGCTTGCTTCCTATTTATGATTTATAGGTATGAATTTCGGATCGCAGATCCTTATATTTTTTGCTGTCGGATAGCATATCCGACAGAACATTACTCTTGTGGCTTACAAGCAACGAGGCTTACAAGCAACGATATATACCAACAAGACTAATGTGCCGGCTGATTTGTAATCTGCCGGAATATAATATAAGGATTTTCAATCCGCTTGCTTCCTATTGCTGATTTATAGGTATGTTCCGCTATGCTGCCGGCGCTTTATTGTAAAAAAAGTATTTGGCTTTAACTCCTTTAACTACTCTAACTTCTTTAACTTCTTAATAAATAACTCCTAATAAATATCCTTTTGCCGTTTCGTCAGAAAATCTTATCTTTGCAACAGACAACACGGTGCGGGTATGGATAGTTGTTGCAGAGACGCTGGCGCCGTGTTATTAGGATAAAGTATAAACAAGTATCAGATTATGAAGATTTTTGCCGTAGGAATGAACTATATCCAGCACAATAAAGAGCTGGATGGAACGTTATATAAACCGGAAGAGCCTGTGATATTTACAAAGGCCGACTCAGCTCTGCTAAAAGACAGCAAGCCGTTTTTCCTGCCCGACGAGCTCGGACGCATCGACTATGAGACAGAGCTGGTGGTGCGCATCTGCCGCCTGGGCAAGAGCATACCGCAGCGCTTCGCCCACAGATACTACGACGCCGTAACCGTGGGCATCGACTTCACCGCCCGCGACCTGCAGAACAGGCTGCGCGCCGAAGGCAAGCCGTGGGATTTGTGCAAGGGCTTCGACGGCTCGGCTGCAATAGGCGAATGGGTGAGCATAGAGAAGTTTCGCGACATACAGGCAATACATTTCCGCCTCGACATCAACGGCAACACCGTTCAGGAAGGCTGCTCGAGCGACATGCTCTTCAAGGTAGACGAGATTATAGCCTACATAAGTCAATGGTTCACGCTGAAGACCGGCGACATCCTTTATACGGGCACTCCGGCCGGAGTGGGCCCCGTTCATATTGATGACCACCTTACGGGCTGGCTTGAAGACCGCAAGGTATTGGAGTTTAACGTTAAATGACAAAGAGAAAAATATTATTGTCGGTTATCGCGCTGCTCTGCTGCTGCAACATCATGGGCAGCAGTGTGCAGAAGTTTTTTAACCTCACTGCCGACGAGGTTAAGATAGACAGCGTGCTGCCGCGCTTTGCCTGTTCGCTGCCGCTCGGCGGCGCATGGGCCGACTCTGTATATACGGTAAAGATTGAATATCCCGAATTTTACGAGATGAGCAGCGGCGACGTAGAGCGCTGCCTGAAGATTGCCGGCGACAACATGCCCGAAATGCCGGAGCTGGAGGTCAACGTGGTTACGGAGCGCAAGCGCGGACGCATCGAGGTGTCGTTTGTGCCGGTGGTAAAGCGCGGGGGCAAGTGGCAGAAGCTGGTGAGCTTTATGATAGACGTTGAGGCTAAGCCTAAGAACGCTGCCCTCAGGACAGCCTCGAGAGCCGAAGCCGTAAGTCCTGCCGGCCGCTATGCCGCCAAGTCGGTGCTGGCCGAAGGCCGCTGGGCAAAGATACGCGTGCCCTCCACGGGCATATATCAGATAACCGACGCGCTGATACGCCGCGCCGGATTCAGCGACATGAGCCGCGTAAAGGTGTATGGCTACGGCGGCGCGCTGCAGAACGAAAGTCTCGAAGCCGACGACCTGATAAAGTATGACGACCTGAAGGAGGTGCCCACATGCTATGTTGACGGCCGCAGGCTGTTCCATGCGCAGGGACCGGTGTCGTGGAGCAGCAACACAACAACCACGCGCACCCGCAATCCTTACTCCGACTACGGCTACTACTTCCTTACCGAGAGCGACGGCGAGCCGCTCACCGTTGACAGCACAGCCTTTGTAGACTCGTTCTATCCCTCTGCCGACGACTATCACTTCCTGCACGAGATAGACAATTATGCATGGTATCAGGGCGGACGCAACCTTTATGAGAACACGCCGATAAGCGCAGGAACGTCGAAGACATATATCCTGGAGAACTCTTCGCCGTGTCAGGGCATACGTAAGGTCTATGCCAGCGTCACCGCAGGACAGGCCACCACGGTGCAGATAAAGATTAACGGGTCAGACACGCGCACGTTCAGCATGACATTCGGCGAATATGACCACGGCAAGTCGGTCAACATGACCTACAGCAACGCCTACGCGTCGCCGTCGGACACGGTTACGATAACCACCGTATCGGGCGGTCCGGCAAGGCTCGACTATATCAGCGTAACGCAGGACGAGCCGCGCCCGTGCCCCACGTTGAGCGGACGTGAGTTCAGCGTGCCCGAATATGTGTATAACATAACCAACCAGAATCATCATGCCGACGAGGCTGCCGACATGATAATCATAGTGCCCACCTCTGCCGCTCTTACGGCTCAGGCGCAGCGCATAAAGGAACTGCACGAGGAGAAAGACGGCATGAGGGTGCGCATAGTGCCGGCCGACGAACTGTATAACGAATTTTCGAGCGGTACGCCCGACGCCAACGCATACCGCCGCTATCTGAAGATGCTCTACGACCGTGCCGAGACAGAGGCAGACATGCCGTCGCACCTGCTGCTGTTTGGCGACTGCGTGTGGGACAACCGCATGAACACGCAAGAGTGTTCGAGTCTCAGTCAGGACGATTTCCTTCTGTGTCATGAGAGCGAAAACTCATTCAGCGCCACCGACTGCTACGTTGACGACGGATTCTTCTGCCTGTTAGACGACGGCGAGGGCGGCAATCCGAAGACCGACAAGCTCGACATGGCTGTGGGGCGCTTCCCCGTGCGCACCGCAGAAGAAGCAAAGATAATGGTTGACAAGACCATAAGCTACGCCGAGAACAAAAATGCCGGCAGCTGGCAGAACGTGATGATGTTTATGGGCGACGACGGCAACAACAACCAGCACATGGAGGATGCCGACGAAATGGCAAAGGTGGTTGAGGGCATCAATCCCGCCATTCAGGTAAAGCGCGTCATGTGGGACGCATACACCTGCGTAACGACGTCTACCGGAAACACATATCCCGACGTGACCAAGATAATAAAGCAGCAGCAAAGCGCCGGCGCGCTGATAATGAACTACAGCGGACACGGACGTGCCGACCAGATATCGCATGAGCGTGTGCTCACGCTGACCGACTTTTCCGGCTTCAGCAACGCCAACCTGCCGCTGTGGATAACGGCGTCGTGCGACATCATGCCATTCGACTCGCAGCAGCAGAACATCGGCGAGACGGCGGTGCTCAACAGCAACGGCGGTGCGGTGGCATTCTACGGAACTACGAGAACGGTGTGGGTAGACCGCAACAGGGCTATCAACCGTGCCTACCTTAAGGCCCTGCTCACCCCGCAGAACGGCACCTATGTAACTATAGGCGAGGCGCAGCGCCTGGCCAAGAACGACCTTATAGAGTCGGGCGCCGACAAGACGGAGAACAAGCTGCAATATTCGCTGCTGGGCGACCCCGCCCTGAAGCTCAACCTGCCGCAGATGAGAGTGGTGGTAGACAGCATCAACGGCGTGCCCCTGGCTTCTGCCGAGACTCTGCCTCAGCTCAAGGCAGGCTCCGTGGCCACAGTGAAAGGACACATAGAGGGGGCGTCGGGCAGCATTGACGAGGCCTTCAGAGGCGTGGCCACGCTGACCGTGAGAGACGCCGAGAAGCTCGTTGTGTGCAAGCTTAACAACACGTCGAGCGAGGGAGCAAGCACTCCGTTTGAATATTACGACCGCTCAAACACCCTGTTCAACGGCACCGACAGCGTGAGGGCAGGCAAGTTCAGCATGTCGTTTGCCGTGGGCAAGGACATCGACTACAGCGACGAGAGCGGACTGATAAACGTGTTTGCAATAAACGGCGACACGGGCGATGCCGTGAACGGCTACAGCGAAGACTTCATCGTGGGCGGAACAGGCTCGCTCGACAACGACGGCATAGGCCCGTCTGTCTACTGCTATCTTAACTCTCCGACCTTTGTCAACGGCGGCAACGTAAATCCAACGCCTTATTTCGTGGCCGAGATAACCGACAAAGACGGAATAAACACCACGGGCAGCGGCATAGGCCACGACCTTATGCTGACCATAGACGGCGATGCCGACAAGACATACGTGCTGAACGACAACTTCAGCTACGACTTCGGCAGCTACACCAGCGGCTCGACATACTACAGCATACCGGAGCTTGAGCCGGGCATGCACACGCTCAGGTTTAAGGCATGGGACATAATGAACAACCTGACCACCACCGAACTTACGTTCAACGTGGTCAGCGATCTGCGCCCCGGTCTGATAGACATCAACTGCACGGCCAACCCCGCCAGAACGTCGACAACGTTTATCATCAACCACGACCGCGCCGGAAGCAACCTTGACGTGGAGATTGAGGTGTTCGACATGAGCGGCCGTCCTCTGTGGAAACACAAGGAGAGCGGTGTGTCGGCAAACAACAACTATACCGTAGACTGGGACCTGACGGGCAGCAACGGCGGCAAGCTGCAGACAGGCGTCTATATCTACCGCGTGAAGATTGGCGGCAGCGGCAGCGACATGGTGTCGAAGGCAAAGAAGCTGATTATCATATCGCGCTGACACGGCAGCCGCACCGGTGACGCGCCATGCCTGACGCTGCATGGCGGCAGCCGGAACAATAAGGCATGGCGGCGCTAAATGTGGCATTAATGACCGCACTACACAATAAAATGAGAGAAAAGCGGTTATTATATCAAGGCGCATGTCGCTTCTGCGCATGACAAAAGTTTTTTAGTTGCATAATCATTACAGAAAAAGAAATAAAGACAAAGAATGAAGAATAGTCAAAGAATATTGTTGACATTGATGCTTGCTGTGGCCTCGGCCGGAGCCTTTGCTCAGGACAAGCTGGACATGTTTAATCCGGTTAACACCTCAGTAACTTCACAGATGATAGCCCCCGACGCACGTGCCGCCGGTATGGGTGATGTCGGTGTGGCTACCGACCCTGATGTCAACTCGCAATATTGGAACCCTGCCAAGTATCCTTTCTGTATAAGCCGTGCAGGAGTGTCGCTCAACTATACGCCGTGGCTGCGTCAGCTCGTAAGCGACATGGACCTTGCTTATCTGTCAGGATATTATCGCATTGGCGACTACAGTGCCGTGTCGGCATCGTTGAGATATTTCTCGCTGGGTGAGGTTATGACCGACTATAACGGCGAGACCGGCGAGAGCAGCGGCATGACGATTAACCCTTATGAAATGTCGTTCGACGTGGCTTACTCGCTTATGCTGAGCGAGAAGTTCTCTTTGGCAGCTGCCGTAAGATGGATCTACTCAGACCTTACATACGACTACACGGACGATACGTCGCCTGGTAGTGCGTTTGCAGCCGACATTGCCTGCTACTATAACGACTATATAAACATTGGTGCGCGCGAGTGTCAGCTCGGCATCGGACTAAACATAAGCAATATCGGTAGTAAGATTTCGTTTGGAGGTGATGACAACAGCGAGTTTATACCGACGAACATGCGTCTTGGTTTTGCCCTGATGGTGCCCATCGACGAGTTTAACAGATTTACCATAGCTGCAGATGCCAACAAGCTCCTTGTGCCTACATATCCTAAGCAGGAGGAAGGCGAGTCGACAGAAGACTATCAGCAGCGCGTTCAGAAAGAATATTACGACGTGTCGAGCATATCAGGTATATTCAAGAGCTTCGGCGATGCTCCCGGCGGATTCAAGGAAGAGCTGCAGGAGATAAACTGGAGTGTGGGTGCTGAGTATGTGTATAACGACAAGTTTACGCTGAGAGCCGGTTATCACCATGAGTCGGAGAACAAGGGTAACCGTAAATACTTCACCGTAGGTGCCGGTTTCCGCATGAGCGCCTTTTCGCTCGACTGCGGTTATGTAATCGCAACGGCAAAGAGCAACCCGCTCGACCAGACACTGCGTTTCACTCTCGGATTCGACATGGACGGCATAAAGGACCTGTTCCGCAGATAAACCGAAGGGAGCAGGAAAAACAAGAAGTCGCATGAGCCCGAAATAACGCGCCCATGCGACTTCTTGTTTTACATTATCATATTGAATAGCAAAACAGAACTAAAATAAACGATTATGAAGATTAGAACCGGATTTGGATTTGACGTTCACAGACTTGTTGAGGGCCGTGACCTGTGGCTCGGAGGAATAAAGATAGAGCACAGCATGGGACTGCTGGGACACAGCGATGCCGACGTGCTTATACACGCTATATGCGACGCGCTGCTCGGTGCTGCCAATATGCGTGATATAGGCTATCATTTTCCTGATACATCGGCCGACACGCTCAACATAGACAGCAAGGTGCTGCTGCGCAAGACCGTTGAACTTATTGCCGGCAAGGGATATGTGGTAGGCAACATCGACGCCACAGTGTGTGCCGAGCGCCCTAAGATCAATCCGCATGTGCCGGCCATAAAGGCATGTCTTGCAGAAGTTATAGGCACCGACGAGGACAACATATCCATAAAGGCTACTACAACCGAGAAACTTGGATTTACGGGCCGTGAAGAGGGCATAAGCGCTTATGCCGTGGTGCTGATAGAACGCAAGGACGACTGATCATAGCAAATCTGTTATTGGAATTCGGTCAGTAGTTCGGCAGCATTGAATATAAGAATTGTGGAGAAACAGCAAGACTAATGTTCTGTCGGATCTGCACGTGTTGTTGAGCGCAGCGAAAAATTCGGCAGCATCGAATATCAGGATCTTTGATCCGAGATTAATACCTATAAATTATACATAGGAAGCAATCGGATTGAAATTTCGGCAGCATTGAATATAAGAATTGTAGAGAAACAGCAAGGCTAATGTTCTGTTGGATCTGCGATCCGACAGCATCGAATATCAGGATCTTTGATC
>ENA-OZEY01000518-OZEY01000518.1-human-gut-metagenome-genome-assembly--contig:-NODE-518-length-15186-cov-7.352852_pt1 | contig 15186 bp, 11 predicted proteins | sample MGYA00245071_ERZ653615 | MGnify/ENA primary metagenome ERZ653615 (study PRJEB26926, sample SAMN06165145) | human gut metagenome | biome: ENVO:00009003; feature: ENVO:2100002; material: ENVO:00002003... | reverse complement strand
CAAGCTCTTTACTGCAATTGAGATTGCCATTGAGATTGCTTGCGGATTTTAGGTTAATTTAAATGATTCTGACGCAAAGGTTTACTATATTTCCAGTTACGCAACACGACTTTTGGACGATTGTGCTCAAACGGATTGGGCGACGGCACAAGCGGTTGAAAATCGTGCCTAAGTGGTTGGTTTTTTATAACATCAAAACCATATAACATTACACTCTTTTCCACTAACTCTCAAACTTATTATTATCAATCTTCAGAAATAATAAACAAAAAACTGCGCGGTAAAACAATTACCGCGCAGCAAAAACAACATTACAGCATATTGGGCATATCGTTACCGCATATCGGGCATCGCGTTACCATGCTGCTGTAACAAAAGCAGGTTATATCTTTTCAAATGCATTTGTACATCTTCTTCGCCAACTTGTCTAATTGGCGGCGAGACTACATGCCAGCCAAACGCTTTTGGTAATAATCTCTTACTTCATTCCAATGATAATAAGGCCAAATATTTGTTTCAACCGGAATATGAACCTCTTTCTCGTTGTGCAGGAACTTCACCAGGACATCGCCTTTCTTGTTCTCGAAAAACACAATCTGAACGTTTGAAGCCATAGGCGTCGCTTTGAAATCGCACCAATGCTTATAAACCTCAGAAGGTCCGGCCACAGCAACATCGAAGTTCTCTATCTGGAGCAAAGCCAGCAAAGGAATCACATTGCCGTCATGGCCGAAACGCAACGTGGCAGCTATAGAGCGGTCTTTGATGGCTGCGTCGGCAGACTCGATGATGTTCTCGACCAACGACTTGGCGTTAGCCATCACGATGCCTTTGCTTGCCAACGGATTGGCATTGCCGATATAGAAGCGATAGTTGACGCATTGCCACAAGTCGAACATCTCGCGGGCTGTGAAAATATCGTAGAAAGACAACGGAGTCTCTATGTCCTGCATGTCGACAGCAATCCAATACAATCCCCACATCAGATTATCAGGATTCACCTCGCATCTGATGAAATCGGCATTGGAGAACAAAGAGTTCACAAGACGGTCGGGCTTAACCTGCGCCTTCTCAAACTTGCGGTACTCTTCCACCCAAGGTCCTTTCTCGCCATTAGTGAAGGCATTGGAGCGGTCGGTATGGTAATTGAGATACGACATGTATTTCTCGCTCATCTCATAACTGATGTCAAGCTGAGGGTTCAATCCCTTAAGACGGTCGCCAAAAGCAACCATACTCATCGCGCAACGATAAACCACTGTAGAACGGGCAGAGACAGAACGCTTGCCTCTGAACACCTCAGGGAAATTCTTATACATTCGCTCCGCAATGCCTCGATGCTGGCGAACGCCCAATGGAGTCAGGTCGCCTGCACGTCCTTGAACTTCCTGCCACACCAACGACAATCTCTTCAACACATCCTTGCCCAGAGGAGTGAGACCATTTATGGAATCGGCCTTTTGCATCAGCTGTATAATCCATAGATAATCTCTGTCGCCTAACAAATAGCGAGAGCCGTGTCTGCCATAGTGGCTCACATAGAAAGGCTTATACCCTTTGGGGGCTGGTGTCTGCTTGGCTTCCACCTTCGGATATGCCAGATAAACGCCACCCGCCTTGTTCAGGTCCGCACTGATTTCCTCAAATGTGGTTTGGGCATTCACGCCCAAACCCACGGTAGCCAATATAAAGGCTAATATCTTAATCCTTAGATTCATCATATATGTTTCTTAGTTTGCATAACCAGCATTCTGCTTCAATTTCGGATTGTTTGAAAATTCTGTCTGAGGAATCGGGAACAGCTGGAAATGGTCGTCCACATCAGTACCCAAACGCTCGCCGTTCTTCCAGTCCCAGTTATGTCCCTTTGTGTACTTGCCGAAACGAATAAGGTCGGTACGGCGCACAAGCTCCGATGCCAACTCACGCTGGCGCTCAGCCATGATGAAATCGAGAGTCAGCTCGCTCTCCTCAATATCGCCAGAGACATCAGAACGCACACCAGCCTTTGCATACTTGCCACTCATGTAAGCACGCTCACGAATTTCATTAACATATTTCAGAGCCTCAGCCTTGCTGCCCTTGGCTCCACGCAGAATAGCCTCAGCCGCAGTCAAGTAAGCCTCACCCGTACGGAAGAGTGGGAAATCAATAGAAGTATAAGCGTCGCCACTTGCCGGAATCTGGTCGTTTTTGGTGACATTACGCCATTTGATGTATCCGTATCCACATGTGTAGGTGCTTGTCATGGCGTCTTTAGAGTCCCAAGTTTCCTTCACCTGATTAGGCAAAGCCGTCATAAACTGCGCACGCTTGTCGTTTTTATTGTTGCCCCAAGGATCATTCACGTCAAACATCACGTCAGCAGGATCAAAGGCGTCAACGAGAGTTGTCTTGGATCTGACATTACCCCAACCACGCGAACCGATGCCGGTGTTATACAGTTCGTCCATCGGACCATTGACAAAAGCCTTCACATAGAAGTTGGTGCCACCTGAGCTCTGCGCCTTCAATCCATCCTGCACCAAAGGCCAGATGATTTCCTTACACTGGTCGTTATCGGCAAGGAAGATATGGCGATAGTCAGAAGCCAAAGGATAGTGACCGTCCTCAATCACCTTCTTGGCATAAGTCAAAGCATCGTCATAGCGGTCTTCTCCAATCCATGTCTTGGCATTCAGATACATGCGAGAGAGCAAGAACCAGTCTGCCACGCAGTCTACACGCGCATAAACATTTTCGCCAGGAGCCTTCAGGTCTTTCTGTATGTCCTTCAACTCATTTTCGGCGAACTCAAAGATCTGCTTACGCGACCATTGCGCCGGAATATCCTTTACACCCGTATTTTCATCTATATAAGGTACGGCTCCAAACATATCGCACAGGGTTGCATAGCAATAAGCACGGATGAAACGTGCCTCTGCACGATAGGAGGTACACTCGCCACCCAACTGGTCCCAAAGACCGCGCGACTTCAACTTTTCCTCCGTACACTGTCTTAACAACTCGTTACAATAAGCTATAGTCATGTACAGACGCTGATAGGTCCAACGGATGACCGATGCATTTGAGGCATCCCATTGAAGGTTAAGACACTTGCGCAAGCCATTGGAAGAAGACGGCATAAGGAAGTTGTCGGTGCTCAATTCCTGGAGGTAGAACATCAGACGCATATAGCTGGAATAGCCCTCGTTGGCTCCTTCAATGTCGCCATCGCCGCCATCTCCACCTTTCTGTCCGGTCAAGATGAGAGAGCCGTAGCATTTTGCCAGCACACCCGTATAGCCATCAGCCGTGTTATAAACCTTCTCGCCGACCAGTTGTGTTTCGTCAAGAGGCATTGTGTCAAGGTCGCCGAAACATGAAGTTGTCAAGCAACCCATAAATACAAACATCAATATTTTAAATATATTCTTTTTCATATTCCTGTCGTTATTATGATTGTTTAGAAATTCAGATTGAATGACAAAGAGTAGGTACGGGGACGTGGATAGACATTTCTGTCGATGCCTGAGTAGATCTCAGGGTCGATGCCCGAATAGCTGGTGAATGTGCAAACATTCTGAACAGCTGCAGACACACGCAGAGACGAAGTGCTGTTCCACAGTTTTCTGAACGTGTAACCCAACGTGATATTGTCTATGCGGAAGAAGTTGCCACGCTGCAAGAAATAGTCGGTGTAGAGTTGCTGCTGCTGGAATCCCTTGTTTGCTGTCACCTTCAGGATATTCGAGAAATTGCCCTGGTCGCTATACACCTGCTGCTGATACTGGTCGGCCTCGATGTAATTGTAGATGTAGTTGCCGAAAGAGCCATGACCGGTAATACCCAACTCCCACTGCTTGTAAGTAAGTTGAGTGTTCAAGCCAAGGTACGACTTCGGCAAAGCACACTTATCAGCATAACGTGTCTCTGTAGAAGATATCGAGCCATCAGGCTGAACATACTTTCCCTCGATCGGCTTGCCTTTCTCGTCGTAAGCCTGCTTTGCCAGATAGAATGTGTAAGGGCGTTTGCCCACCATGAAACATTCAACAAATTTACCAGTACCCGAAATAGCACCCGTCTCCACATAAGAGCCCTCGCTATCCGACACGTTCAACTTTGTAATCTCCGAATCATTCCAGGTGTAGTTCATTCCTACCGACCATGTGAAATTCTTTGTGTTGATTGGTACAGCATTAATCGAGAATTCCACACCTTTATTATCCATCTCGCCAATGTTGGTAGTCAGGACAGCAGAATAGTTCACACCCGAAATCACCGGAATCGTGTTCAGCAAATCTTTGGTATGGCGTTTGTAGACATCAATCGAACCATAAATGCGGTTGTTGAGAAATCCATAATCCAAACCAGCATTCCAGGTCTCGGTAGTCTCCCATTTTATGTCTCTGTCATATCCGTTTGGACGATAAGTGTTATACCATTTGTCACCAAAGAGATAGCTTGACTCCGGGTAAGACACGGAGAAAGTGGTCATGTAAGGATAGTCGTTGATGATATCCTGCTGACCGGTAAGACCGTAGCTCAGACGCAGCTTCAAGTTGGTAAGCACCTTACTGTTCTTGAGGAACTTCTCTTCCGACAGTTTCCAGCCCAAAGCCACAGAAGGGAAGTAGCCCCATCTGTTGCCCTTCGCAAAACGAGAAGAGGCATCGGCACGCAAAGTGGCTGTGACCATATACTTGCTGGCATAGCCATAATTCAAGCGTCCATACATAGACAGAAGATAATACTCAGACTCGTAGTGTTTCGGCGAGAACAATTCTTCGCCTTTCGGCGAAAGAGTGGTGTCGTTATACTTCTTCCAGAAATGCTGCCATCCATAACCGGCCATCGCGCTCACATCATGCTTTCCGGCAAATGTATGCTGGTAGTTGGCATAAAGGTCGAGCAGGGTGTTGCGCTTCTGCTGTTTCGAATCATAATCCAAGCCCGTTCCATCCTTCTTGTTGGCTGTATACATCATACCGGCAAGATCTGGAACATCCTTGGCATACTTGCTTTCCAAAATATCATAGCCCAGATTCATATTGAGCTGCAAATCCTCAAAGCCATGCACCTTATAATTAACCGAAGCATTGCCGATAGAACGGTAGATTCTATTGCGCATGTCCTGCAAATCAAGCTGAGCCATAGGGTTATCGCCCTGGATAGCCATTGGCGCATTGCCGTTCATCCAAATGAAATAGCCAAGACCAGGATCTGTAGCAGAAGTGGCACTGCCCGTTTTCACCGGACGTGTCGGATCGTAAGACAAAGCACTTCCTACCACTCCTTCGTCCACTCGTCTATTGTCCTCGTAGGAAGCCTTGACATTGAGATTCAGACTTAAATGGTCCTTGAAAAACTTAGGCGAAATGCCTCCGTCAAAAGTGTAACGCTGATAGTTGTTGGTGCGAATCACACCATTCTGGTTTGTGTAGCCTACAGACACACGAAAGGGTGTCTTGTTCTTGATACTTCCCGACATTGAGATGTTATGGTCCATACCAAAAGCCGTGCGGTAAATCTCATCCTGCCAGTTGGTGTTGCTCTTGCCCATTTCCACATTCTCGGGAACACCCGTCACGGTAGGTGCGAAAGCTCTGAACTCGTCTGCTGTCAACACTTCCAAACGCTTTGCAGTAGTGCTTACGGCATAGTTGGAAGAATAGTTGAACTTAGGCTTGCCCTTCGTACCTTTCTTTGTTGTAATCACGATGACGCCATTGGATGCACGCGAACCGTAAATGGCAGTAGCCGAAGCGTCCTTCAAAACCGTAAAGGTTTCAATGTCATTCGGATTGATACCACCGATAAGATTGGTTCCTCCCTCTATGGAAGAGTTGTCTACCGGAACACCGTCTATCACAATCAGCGGATCGTTGGACGCTGAAAGCGAGGCACCACTACGAATACGGATAGTGGAACCCGAACCAGGAGCGCCCGAACTTGACACCACATTGACGCCAGCCACCTTGCCTACCAAGGCATCCTGGGCAGTTGACTTGGCTCCACGATTGAACTCGTCTGGCTTTATGGCTGAAACCGAGCCTGTGAGGTCGTCCTTTTTTACAGTTCCATAACCAACCACAACCACCTCATCAAGCAACTCATTGTCGGGATTCATCTTTATCTGCATGGCAGAAGACGAAATCTGCACATCTTTGGCCTCATAGCCTATATATGAAATATGCAGCTCGGAAGCGCCTGCCGGCACATCGTCTATGGAAAACTTTCCATCCAAATCGGTCACAACACCAGTTGAGGTGCCCTTAATCATGACAGTAACACCTATCATCGGTTCGCCCAACTCGTCAATAAGCTGACCCGTCACACGCTTCACATTCTGCCCGTTGGATTGTTTCTTCGACTGAGGCTTCACAATAATATAATTGCCCTTTTCCTCATAAGTGCAACCACATTCCTTCAACAGCAGGTTGAGTATCTCCAACACGTCACCTTTAGTCTTGCTGATGGTGACCATACGGTTAGCGTTAATTGTCGAGGAGTTGTAAGCTATCTTGTACTTAGATGCCTTCTCGATTTTCTCAAACGCAGCCTTCAGAGAGACCTTATTAGAGCCAAGCGTCACTGTTTGAGCTGAAACCGCTATGTTTCCAGCCAGCAACAAACAAAAGCATGAAGCTGAAATTCTTTTAAAATTCATAAATTTATTTTTTAGTTATTATTCTTACTTGAGTAGCTACACCTTAAAGACTACCTCTTCTAAACTTACACCCAATCAAAAAACAAAAAAAATGAAACTTTATCAAAAAAAAGCGCATCATTCATCATGATGCGCTCCACTATTCTTGCCATAACTATTTTATAACCACCTCGTCCTTCTTCAGCTCATACTCCAATCCCGGTACCAGATTCTTCACGATAGCCAAGGCTTTCTTAAGACTTTCTCCACGATTGAAGTGGACGGTAATCTTTGTGTTACGGTGGCGTGACGACCGGAAGACGAACTTAACGCCATAGACACCGCCCATCATGCGGGCAGCCTCAGGCAGAGTGACATCATCAAGCGAGATCTGCTTGTTTCGCCAACTCAACCCGTCATCCTCATCCGAAACCAAACGCAAATCGACCGACTTGGTATGCACATTATACACCAACTGATCGTTAGGTTTCATCCTATACACCTTGTCCTCGCCTACTATCTTAAGCTCTATCTTACCTGTTTTGAGCGTAGTGGAAACCTCCTCGTCTGTTGCGTAGGAAGATACCGAGAAGGATGTTCCCAAGTCGGTTATATCAAAATAAGGTGTGCTCACATGAAAAGGATGTCTGCCGTCGTGCTTGATATCAAAGAAAGCCTCACCAGTCAAGAACACCTTGCGTTCTTTGCCTACAAACTTCTCGGGATAAAGAAGTACCGAACTCTGATTCAGCCTTACCTGCGTACCGTCTGCCAAAGCTATCGTCTTGCATTCGCCGGAGATAGTATGCTCATGAAGCATAGCCACCACCTGCGAAGCCTTCAACTCATCGCTCATTTGAACATACAGCTTGCCAAACACAACGAACATAACCAAGGGGACAATAACGGCAGCAATCCTTTGCCAAGTGAAGAGCTTAAGGTATTTGCTCTTTTTCTTTTCCACGTTTGTTATCCGTAGCCGTTCATAGGCCTCAGATATTTCGCCATTGTCCATAGACGCAGAGTCAGACTGAGCCCACAATGAACCTAAAGACTCATTTACATCCTTGTCGTCCTTAGCGTGCGCAATCCGCTCCAACACCCTATCTCTGTTTTTAGCAGACACATCGTGCTCTAAATAATATGCTATGATTTGTTTTATATTTACTGCCATAATATATTCCGTACAATTATTATATTAAAGACATATTAAAAGACCGTTACACCCAATACGCTTGCAATAAAATCATCAGATACAAGGCTTTTTTTATTTCTTTAAGAGCCAGATTAAGATGGTTCTCTACCGTTTTCTTTTGCAATCCTAATTGTTGGGCGATTTCGTCATTCTTCAGACATTGCTCACGACTCATGCGATAAACAGTCTGGCGTTGGGGCGGCATGTTCTCAACCACCATATCAATAAGCAGTTGCGTATCCTTTGCCACCACCTCATCGTGTGGCGAAGTTTCGTTAGCAAACCTATCGGACAAGGAGTCTATGTCTATAGGAATAACACGCTTTGTTGAGATATAACTAATAACGGTATATTTAGACAATATAAATAAATAAGAATCAAAATCTTTTATCTCGACAAACTTCTGACGCTTATTCCATATTTTCTCAAAAATAATCTGGCATACATCGTCCGCGTCGTCCATGTTTTTCAGCAACATGAAGACAAAGCGATGTACTTTGGGGTAAAACTTATGGAACATGGTCCGATAAGCCCTTTCGTCGCCTTGAGACATAAGTAGTATTACTTCTTTATCTATTTCCATTTGTCAATAAATTAATATTGAATGCAAAGTTAATACAAATAAACGATTTCGCCATCTTTTTTATATTCAATAAAAGTTTGTATCTTTGTGGAAGTTTCCTATGAATAGCTAAACCTAATATATTATGGCAAACGAAGTGAAAAGATACCTGCACGACGGCATGGAACTGCCTTTTGAGGATTGGAGCAAGACGCTTCATTCCTTCAACGACTTGGCTTCAATCGTTCAGACTACTCATGATGCAGCACAATCGTCTGCAGTAAAAGCAATCAATCGTATGCAGACGATGCGCAACTGGCTCATAGGCTATTACATCGTTGAGTTTGAACAGCACGGCAAGGATAGGGCCGAGTATGGAACGCAACTGCTGAAGAAGTTGGAGGAAAGGGTGGATAGGAAGGGAGTTAATGTAACCCTCTTTAAAAACTCCCGAAAATTTTACCAACACTACCCTCAGATGGTAGAAAACTTAGCACCTGCAATTAGTCCGACAGCGTCGGACCAATTTAAAACTTCTGGTAAAAAGATAGTATCGTCACTATCCTTCTCTCATATTGTTGAGTTGCTTACTCTTGACGACCCTCTCGCACGCTACTTCTACGAGCAGGAGTGCATCAAGTGTACCTGGTCGGTTCGTGAGCTTCGCCGTCAGATAAGCACCAACCTATTTGTTAGGGCTGGCATCAGCGCCAATCCCGAGAAGTTGCTTTCGCTTCCTTCTGTTCAAGGGCACGATTCGGCAGAGTTGCAGATACGCCAGCCGTTCACGTTCGAGTTTCTTGGACTGAAGGCGCAGGAAGTTGTTGACGAACATGACTTGGAGGATGCGCTTATCAGCCACCTGCAAGAGTTCATTCTCGAGCTTGGCAAGGGTTTCTGCTTAGAGGCTCGCCAAAAGCGCATCATCATCGACGACGAGTACTACTATCCCGACCTTGTATTCTACAACCGCATACTGCATTGCGGCGTAATCATAGAATTGAAGAACGAGGAGTTCTCCTACGAGAACTTCGGACAGCTCAACGCATACGTCTCACATTATCGCGAGAACGAAATGCGACCTGGCGACAACCCTCCAATCGGCATCCTGCTCTGCACACGCAAAGGCAAGAAGATGGTGGAGTACGCGCTCGCCGGCATGGATAACAACCTCTTCGTTTCTACCTATATGCTGCAACTGCCCGACAAAAAGACGCTTGAGGATTTTCTGTTGAAGCAGTTGGAGGAGGAGCGTTGAGTTGGTATATAGCATAGCAATTTATTTATGGTGAGCTATTAACGACAATCAGCGTCTGTGCGGTCCGCTCTTTATCAAGATTTCCTCAATAAGATGTTTCGTGAGGTCGCCCAACGGCAGTTCTATAGTCACCTTGTTCGAGATTTTGAACGCGGGAGTGACGATAGGCACCGTCTCCATCTTGTGCTCGAAAGCATTGAAGCGACGCTCAACGCCGAGGTTAACGTAGAAGCTACGACTGCCGACGGTCATGTATCCGCCGTAACTGGTGGTCGGCACGAACGGAAATGCCGCCATGCTGAGGAACGGATTCGTGTTGTAATAGGTTCCGAAGACGGTGAGCGCAAGGTTAGGGTTAAAGCAGTAGGAGAGTTGTCCTGACACACCGTATTGCGTAACGACGCGTCCGTAGTAGAGGTAACGGTTGGCAGCCAGTGCGCCCTGCATTGTCATCGCTCCCAGACTGTACTGCACGCTGCCGCTTACCGACTGCATATCCATCAGTCCGATGTAGCTGCGGTATGCGCCCGTGGCAGTCAGCCTCAAGTTCTTCGACACTTCCATCGATGCCGTCTCAGAACGGCTCGCATCGTAGCCATAAACAAGCGGCTGCGCTGCAGAAAACGACATCGGCACTATCGCCATACTCGGCGCAGCAAGAAGTTCGGAGGACGACAGTGCTTTCATCATCAGAATGTCAGAATAAGTAGGCATTATCGGCCGGAGTTCGGTATTCGGAACAAGCTGATGAAGCTCCTCATTCGGCAACAGCATCTGCAGTCCCGACACTTCCTGCGCCATTGCCCTCTGCCCTACTGCCAACAGAAACATTAAAAAAGTAATCAGTTTCTTCATGCTGCCCATCGTTATGTTATTAATCGCAAAGTTAAACAAAAATGAGAACATCGCAAGCTACGCTTCACGAGTTTAACCTTTTTTATTGTCGACAAGTCTAAAGAATGTCATTGCAATTATGCTTTATATATGCATAAAGCTAATATAACAAAAATGCTGAGTGCTGGTAGATGGCTGGAAGATACGCTCTTGCGGAGCGGTATCTTCCAGCCATTATGTTGTTAATAGTGTGGGCGTTACGGAGATGCTGGGAGATATGGTAGATTTTTTCACGTACAGAGACGTTAGATAGTAAGGTAAAGATTATGTCTCGATTTTAAAATTCGTTCATCTCGCGGTCGAGCCGGTCGCGCCACAGATACTTGCGTGTTTCGTGAACGATGACACCGTTGAGGAAGATCAGCGAGAGCAGATTAGGGATGGCCATGAGGGCATTCATGCAGTCGGCTATGTTCCACACGATAGAAAGGTTTGCCACACTGTCGGCAAATATCGCCAGGATGTAAAGCAGGCGGTAGACGTGAGTCCAGCGCTTGCCCTTCAGATACTCCATCGCACGCTCTCCGTAATAGCCCCATCCGAGGATGGTAGAGAAGGCGAAGGTGAGCAGTCCGAAGCTCAATATGAACGGACCGACGCACGGAATCTTCGAGAAGGCCATCTTCGTCAGCTCGGCGCCGTTAGAATAGTCGATGTCGGGATAGGCGATGATGCTGCTTACGATGACAAGTCCGGTGAGTGCGCATATCACTACCGTATCCCAGAAGGTGCCAGTAGAGGAAACCAAAGCCTGGCGTACGGGGTTCTTCGTGCGTGCAGCAGCCGCAACGATAGGAGCCGAACCAAGTCCGGACTCGTTGCTGAAAAGACCGCGCGCAATGCCGTAGCGGGCAGCCATGATGACCGATCCGCCTGCCAAACCGCCGCCTGCCGCTTCAGGCGAAAATGCCGAGTTCACTATCAGCTTGAGCGCCGGCACGACATAGACAACATTCATACATAATATATATATGCATCCCAACACATAAAGCAACGCCATGAACGGGACCAGCATGCTGCACACTTTGGAGATGCTGCGCACGCCACCAAGGATAACCGCAGCGGCAAGAAGCATCAGCACGGCACCACTAACGCTGGTGCTGATGCCGTACGAGGCGTGCATTATGGTAGAGATGGCGTTCGCCTGCACCGTACAGCCTATGCCGAACGCAGCAATGGCTGTGAACACGGCAAACAGAATGCCCATCTTGCGCCATCCCAGACCGCGTTCCAAGGTGTACATCGGACCTCCAAGCATGTGTCCCTTTTCTGACTTCACACGGTATTTTATGGCGAGCAGAGCCTCGGAATACTTCGTCGAGATGCCGAACACGCCTGTCAGCCAGCACCAGAACACCGCCCCCGGACCGCCTAACGCAACGGCTGTGGCAACACCTATAATATTGCCCGTACCGATAGTGGCGGCAAGAGCTGTGGCAAGTGCGCCGAACTGCGACACATCGCCTTTCTGCGACTTGTCGCGCTGTACGGAGAGACGTATGGCTGTGAAGAGCTTGCGTTGCGGGAAACGCAGGCGGACGGATAGAAAAACGTGGGTGCCAAGTAGCAGTACAATCATTGGCCAGCCCCAAAGATACGAGCTGAGCGTGGCGAAGAAATCGTTGACGTTATCCATATTTATGTGTTTTCAGTGTTATCCTACGACTGTCAATGAGTATCGGCTTTACAATAAAGCCATTACAAATGCTTTATAAAACGATGCAAAGGTATAAAAAGTTACGCAAAAACATTTGGTAGTTATCTATATTTGCACTACATTTGCAGCAGATAATCATAATTCTATCACAAAACAAATATTATTGTAGCAAAAAATGAACGAAATGACAAAGAATTTAGTTGCTTTTTTAACGTGATAGAATTATGACTAATATGCAGAACAACACTGACGAGAATTTTAACGAGGATTTCGAACGACTCCTGAAGCAGTTCGTGAGCGAAAAATACAAGGATGTCAAACTCGACGACATGCAGACTGAGGACGAAGAGGAACCTTTTCCTGAAGATGAAGATGAGGATGTAGATGAAGATGAAGATGAATACCAAGCCGAGGACAACACTCCGACAGAGAAGGCTGACGACATCTGCACCGACAATCCGCTATCTGGCGACGTCATAGAGCAGAACCAGAACGTAAGAGTAAAGGTGGAGATACTGCGCCCCATAGACAATCCGCAGGAAGAGCTGCAGAAGCTGGTGGGCTGCGGCAACATCAAGAAGCGCATGGACGAACTGGTGGCGCTGACCGCCTACAACCGCATGCTGCACGAACAGTTTCCCGAACTGAAGCAGCACCGGGTTTCGCTGCACAGCCTATTCCTCGGCAACCCCGGCACGGGCAAAACCACGGTCTGCAAGATATTCGGGGCGCTGCTGCACGAGGCGGGAGCGCTCTCGAAAGGACACGTCGTGGTGTGCGACCGCGGCACCTTCATCGGCACGCTTTGGGGCGACGAGGAAAGGGCGATGAAGCAAGTGGTGGAGATGGCGCAGGGCGGCGTCCTGATGATTGACGAGGCATACCTTCTGAACGGAAAGAACGAGAACGACCCCGGAAAGATCATCGTGCAACTGCTCATGAATCTGCTCGCCGACGAGAGCCGGCGCGACATCGCCGTGGTGCTCTGCGGATACAAGGAGCCGATGAACGAACTGCTCGAGACTAACCCCGGACTGCTGTCGCGCTTCCCCAACCGCTTCGAGTTTGCCGACTTCAGCGTCGACGAACTGCTCGAGATAACCAGCCGCCGCATTGAGGAATACAGCTACCGCTTCACCGTAAAGGCATGGCAGAAATACACCGATATGATAGCGCTCGCCTTCAGCGCTCGCGACACCGAGACGTGGGGCAACGCACGCTTCATAGCCAACCAGCTGGAGCGCATCTACATTCAGCACGCCACACGATGCGTGAAGCAGCCGCCGAAGAATCACAACGACCTCCTTCTGATTACGCCGGAGGACATAGTGCCCATAGAGATGCCACGCAGAAAAAACAGAATAGGCTTCGGAGTGTGACCCCAAAGCCTATTCTGCAGCAGTTTTCTTTTTACTTACAAAACTATATGCTTAATCCCCACAGGTTTATTGGGTGAGCCCGTTGAAGGACATACGATAATTATGTCGCATAGCCTCTGTAAGGATTGCATCTCCTGATCGTCTAGCCTTGAAAAATTCTCATCTTTATATATTCTAAATGTTAATTTCAAAAGATATGCAATATATTTCTTGGAATATCAAATAAAACATGCTAACTTTGCATCGCTCATCTATAATTAGAAAGAGTTTCGAGACCCGATAGCCTTTGATGCTTCTCGGGTCTTGCGTTTTTATAGTGGTGTAGCAATTCTTTTCTTCATTTTCTTTAAAAGAGCCTTTTCCCCATAATCTTTATTAAGATGATATGCGGTAAGAAGGTAGAACGCATTCGTTCTTTGTTGCTCCAAAACTATGATATATTTTTCAACTTTATCGTAAATGTACGTCTTTTTGACTTTACGTTTTTTTGTATCTCTCTCTTCTACCGTAAACACATCTATGTTTGAAGGCGTTTTTTCCTTAATATGATGGTTTATCCAATGCAATCTCTGAGATCGTGCGACCTCAAATACACGTTTAGGATATTTCGTACCATCTTCGCACTCCACCATAATTTCTTCACAAGTCAAATGCTTAAATAGTCTTCCCATATCAGCTTCTCCTTGTGCTTTTATTGGATAAATACGCCTATTGCGAAACGCAAAACATGAATTGTCTTCAATGTCTCTTTTAAAGATAGCCTGTAAGTCATGATATCTTTCTGTTTCGCTAAGACCTAATATCTCCAATAATTCAGGATATGTTTTTAATATGTTGAATCCGCCCATATACTACTTTAATGAGATGAAAAACAAGTTAAACTTTTTCCTTGATAATGGTGTTGTTGTGTTTAATGAGATGTTACTATGCTTTTTAATTTTGTCTATTAACTTCCGCTTAGCAACGACTTTTCCCAAAACATCTCCTTTCTCAATACGCAAATTATAATTAATTGCTCCCATTAATACATCCGCGAGTTGTATAAATACGCTTTCATGTGAACGTATGAACTGAAGTCTGCCTATAGAAGAGTTATAGCTCATGATTCTATTTAGAGTTTCGAGTTTTTCTGAGCTACAAGTATCTTTGATATCCAAATATACATTGTAAGTATTTTGAAAATCGACTTTAGTATGCAATAGTTGAAAATACATTCGAAAATAAAAATCGTTGAAGGTGTAGTCTGCTCTGGATTCATCTATTTGTGATTTATCCACAACAACAGCCCTAAATTCCAAATCATTCATAAAGAACCAGTCTATTAGCTCCGCATACACCTTATATGTGGCATCATGAACATTAGTCCATTTTAGTTCCTCTTTATAATTGTATTTCGCCTTTATTGCTTTAATTTCCTCTTTGGCAATTTTAATCTGAGGATAGGCGATACTTGTATACCCCAACAACATATACGGGTGACCGTCATGTATCAGATGGGTGCTTTCAATCATATGAAAGTACATATAAAAAGTGTTTGAGAGAAGAATGAGGAAAGTTTACTGGTTATCAGTTACTTTCCTCATTTTGGTTAAAAGTGATGAGGACAGACG
>ENA-OZEY01000503-OZEY01000503.1-human-gut-metagenome-genome-assembly--contig:-NODE-503-length-15359-cov-5.348928_pt1 | contig 15359 bp, 15 predicted proteins | sample MGYA00245071_ERZ653615 | MGnify/ENA primary metagenome ERZ653615 (study PRJEB26926, sample SAMN06165145) | human gut metagenome | biome: ENVO:00009003; feature: ENVO:2100002; material: ENVO:00002003... | reverse complement strand
GCACAACACTCTATCGGCGGACTTGGCGAATCTGCAAGCAGAACGAACGGTCTGTTTATGAATTTAACAGGATTTGCCGCTGCCGCAACAGGGATTTATGGGTTTACTGAAACCATTGGGAAAGCAACGGAAGAAATCCTTGATTACTATAAAATCATGCAGCAGGGGGCAATTGCTACCGCCGGTACCTTGATGTCCGTTGGGCAAATTGACGGCAAGGATTTAGAGTGGAATGACGCACTCATCATGAGTACTGGTTTAATGAAGAAGCTTGCTGATCAGGCTATTGCAACAGGTGTAAGTACAAAGGAATTGGCTTATGTCTTCCGTGCGGGGCTGGCGCCAGCGCTCCGTGGCGGTATGAATATTGAACAGTATACAAAACTTCTTGCACCTTTAACCGCAGTAGGCAAGATGTTAGGGTTAAATGACACTAACTTAATGCGTGATATTTCCGATATCATGAGTGGTCTTAACGTATCCCGCACCAAAATGGGGCAGGTACTTGGGATCACTGGGGCGGAAGTTAAAAAAGCGTCCGCAGAGGGGAAACTGTTTGAATACCTAAACATGCGCCTCCAGGGTGAAGTTATGGCTACAACGAAGTACCTTGAGACGTGGGAAGGGCGTGTAAACCACCTGAAAGAAGCCGTTGCGCGTGTGGGCGGCGAGAGCATGAAGGGCGCTTTTGACACAATCAAAGAAGATATACAGGCAGTCGCTGAACGGCTGGTCATTGTTGATACCAAAACACAGGAAATCTATATCAGAAATGACGCAATGGAAACATTCAAAAAGATGAATGACCTTATTGTGTCTGCCGAACAGCAAATAGGAGGACTGATTTCAGATATAGGGAATGTAGGGTCTGCGCTTAATGTGGGCGGTGCTTCTCTTGAAACCATCAAATTTGCGGTAGACCACTTAAGGGAAGGCATTGAACTGTATGTGCTTCTCACGGCTACAAGCAAAGCCAGAGAGTTTGTAAATGGTGTGACACTTGCGTTTAATCAGCAGGCAGCCGCACAGGGAGTAGTACAGCGAATAGCCGCTTCTGCCGGACGTGAGATCATGGTTCAGCAGAAAGCCATAACTGACGCTGTTAATGAAGAGACAACGGCGATGGTTAAGGGCAATAAGGAACTGGCAAAGAAAGTTAAACTTGCCAATGACCTTGTTATTGCGGAAAGCAAGCGTGCCCAAAACAGAGCCGTAAGAATTGGTGCAGGGGTAACAAGCAATTATAGCAATATTGCGAATGAAGCAGGAGTATATACCGCCGCAGCTGCTGAAAAGGTGGCGGCTGAAAATGCGGTTGCTTCTGCTGCATATAGAACGACGGCGGCTTATGGAGTACAGCAGGCAGCCGTAAGAAATAACATGGTCGCTTCTGCCGAAGCAGGCTATGTTATTCAGCGTGCAGAAAACAATAAAAGCACTGCCGCCGCTAAAACGACTGCCGCATTAAAAGTACAGCAGGCTCAATATGCCATAGTGGGCGCTGCTGCTACATCAACAGGGGTTGTTGCCAATAGGGCAATGACTTCACAGCTTGGCATGATGGCAAAGGTCACCAGAGGGATTAAGGGGATGACTGCCGCTGTATATGCGCTTTCCGGCGGATGGCTCGGGCTTGCCGTTGTTGCAGGATACGCAGGATATGAAATATACCGTGCAAAGATGGACAATAATGCCGCCATGAAAGAAAACGACATTACCCTCGATAACGGTGCCAGAGTAACCAAAAACAAAGACGGGAAATACTATGTATGGGGCAGTAAAACCTATACAGATGAATTTGGGGAAGAAGTAACATCACGCCCCGGATGGATGGAAATGGGCGATTCAATAAAGGATCGCTTTGACAGATACGCTTATGATTCCGAACTTGAAAAGAGGGAAATTACAAGAGAAGCGCAGGCACAGGCAGAGGCTTTTAAGAGATCTAAAAGTGTCACTTCGCAGATGAACGGGATTCTTGGACTGGCTAACGACATTTCTTACCGCAATATAGACGGAGCAGAAGATCAGGAAACCGCAAAGAAAGCCGCTGACGCACACGAGAAATACAATTCTGTATTACAGCAGAACGGAGACCTCATCAACAAAGCCAATGCAAAAATGAGAGATATTATTTCCTCATTGCAAGAACAGCTGATGAAGATAAACGGTTCAAAATATGATGAAGATATCGCCAGCGCAAGAAAATCTTTCATGTCAACGCAAAAGAACATTGCGGAAAGCAAAACGACGCTAAAGAGCATAAAACCATCTGTGCTTGCCTTGGCGTCTGGTGGCGGTAATGCCTCTATGGTAGAAGAAGCCGCTAACCACTTGGGTGAACAGTGGGGCGTGAATACTTGCGCTGAATTTGTATCAGGAATAGCAAAAGCGGTAGGAGTTGACAGCGTTAATTCAAGCTGGGTGCCTGATATTATAAACAGCGCACAAAATAAAGACGCTTACTATGGAAGAGACAGCGGATACGTACCGCAAAACGGAGATCTTGTCATCTGGGGCGGCGATGAACATATTGGGATTTCCGATGGCACAGGCGGTCATATATCCAGTGATACCCACGGGGTAGTCCATGTAGACGCCTCACAGGAAGACACCTATTACGGAAAGCCCGTATCTGGGTATATTTCCATGGCGCAAATGCAGGGGAACGTCAATCTTGCGCCCACAAGCAGAGAGACCTATACGCCTTATGGAGTTGATCTTGCTAATTCCATGAATGAAAAACTCTTCGATGAAAGAGTGAAAGAAGCAAAGAAAAATCTTGCCACAAGACAGCGGAAACAAGATTCTGAAACATTAATCAATATGCTTTCCACGGCGGTGAGTGATGAACGTGACGCTGTTCTTGCTCAACAGTTAGAAGAAAAGATTGCCGAACTCAAGGAGCGCCGTGAAGAGATTTACAAAGCTATTACAGGTGACACTTCCGATAAAGAAGAGGTGGCAAGGGCTAATCTTGCGACGGATAAGGCGATAGCGGCGGAAGAAGCCAAAATTCGCATGGAATCCTTCAACCAGCAGCAGGAACTTGATGAAAAACGTCTCGAAGAACGACTGAAACATAACCAGAACCTGTTTTACACTGAACAAGCAACGCAGAATGAGATTTTAGGGATGAACCGTGCCGCCCTTGAAGAATACATCGGACTATTAAGAGAAAAGCTTAAAAACGACAAATTAACCGCAATACAGCGGCTTGAAGTTGAAAGCCAGCTTTCCGACAGCATAAAGAAACTGAACGAAAATAGATATAGAGATTTTTCACAGATAAGCGAAAAAATAAAAGAACTCATGCGGAATGATGTATTAGATTATGGGTCTATTGTTGAAGATGGCTATAACTCGATAAAGTCTACATTTACCAGTTTTGGGCAGAATATGCTGACTGAATCAAAAAGTGTCAAAGAACGTCTTGAAAACCTGTTCAGGGATTTAGCTAACAATATCCTTAATATGGGAATGAAAATGGCAATGAACGGGATTTGGTCTAATTTGATAGGTGGGTTGACAAGAGGTTTCGGTGCAAGCCCGATGGGATTTGCCACTGGCGGATACATCACTGGACCAGGCACGAGTACAAGTGACAGCATACCCGCATACCTTTCTAATGGAGAATATGTAGTAAAAGCAAGCGCTGTAAATCGTGTGGGGGTTGGATTCCTTGACAGTATCAACAGCGGATATATCAAACGCTTTGCCACTGGTGGAATGGTAGGGAATGCCCCCGCGGGAAGCGCAGGAAAGCCTAATTTCAAGGTAAACATTACCAATAACACTGGGAACGAAATAAGCGCCGAAAACTCCGACATCAATTTTGATGGAGAAAGTTATGTATTGGGTATTGTTCTGAATGGCATTGCCAATAACAAAATGGGCATGCGTACATTATTGAAAGGGATATGATGATTACTTTTCCGAACATTATGCCACCGTCCTATCCTCTTAAAGAAAAATACGAGGACAACACGATTAGAAGTACCATGGAAGACGGTTCTGTTATTACACGAAGAAAGTTCACAAGAAGCAGAGTAACATTTACATTGCAGTATGACGCCTTGCCGATTGTACAGTATACCGCCTTGATTGATTTTTTCAGGAAGACGACGTTTATGGGGACGAAGCCGTTTGAGTGGACACACCCTGAAACAAAGAAGAAATATACAGTAAGGCTGAAAGAATTAGGCGATTTTGAGTTAAGTGTCATCGGAATCTATAAAGGTTCTGTGACACTGGAGGAAGTATGAACACTTTATCAGACATAGCGAAGTTTGAAAAGAATAAACAGTTCGCCGATAGTGTATATGTCATTCTTATGCAGATGAACTTGACAGACGGCAAAACCGTTATTCACTTAGCTTATAACACGGAAAACGTTCAGTGGCGTGGTGAAACTTGGCAACCGTTTCCATTATCTTTGGGAGACAGCGTTCAAGAAACAGATGGTTCTATCCCTAACCTTGAAATCAAGGTATCTAATGTAACAAAGGCATTGATGGGGTATTTTGAGAAATTCGGTGGGTTTAACGGAACAATCATCAATCTTTACATCGTTAATACCGAAAACCTGTCCTCAAAAATTCCTGAAATAGAAGAGAAGTACAAGGTTTTAAAAGGAAATGCCGATGAAAATTGGATAAAACTAACGGTTGGACCCGCATATTCCCCTGATAGGAAAATGCCACAGAGGAGATATTTAAAAAATGCCTGCCAAAGGTGCTATAAGAGCACTATTTGCGGGTACAATGGGGCGATGACTACTTGTGACCACACATTAGCTGACTGTAGAAGACATGGAAATAAAGCCAATTTTGGCGGTTATCCTGGTATTGATCAAGGCGGTGTGTATAAATGATTAATCTTCGTGATTTGCTTGGCATTCCATTTACAAACAGGGGTAGGACGCTTGATGGGTTGGATTGTTACGGATTAGTCATGGAGGTTTACAAGAAATTCGATATTACTCTTCCGGAATACAACGCCGATTTCGATGACGCAGAAAATATTACCAAAATCATTCGTAAACAGATGAGAGAAGACAAGTTGTGGAAACGCCTTGATGAGCCAAAAACTCCATGTATTGTGGCTATAAGATACGGCGTTCCTCGACCGATGGTGAACCATTGCGGTGTGTATATCGGTGATGGGTTGTTCATGCATACCAGGTCAAAAACAGGGGCTGTGATAGAGCATATAGATAGCCCAATGTGGCGTAACTTGATTGTAGGATTTTATGAATACAGGGGTAATAAATGATTACAGTTGTATTAGTAAAAAACGTATTTGAGCCTGATAACGGACGTGAAATCTATAAATTACCATATATTGATGGTAAGAGCGTGGAAGATTATGTCCGTCCGCTTGCTGATGACTATTCAGGATACAACACGTCTATTAATGACAACAAAGTGTATTATGAACCTGCTTTCTGTACTCTTTACAAAAAACAAATTAAACGTTCTCTCTTGAAAAAGAAACGCTTGAAATCAAGATATGTGCCTGTGAAAGTTATTGCAGATCGCAGGCCAAAAGATGGAGATATCATCATTGTTTCCCCAATTGTTGGTAAAGGCAGTTTCCTCGGGTTTCTTGCGACGATTGCATTGGGCATTGTAGCGTTTGGAGTAGGTGGTTTGGTCGCTACCGGAACATGGGCTTCAATGGGTACGACTTTTGGCTCCATGCTTATTGGGAATCTTGTTGCTGGTGCAATCATGATGTTAGGCGGTTCGCTTATTCAGCGCTGCTTTGGCACTTCTAAAATCGGGAGCAAAGACGTTTCGGCTGACCCTACCTATTCATGGGATGGGGTAACAAGCACGACTGGGCAGGGAGCATTTGTGCCGATTACTTATGGTACGGTTCTTTCTGGTGGGCAGATTATTTCCCAGTTTGTAGAAACGAGTGGTAATAAACAATATCTTCATAGATTGTATGCCGCAGGGGAAGGCGAACTTGAATTTTCTGATATCAGGATCAACAGCACGCCTTATGAGCGGTACAAAGACATTACCATTGAAACGAGATCAGGAGATAATGAGCAATCAATCATTCCTGGATTTGATAAAACTGTATCTCAATCACAGCTTGGTTACGAATTGTCTGATTCTGTTTGGCGTGAAGTCCTTGTAACAGGTACAGCCACAGAAGCCATTCAATTATCTATCGAATGCCCGAATGGGCTTTACCACCAAAAAGATGACGGCGGACTTGGGCATGTGGAACTTGCATTGTCCATCCAATATAAAAAGAAATCTGATACTGACTGGAAAACGTATAACGACAACCTGAAAATTGAAGGAAGTACAGCAACAGCGATTAGAAATCAGTATATTATTGAACACCTTGACCCTGATGAATACTATGTCCGCATTAAAATCGTTAGATATTCCGAAAGCGACCCTAACAGCATCAGGAACATGTTCAAGACTAACTGGACGGCAGTGGGCGGTGTCGTTTATGATGGATTCCGCTATCCGGGCACAGCGCTTGTCGCAATGAAAGGATTGGCCACTGAACAGTTATCAGGTTCTCCCAATGTTACATTCCTGAAAACAAGAGCTAAGGTGTGGGCGTATAATCCGCATACAGGCAATTATGAACAGCAGGACGCTACCAATCCCGCATGGGCGGCTTATGACTACATTCATCAGGCGTACAGAGTAAAGAATAACCGCACAGGACAATTTGAATTTGATATCCGTGGTGCCTCCGCTGATTTAATGCTGTATGATCGCTTTGCTGAATGGGCTAAATATTGTGATAAGAAAAACCTGAAAATAAATATAGAAATGTCGCAGGCTGATAATGTCCTTTCCGCAGTGAATGAAAATATATCCCCGATTGGTTATGGTGTCGTGCTTTTGTTCGGAACGAAGTATGGCCCAGTTTGGGATTCCATTTCTGAACCTGTACAGATGTTCGGCATGGGAAATATCATAAAGGGCACATTTAATGAAGAATTTTTGCCTACCAATGACAGAGCCAACGCCATTGAGGTTACTTTCACAAATAAGGATAAAAACTATGAGCGTGACACTGTTACTGTTTACGGTTCTGACTATGATACTGACAATGACGATAAAACCACACAGGTAACATGTAACGGCATTACCGATTACAAGCAGGCGTATAGATACGGGAAATTCCAGCTGTTCTGCAATGAACGACTAATTAGAACGGTATCATTTGAGGCTGATGTAGACGCCATAGCTTGTACCGTGGGAGATGTAGTGCTTATTTCTCATGATATCCCCGAGTGGTCATGGTCTGGAAGGATAATTTCCAAAGAGAACGGCGTTTACAAATTTGCCGCTGTGGCAGATAGCCTTGACGCCAATATCCCTAAATGGCTATTAACTTATCGGGCAAGCAAGAGTGACAAACTGTATCAGGTGAATTGTTCCGTCACCAAAGATGATGAGTATATCTATGTAAAACCCCTTACTACACCAGAAGAAGCACCTGGTGTCGGCGATATATGTGCTGTATCTTCTGTAACAACAGGTGTAAAGCCATTCACGATAAAGAACATCACAAGGTCAAACAGCGGAAATACATTGAGACGTAAAATTACATGCCTTGAGTATGACGCTTCTGTTTTCAATGAAGACTACACGATTCCCACAATAAATTACTCTTCTCTTTCGACAACGATGGTAGAAGTAAGCAATCTAAGAGCCTACAAGAACAAATACAAGAATAATGCTGAAATTGTAGCAACGTGGGAAGTGGATGAAGCCGTCGAGGCATTTCTTGTGTATATCTCGCATGATAACGGTTCTACATGGGAGAAAGTAGCGGATACCCCATTAACCGCTTGCAATATAAGCTGTTATAAAGACACTGATTATCTGCTGAAAGTACGTACACTTAAAGGCGGGATTATTTCGGCAGGGAAGGTAGTTAATGTTGCAGAAGGATTAGATATTGTGCCACCCGCCACGCTGCCTAAGAACATTACCGCCTATACAAGATATAGGAAAATGCCTGATGGTACGCCACGTTATGATGTTGTTGTAAAGTGGAATCCTGATGGATTAAAGGGGCGTGTTTATTACAAGTCGAATTACAGTATTGGCGCCAACCTGAAAATTGTTGAAGGCGTTCCGGCGGATCAACTTGGGTTTTACGGAGAGTGGACTTATGTGGGTACGGGTGTAAATACCATTGTCATCCCGCAGGCTGTTCCTGGTGATACTTATAGAATCACAGTATCCACCGCAAACGGAGCAGGAGTATATACAATCGCCGATAATTGCGAATATATCGATTTACTTATTGCCGCTAAGACTACCATTCCTAATACCCCTGATGGATTCGGTGTTACTTTTACTGATAAGGTAACCGTTTCCTGGAATGATGTAACCAATACAGATGTCGATTTTTACGAAATCAGGAATGATAATTCTCCCGGAGAAGAAGACAGCCATCTATTGGCAAGGACAAACGGGCTTAGCACTGTTATTTCACTGGTAAAGCGTAACGGTACGCTGTATCTATTTGCCCACTCCACAGATGGCAAGTATTCATCAGCGGCAGTTCTTTATTATGATAAGGCGTTACCAAAGAAGCCAAAACCACCTAAATTAAATTCAAATCTTGGCGGATTTGGGATTATTGCAGAGCCAATCCCCGCAGATTGTTTAGGCATGACAGTTTATATTGATGGCGGTGGTGGGAATATCATTAGCGCCAAAACAAATAACGATACTTATGGTCACACGTGCGGCGCAGGTATCTATGATGTATCCATCGCATACTATGACCTATTCGGAGATGGCGAAAAATCAGGAGAGAGCCGTGTTACTGTCAAAATCTCAATCTCTAAAGACATGCTTGAGGATGAAGCGGTCAGTCTTGCGAAAGTAGACGCACTGGTCAAGCAGAAACTTGACGAAGGCGCTATTGCAAAGCAAGACGTAACGACAATTGTCTCAAACCTCGGCAATCTTATGCTTGCAAAAGCAAATTACAGCGCCATCGCTCAAATGACCGACGCAATCAATTTGCGGGTGCAGAAAGGTGACGTTATCAATCAGATTAACTTGTCGCCGACAACTACGACGATAGCTGGCAAGTATCTACACGTAACGGGTGAGACCGTCTTTGATAATAATGTTATTGTGTCGAGAATGCTTGCGGCAAAAGCGGTTACAGCGGATAAATTGGCGGTGACAAGTCTATCGGCAATCACGGCAAGAATCGGTAAACTGGAAACGGCGACAAGCGGAGCAAGAACGGTAATACAAGACAATCTGATTCAGGTTTTCGATAGTAACAATATGTTAAGAGTACGGATGGGAGTGTGGTAAGAATGTACTATGCGTTAATTGTAGTTGTGATTATCGGTGTTGTCGTGTATGCGTGCTTGAAGAAGAAACGAGGCAACACAGAAAAGCCGCAGGACGAAAAGCCTCATGACAACGGTGGTCATACAGAAATTACGGTAAAAGTACCGATAGAAAGTAAAGGGTACATAGTTAAAGACGGAGTAAAGAAAGAGGTGACAATTAAGTATATGCCGCAAGGATTACAAGTTTTTGATGAGAATGGGGTATGCGTATTAGATGTTACCGACAGGCTGGTTAAATATCTCGGAGTAGTCCAAATCAATGGAACGAACGGAAGTATTACTAACGACGAATTAAGTGATGGGGATTTGTGGTATTATCCGCTAAATATAAAAACACCGCCATTGACTCCGTCAATTCATACCGAGTATCATATGCCGACAATAACAAAAAATGGGAAAAGCATATCGTGGGATTACGGATCATATCCAGCTGATAAACGATTGTCTATGGTTCTTTTATACGGGGTGTACTAACATGACAAGTGCGGGAATTACAGTATATAACGGCGATAATAAGTTAACTGTTAACCAGACATACAAGAATCTTGTACTTAAGCGAAAAATAAAATTGATAGATTTAAAAACGGTAGAAATTGTGAGAAGAGATGTGCCTGTATTAGATCTCGCAAAAGATGAAATCCTCGTTGCGGTGGGTGGTATGACTTCAAACAACAATATGTTGATAATTCAAGATTATGACTACGAGGCAAAACGAATTGAGTTTCGCGGTGTAGAGTACAGCGAAGATGAGGATACCGATGACGAAATATTAGATATTGAAGATTTTAGAAATGCATACCCGGATGTATATGCTTATGTGTTCGGCCTTGACACGAGTACACCAGCACAAAGTGGAGTCGGCTTACAAGTATTTAACAGCGTTGGATGTTGCGTATTTGACAGCACTAAAGAATATATGAGGGTAAGACATTTTGGACCAACAGGGTATACATTGCCGTCGGCAACAAATAAGTATGCCATATGCCAGATCGGATCAGATATAGCTTATACAGAAACAAAGGGAGAGTTTGGCGGCAGTATAACGGAAGTAAGTTTCCCAGCGATTGTCAATGGGAAAGTACAGGTACGAACGTTATCTATGTACTATGCAACGGGATTCCCCGGATCCGGCGATTCATATCATTATGATGCATTTAATTATATGGTGATCGATGTTACAAATTACTAAAAAGGAGAAAAAATCATGAAAAGAACATGCAAAGTCAACGGTAAAGTGTCATATCCGCAGAATGATGGAGTTTTAACGACGTTTAGCTTTCACAATCCACAGACTGGCGAAATGCTGACGATGCAGACAACGTCGCAAGACGAAACCGATGAATTGAACTACGGAGACACGGTCACGCTGGAGATTAAAAAAGCCGAGGTATCCGAATGAGACCGCAGACATTTCAGCACCCGGAAATACGTGATGAGAACGATAACATCATACAGCATGGAGCATTTGGCAAAAACACGCCGTTCTGCACGAAAAGCAACGATGGCATATTCGATTATTTCGCGAACGATATCGAATATCTATATAAACAAGGCGCGGCAGATGATAAAGATTTCAAAGCAAAATCATTAGCGGTAACAGGTACGAGTGACCTTAATTTAGTCAACGCTGACACGGTTAAAACAAAATCATTAGCGGTAACAGGTACGAGTGCAGCACCAACAGCACCGACAGGTGACAGATCTAAAACAATTGCGAATACAGAGTTTGTGCAAAACGCAGTATCCGGGCTTGTCGGAGCCGCACCGGAAACTCTTGATACGCTTAACGAATTAGCGACAGCACTCGGTAATGACCCGAACTTCGCAACAACGGTCTCTAATCAAATTGGCAAGAAAGCAAATCAATCTGATTTAGAAACCGTGTCGACAAAAGTAGACAAAAAGGCGAATCAGGCAGCCTTAGAAGAAACAGCGTCATTTACAAATAGGCTGCAACGCATGAAAGCATATAAAGTCGGCGATATCGTTTACTCATCGAAACTTCCGTCATGGGCATATCTTGAATGCACGCAGGCGGGAACAACAGCAGCCACCGAACCTAATCTGTCAACCGTATCGGGGGGGAGAAGTTAATGACGGAAGCGTGAAGTGGACAGTTAAAACTGTAACCGCAAAAGAATATGTAGACAAAAAAACAAAAGACAACAAAGACTACATCGATACGAAAATTAACAATTGTGAACAAAAGCAAACAGTTAAAATAATCAATGTAAATGCAGAAAGTCAATATGTAGAAAACATGTCTTGCATACAGATCGGACATGTTGTGCAAGTGTCATTTGATTTAAAAAAGGCTGATGAATCCCGCGGAACGGCGCTAATAGCATCCGGATTGCCGCATGCGATTGTAGACTTTATTTTTAGTGAAGCGATTCATGGAGACGAAGGTGGATCAGTGAGATTTAAAATGATGGCAAATGGAGAACTAAGATTTCACTATCCGCTTCTATATACAGCAACACTTGGGCATGAGTTTGAGACAGAATTTACATATTTAACAAACGATTGAAAGGAGTAAACAAAATGCGGGAAATAACAGATGGCAGCGCAAAATTCAGAGTAGTAGACAAAAGATTAAAAGCGATGATTGACATACTTTATCCAGTTGGCATAGTAGTCACAACCGCCACCGATGACGCGAAAAAGCCGGGTGAGGCAGAAGGTTTGGCGATTTGGGAAGAAATTGCGAGCGGGAGAGGCTTGATCGGCGCCGGAACCGGAACAGACGCGAACAAGGAATCCGTATCATTTACCGCAGGAAATACTGGCGGAGAATACAAGCACAAATTAACAGTAAATGAACTGCCGGAACATGCGCACGCCGAAAACATTAACGGAAAAGGCAATGATGATTGGGATAATAAATTCGGTTCTATGGTTTCACGACCGAATCCAGGAACCGGAAATACTGCTGGTTATTCGGTTGATATAAGTAGTAATTGGAATACAACAGGACATCCGGTCATGACAGATGAAACTGGGGAAAATCAAGCGCATAACAACATGCAGCCGTACTTAGTTGTGCATTTCTGGAAACGTATCAAATAAGGCGGTGCACTATGGAAAGAAATGACGGAGAAAAAATAACAATGCAATTTGTAGAACGGATGGCAAAAATGGAAGAGAAACTTGACATGCTCGTTAGAATGCTCCCTGAAATTACTGCATTGCAAATTGCGCAGGCACGATCTGAACAAACTGCGGCATCGGCTCACAACAGAATTGACAACATTTATAAAGTAGCTGGTTTGATTTCAACAATTATTTCAGTGGTGATTGCATTAATCGGGAGGGCGGTGTGATATGAAAAAACTGAAATCGCTCTGGAGAAAAGCGAAAAGCTACTTCCGGAAACTAAACGCGCCATTACTATACTGGTCGATACTTTATGCGGTTATCTGCGTTTTCTGCATTCTTCTCTACATTCTAATGACAATTGCTGATTGGCTGATCACCGGAAAGGGAAACGAACCAGAATTAAGGCTATTCATAACCATGCTCCTATCTGCAGGGGCTGTTGGCGGCATAGTGGGGATCGGTAAAATGTTTGTAGACAAAGACAATAATCAAATACCGGATATATTCGAAAAGGACGATAGGAAACCACCGTTCTTTTTTGTGAAAGGAGAAAAAAGTGACGAAAGAAGAACTGGCAAGGGCGATAGCGACAGGGATAATTGAGACAGGGATTGAAGGAGACTATGGTTCTGTCTCGTGTTCCACCGCAGGCGATTACCCATCAATTGGTGTAAGCCAATGGGAAGGAGAAAGAGCTAATCGTCTGTTGGAAAGCATTTCCGGCGGAGCGCACTATGCATATCGCAGTTATTATGACTTGAAATACTCTTATGCTATCCAAGACTTGAAAGAACTCTTGATGAGTGATGAAGGACAGCAAGCACAGCTCGATATGCTTGCCGAAGACTGTGAAAATTATGTAGAAACATTATGGGAAGTACCTGATCTTGATGATACAAAGTGCACTATCTACGCAGGAATGTGGTGCCCGACATCTGAAACAGTAGTGAGAAACTTCTTAATGCGAAGACAAGAAAGAGGATATGACCTGCGGGACATCAATGTAATCTATGAACTTTTCAGAGAACAGTATGCATACGCAGCATGCTGTGAAGAATACGCGGAGGGCTACGCGAATAGAGCCGATGCAACGTATGAATATGTAATGAGCTTGGAGGGATGAAAAATGAACTATCAGGAAAAAGCAAAACAGATTGTTATCGATTACTACAATGAACATGTAGAGATAACAGGTAATAAAAAACTGAAAGAAAGTGAAGTTTTTATCGTATGGTTTAGTAAAACATTACAGAACTGGAAAGCGTTGGTAAGCACAACAATATCCGACGGAATGTATTACGAAGTCACATACAACGGAGACAAAAAAGAAACATATCTTGATTCTTACATGAAATGGGAAAATGTTTGCGTAAAAGATGAGGAGGACTGATAATGTGTACAATTTTGTCAAAATACATTACAAAAGTATTATTTTGTGCATTCTTGTTATTTTCTCCATCGTTTTTATTGCAAGCCGAGGAGACTACGGAATACATCACAATGACAGTCCAAGAATGGAACGACTTCAAAACGGACTGGACAGAGCAGATGACAGAATTAGCCATGTTGAAACAGAACTTGAGCGTGTTGACACTGAACTCGACCGAGCAACAGGAACAAGCAGAGAAATTACTCAAGAAATGCAACAGCTTAGAAATGGAATTGGGCAGAATCAAGCTGTCCTTAAACAGTGCGAAGATCTCATTGACAGAAGCGAAGAAAGAAATCGCAGAGTGCAAGAAAGAATTAGAATTGTTGAAGAAAGAAATCGACGAGTTGAAGCACAAATTGAGACTGGCAAAAAGACAACGTGACGCATGGGCAATAGGGGTTCCCGTGGCGTTCATTGTAGGGTGCCTTGTCGCCAAATAGAACGAAAAATGTCACAGAAATAAACCTATTTTACGGATATAGTTATAAAATAAACATGTTAAGATTAAGCAATATCTTTTATAAAAGGGTATTGCAATTATGTAGATGGGGTGATAAAATAATTACAGGTGAGATGTACACCTCATTCATCTGCTGAATAAGCAGTTTAGAAAACTTAATGAATGATTATCATGTTATCTGCCGAATAGGCAGCTTAGGAAATATAAAGAATGATTAATCATTCCGTGAGGTGTCATTTCAGAAAGAAGCACTTGTAATGAGTGCTTTTTTCATGGTATAATAATTATATGGAGTGCATATAGCCGTGGCGGAGGAGCTTATCACCATGGATGTCACGAGAAACAGGAAAGAAACGTAAATGATTTCCCACGTGGCAGTTCAGAAGAGTTGGAATCCGCAGGAGAGAACTACTCCTATAAAAATCCCCATCATCGACACTATATTTTGTTCATGCACTGACATATATAGTGATGGGTTATCGATTGACAAGCCTGTGACAGTAAGCAACTCATTTATCAGAGTGAGCCGAACTCATAGGCTTTTTTACTGCCAATAATACGCCTTACTTTGGATACACATTTAATACGCTTATTTTTCTAAGCGCATTAGGAGAGGCACAAAAAAGGCACAAAAATTTGATTTAAATTGCGTACATTTGCACATTGCTATAATGGCGTAAAATTTAAAAACACCGATAAATACTGTATTCTTTATTCTATTTGCTGTTTGCTGCAAACTAAATTCTATAATACAGGAAAATAAGGATATGTCAAAGTTTCATTGAAAGAAAGACAGCATTTGTTTCCCTGGTAAGAAAGACGAATTTTCCTGAGAGAACCAGCCTTAAAAATGCGTAAAGAATACAGGCGGGAACACTATTTTCTTTTATTTTTCAAGATTAGCTTATGCTATAATTTATTATATGATGTCAGAAGAAATTATACATCCTGTCTCTTATACACATCTCCGAGCCCACGAGACCTCTCTACATCTC
>ENA-OZEY01000460-OZEY01000460.1-human-gut-metagenome-genome-assembly--contig:-NODE-460-length-16050-cov-4.798875_pt1 | contig 16050 bp, 34 predicted proteins | sample MGYA00245071_ERZ653615 | MGnify/ENA primary metagenome ERZ653615 (study PRJEB26926, sample SAMN06165145) | human gut metagenome | biome: ENVO:00009003; feature: ENVO:2100002; material: ENVO:00002003... | reverse complement strand
GTAAAAAGCCGACTGACATCGCGCCATCAATCGGCGGGTGGAAAAGTGAGTGACATTTCCACCTCTATTTTAACATAGGAGGTCAAAAATGAAAAATTTAATGACGATTGAAAATGTAAAAGGATTTTTAGATCCAAAGACAGGAACAGCCTATCTCAACGCAGAAGATGTGGCACGGGGGTTCGGATTTACACAAACACAGAATAAAGGCGGAAGGGAATATACATCTATTAGATGGGTAACAGTAAATAGATATTTACGGGAATTTGGTTTTCCCCAAGATGTTGGGGAAAAAGATTTCATCCCGGAAAACATGGTGTATCGCCTGGGATTTAAGGCAAGCAATGAAACAGCTCGAAAGTTTCAGGCGGTTTTAGCAGATGAAGTCATTCCTGCTATTCGCAAAACAGGCATGTACATGACAGACAATGCCATCGATAACATTCTGGGAAATCCTGACGCATTCATCAAAGTTTTGTCCGAATACAAAAAGGTGCAGGATGAAAACAAAGCACTTGCCATGCAGAATGCCAACCAAAAACAGCTTATAGGTGAATTGAAGCCGAAGGCAGACTACACAGATTTAATCCTCAAAAGTAAATCCTTGGTGACAATCACACAGATCGCAAAAGATTACGGAATGAGCGGACAGGCGATGAACAAAATTCTCCACAATCTGGGAATTATCTACAACCAGTCTGGTCAGTGGCTCCTGTATAGCAAACATCAGGCAAAAGGTTATACACATAGCGAAACGGTAAACATCGTTCACAGTGATGGACGGGAAGATGTAAAGATGAACACGAAATGGACACAGAAAGGACGCCTGTTCTTGTATAACACACTGAAAAAAGAGGATATCATCCCCGTTATTGAGAAAGGAGCTTGAACGTGGACGAAAAAACGATTGCCGCTTACAAAAACATAAACAGACAACAAAAGGTAGATATTGGATCCCTGTACAGGAAAAAGCTTATTGAGTTTCTGGATAAAGCGTCCGACATCTACGAACTGGAAAGCGCTAACAAATGTATAAAAATGCTGCCGTATCTTCCTGATGAAGACAACACTGTATATGTAAAAAATGAAGATACAGGGCAGATGGAAAAAGTGTTTCAGAGGTGAATAAATGCAAGAGGTATTCACGATAGACGAATTGGCTAAGCGGTGGGGGTGTAGCAAATCTACCATCGCAAGGCATGAAAAAGACGGATATTTGCGTCGCTGTTCAAATGTTCCTGGCGGAATCCATTATCCGCTTTCAGAGGTCCTTAAATGTGAGGATATTCAGCAGAACTATTCACCTTTATCTCCAGCGTCCCATGGGATGTTGGTGAGAAAAATAAATGCACTTCAAAAAGAAAATGAGAACTTATCAAAAAAATTAGAAAAAGCAAGGGAGGTATTGTCATGATTGACAAGGCAATGAATGTACTGTATGTGGTAATTTTCCTGTTTATGATTGCGGCTGTGGTGGAGGCTATCCGATGAAAGCGTTAATAGCGTTTATAGCGATCGTGGGGATAGCGGGATATGCGGTAGAGCCTGAACAGCCGCTGATTGCTTATAAGGCAACTATTTCCAAAACGGAAACAGTTTGGGATGTCTGCTCACGAATATCCAGCAACCAAGATAACATGCAGGAATTAGTGTGGCGGACGATGAAAGAAAACCACATCAATAATCCAGGTGAAGTACAGCCTGGGCAGGAAATCATTGTGAGAGTAAAGGCGGTGAAGAAATGAAAATCACTATAAAGATAAAACAAAAAGAGTTAAAAGCGCTCATGAAAAAGAAGCCCCACAGTAATGAGGCTTCCGATGATAACCAGCTTTTTGAGATTATTACAAACTGCCTTTGCGACGATTCAAAATCTCTTTCAGAGTTTCTATAATCGCTTCATTATTCCGATGAAACGTAAAAAGCCGACTGATAATTGCAGTTATCAATCGGCGAACGTATTGGTGATACATCCACCATTATTTTATCACAAAGGAGAAATAAATGTACGGTGTAGACGATGAAGAATTACGAGAGGAGTTAAGGCGTATTGATACAGCGAATAAAGAAAATGCGCTGTATCACATAAAACAAGCCTTGGGATATTCAAATTGCGAAGTAACCGATATGGAGTTGGTTCATGACGGATGTAGAACATTCGTTGACATCACATTCCGAAGCGGGGCGATATTCCGAGCGAATGTATCAATGGATAGTGTCGGCGCTATGATATACGACATTTTTAAGCAGTGCGAATGGTTGAGATCATGAAAATTGAATTTACGGAAAAGAACTTTATTAGATTTCTTGAAAAATTGGTTCAATTTGGAACCAGAGATACATGTTTTTTCTCTATGAGTTGGGAGGTATTTGACCCACTTAGAGACCCACTGATTTTCGGCGTTGATGTCAGGTATGGCGAAAAGAACAGCTTGTGCAAAAGCCTCAATGTACATATAACAAATCATATTAATGCGGAAATTGAAATTGATGGGAAATCAAAAGTATGCAAAACGCCGTTTGAAGCGTTTGAATTTATCAAAAGTATTTATGAAATGAAATTTGGAGGAAAAGGAAATGGCAAAACTTTATGAATTAGACCAGAGAATTAATGAATTGATTGCAAATTCAATAGACCCTGAAACAGGCGAAGTATCCGATGGGTTTATTGAAAAATTGGACGCACTCAATATGGAGCGCAATGAAAAAATAGATAACATTATGTGCCTGTTCAAAAATCTGATTAGCGACGCCGCAGGGTGGGAGGCGGAAGAAAAGCGCCTTGCCGAATTAAAGAAGTCAGCAAAGAACAGAGCGGAAAGCCTTAAGAATTACCTTTCACGGTATATGGAAGCTGGCGTCGAGAAATTCACGTCTGAACATGGGAAAATCGGCTGGAAAAAGAGTGAAAGGGTTGTTGTTCAGGATGTAGATACACTCCCCGAAGAGTTTAAGAAAGTAAAAGTGGAAGTAAAAGCAGACCTTATTTCATTGAAAAATGCACTTAAAGAAGACAGAAAGATTGATGGCGTATCACTGGAAGAACACCAAAATATCCAAATTAAATAAGGAGGAACGATGGGTAAAATATCAAAACTGCTAAAAATGCAGAAGAAATTGGTTGTTCCAAAGGGGCAGTATAACTCTTTTGGTAAGTACAATTACCGTTCGGCAGAAGACATCATGGTTGCTTTGAAAGTAGTGCAAGAAGCGGAAAATACCGTGGTTGTTATTGATACAGACATAGAAACAGCCAATGGATGGAATTACATCAATGCCACAGCGACGTTGTACGACGCCGACGATGGAGAAGTAATTGCTGTTACACACGGGAAAGCAAGGGAGCCTGAAATCAAAAAAGGAATGGACGAAAGTCAAATTACTGGTACAGCTGCCAGCTATGCAATCAAGAGGGCGCTGTCGGGTATGTTCTTGATTGATGACGAAAAAGACGCCGATACACTTAACAATTCAGATGACTACACAAAAAAGGATAATGCAAAAACAATTATGCTGAAAAAGTTAGAGTACGAGCTTTCACAAAATGATATTGATATCAATGATTTTACGAAGATATTGTTCAAAAAAAAGAAAGACGTCCTAACCGAAAAACAAATAGAAGCAACACTAAGTAACTTCTCAATTGCCGTTGACAAATACAGAAAGCTCACGAAGTAATGAAAGCAAAATGTTACGGGCTGAAAATCAATCACACGGATATCGCTCATGCGGAAATATCCGTAGTGGTTGACAAATCAGCCTTACAGAACCTGCCGCCACAGGATAAACCGATGGAAATTATCCTGCAAACGATCAAGAAGAAAAGAAGCTTATCGGCTAATGCTTATTGCTGGGTACTCTTTGACGAAATAGCAAAAGCAATCAAGAACACGGCTAAAAACGTCTACAAACAGGCTGTACGTGACGTTGGGGTATACGAACTCATGTACATGCCAAAAGACGCTGTAAAACGATTTGTTGACGTTTGGAACGCAAAAGGCGAGGGATGGCAGGCTGAATTACTGGAAGCGGAGTATCAGGGGTTGTCATGTGTAAAAGCTTACTATGGAAGTTCCACGTACAACACAGATGAAATGTCACGTCTCATTGATTGGGCAATAGACGCCGCAGAGGAACAGGGAATTGAAACTCTTACCCCTGACCAGAAGAGCTTAATGCTAAAAGAATGGGGTGATAACTGGAATGGATGAACACTTCTTGATTCCACGGTGGAACAAAATTAAGTTGACAAAGAATGGTTATGCAAAAATATGCAAAATTATAAACGAAAGAGATGAAGAAAAATGTGTGATTTGCGGTAGCCATTGGGGCATTCATCATCATCATATCACCTTCCGTTCAAGTTTCAGGGATCCAGGAAGTGACACATTAGAAAACCTTGTCTGTGTATGTTGGCGCTGCCACGACATTTACTGTCATGGAACGAAAGAAAAACGCTGGCGGAGGATACTTGAAGAATACATCGAAAAGATGAAACCGTGGAATGAAGCACACCGCAAACAGGCGGAAGAGATTTACAAAAAGTACAGGAGGTAGAAATTGGCAGAACAAACACGAAATAAAAGGCGGCTTTATTGGTTGAAATTGCCAGAAAACTTTTTCAGAAGAAAGGAAATAAAACGCTTAAGAAGAATTGCGGGCGGAGATACGTTTACTGTTATTTACCAGGAAATGTTATTGCTTGCAATGAATAACAGCGGACTTTTGAGCTTTGATGGATTTGACGAAACATTTGCAAAAGAAATTGCGCTTGAGTTAGATGAAGACCCTGATAATGTTCAAATGACCGTGAATTATTTACTTAGAACAGGACTAATGACAGAGGTTACGCCCGATGAATATCACTTGCTTGAATCTGACGTGTATACAGGCAGTGAAAGTGTAAGCGCAGAGCGGGTTAGAAGATTTAGGGAAAACCAAAAAGCGTTACAATGTAACACTCCCGTAACGCAAGTGAAACGTTTGCGTAACGTAGATATAGATACAGAGATAGAGATAGAGAAAGAGATAGAGATAGAGAAAGATACAGAGATAGAGAAAGATACAGAGAAAAAACACCCCCTATCCCCCTCAAGGGGGAAGCTGATTGACTTTAAAAAGCTTGTGAATGAGTTTGCTGGAAAGAACACGCAACTCAAAGAAGCACTCAATGATTGGGTTTCAATGAGATGTGAAATGGCAAAGAAGAAAAAAGAAACCTTCACTCTTAGAGCTTTGAAGACAGCACTAAAAAAACTACATGACCTATCAAGCGGAAACGAGGGGCTGGCGCTGGATATTGTGAATGAAGGAATTGAGGGCTCATGGAAAAGCTTTTACCCGTTAAAGGATAACCGCCAGAAGAACAAAGGCTTTGGTGACATCTTGGATGAGTATGTGGATTATGCAAAGGAGCATTCGCAATGAACGAAAAGGTTATAAAAGCTGTTGCGAGTTTGAGGGCGTTCTTTCCGACATTCACAAAAGAACAGACGGCGGCGTATAGCCAAATTCTTTCTGAATATCCGCTGGAGGTTGTTTCAGTAGCAATCAAAGAACTGGTGAAAACGGAAACGGAAATGTATGCCCCGCCCGTGGGGAGAATCTGCCAGATGTGCGAAAAGATTATTGCACAAGCAACAGGCGAAGTAGAGCTTAATGCAACTGACGGATGGAAAGAGGTTATGCATGTCGTGTGTGATGTAAGCATTTATCGGCTGAAAGACTACAAGTGGAAAGACAAGGTTGCCGAAGAGTGTGCAAGAGCATTGACGTTTGAAGCCTTAATGAACATGCAACTTGGCACAGAAGAAGACGTTATGCGATCGAATTTCCTAAAAATGTATGAGGGGAAAGCGAAACAGGTACAGAAAAGAATGCAATTGAATCGGATTCTTTCCGATAGGAAGATAACCGAGGCAATACAAGCGGTAAGCGAAAAGTTGAGGCTAAAGGAGGCAGAATGATAAATGGAAAACAATCGATTTATGGTCGTATCGGAAGAAAACGGGATCATAGCAATGAATCCGTCCTACGTTGAGCAAAAAGGGAAAAATCTTATCATCTACATGCCGGGGACGTATAAACAGCTTGAGATGGAATACGAAACAGAAGAAGACGCAAGAAACGCTTTTATTGACATAGAGAGCGCTTATGAATTGGGGAGAATATACGTTTATATCTGAAAAGGAGTAGCACATGACATTAGGAATGGAGGTGGAAAAACGAACGAGGGAATAAGTACGGAAGAAGCGGCTTGTATCTTTTCGGAGTTGAAGAAAAGACTTGGTGACGGAAAGGAATGGAAAGATTTGGCACTTAATGATTACGCAGAAGATTATTTTGAAAACTGGAGGCAGAGACAATGAATAGAGCAACATTTGTAGGGAATTTAGGACGTGATCCACAGATTAGAGCAACAAACGGCGGAACAGCAGTAGCGACATTTTCCGTTGGGGTAACAGAGAAGTACAACGTCAACGGTGAGCAGAAAGAACGAACCTCATGGATAAACGTTGTGGCATGGGGCAAGCTGGCAGAAGCGGTAGGAAACAAACTAAACAAAGGGAGCCGTGTTATGGTTGATGGGCGCATAGACACAAGAAGCTATACAGGGAAAGATGGCAAGACTGTTTACGTAACAGAGGTTAATGCGTTTACAATCGCAATCCCGCTTGACACCAGAACAGGCGGAAACTTTGAACAGTATGGACAGACACAAGATGAGGATATACCGTTTTGAGGCTGATATACAATGGGAAACTTCCGTCCGCTAATGACTTGGTGCAGCTTAATCGTGTAAATCGATATGCCGGGGCAGGGCTAAAGAAAAAATACACGGATAGTGTAGCAGCGGCGTTTAGGACGCAGGCATGCGGGAAACGGTTTAAAGGGCACTGCTTAGTGAGTGTCCGCTTCTTTGAGGCAACAAATCGGAGAGATGACGATAACACAATAAGCGGGTTGAAATATCTACTTGATGGGATCGTGAGAGCTGGGATTATGCCAGATGACAGCAAGAAATATTGTCACATTGCGTCAGTCGAATGCTTTGAATCAGACTTAGTCATCAACGGGCGGAAACAAGACTATGTGGAGGTTTCGATAACGGAAGATGAGAAATCCACAACAAAAGGAAAAACCGATAAAAATGCTTCTAAAATGCGTTCGTGAAGTTTTTATGATAAATCCCTCATGAAAATATAGCTAAATGGCAAAAAACGGAAAATTGATAATGTTTTGACGATTTTAAACAAACGAAAGGAGTAAGAATGAAGCAGATACTGAAACACGGAATTATGATGGCGGTATTTTTTCAACTGCTGAATTGCAGTGCTTATACACATACAGGGAATCCCACAGCAAGTGGCGTTTATCCGGCAGAGGGGATGGCAGCAAGTGACCATCTCCCGTTCGGAAGTGTGGTCACATTACCTGACGGTAGGGAACTTGTTGTAACAGATAGATTCGGTGGCGGATATAGTGACCGTTTGGATATCTTTATGGACAGCGTGTCTGATTGCTGGGAATTTGGGCGGCAATGGTTAAAATGCCGTGTGGTAACGCCCAATGCCTAACCGCAAAGAGAATTACAGGAATTTAGGCAAATGGAGGATTACGACAAGAGAACAGAAAAAGCGATATTATGAGCGATTGGCTGTGTATGCGGTACATGGCGGTGAACCGTATACGGATGATGAGAAAAAGCGAATTTTAGAACATTCAATCCCAGACAGAGAGTTAGCAATTGAAATCGGAAGAACAGTACGAACGATTCAGGTTTTAAGAAGCAGATGGAGGAAGAAATGGCGAAGCTTGGAGAACGAATCGTGATATATGCGACAAGGTACGCTTTGGAGTATTTACCGGCGGTGCAGGGTGATATACAGGACTACATCAGGCGGAAGATGAAAATGCTTGGTGATGATACCTTAAAGGACTTGAAAGGCGATATCACGAAAGGGGTAGAACGTGAAAAAACGCTAAGACGTGACACCATGAAATGGGAGCGGTTAAGGATGGATATCGAAAAGGAACTTGCAGGAAGAAAGGAGAATGATTTGTTTGGATGAAAATGAATATTTATTCAAAAATCAAGCTGGTAAAAAGTATAAAACCATATATGCAGACCCACCTTGGATAACCGAACGGGGGGGTGGGAAAATCAAGAGAGGAGCCGATAAATACTACCCATTAATGAAGACAGAAGATATTGTAAACTTGCCAATTGATGAAATTGCAGATGTAAACCGCCACTTGTATCTATGGGTAACAAATAAATCCCTGCCGTTAGGATTAGAAGTTATGAAAGCGTGGGGATTTGAATACATTACAGCCGTTACGTGGGTAAAAGACAAGATAGGGCTGGGACAGTATTACAGAGGAATGACGGAACATTGCCTGTTTGGGCGGAAAGGAATGCTTCCGTATAAGCTGATTGATGGTAAAAGAGCACAAGGAAGAACGGTGATCATTGAGCCAAAGTCAGAACATAGCAGAAAACCAAAGGCAATGAGAGAAATGATTGAAAAAGTAAGCTATGCACCACGAATTGAATTATTCGCAAGAGAACGGTTTGATGGATGGGATTGTTGGGGAAACGAGGTGTAAACATGGATAGCTTGATTGATGTGATCAGTATAGTAATATTCTTTGGATTGATTATGTATGCAGCCATTAAATTAGACGAGGCGGCAAGAAGGTTAAATGATGTGGAAGAACGTATTTACAGAGAAAGGAAATTAAAATGAAACGAGGATTTGAAAGAGTAACAGGATATAAGTATGTAAACTTGCCAAAAAGAAAAACGAAACAATCGGCGGGATATGATATTGAAAGTGCTATTGACGCTGTAATTACACCGGGAGAAACAAAATTGATTCCCACCGGCATAAAAGCATATATGAAACCATATGAATGGCTGGGGATATATATAAGATCAAGCCTTGCAATTAAATATGGAATTATTTTGGCAAATGGTGTAGGCGTCATTGATTCGGATTACTATAATAATCCGGACAACGAGGGGCATATCATGATAGCAATCACCAATATTTCAGGCAAAACTTATAACGTAAAAAAAGGAGACAGGATTGCACAGGGAATCTTTCATCAATATTACAGAGTAGATGGTGATAAAACAGATGGAAGCAGAATTGGTGGTATAGGGAGTACGGGAAAATGAATAGAAAAGATATGATTAATGAAAAGGCAAAACTGATTGAGGCAATGGCGGTTGATTTAGCGGATACCGTTTCAGAATACAAAATACTTTCAAAAACAGAAGATTATAGATCGAGTGGTAAAGTTGGAAGTTCTAAGCAGTCTATTATTGACAGGATACGGCTAATGCGTTTACAGTTACAGAGCCTTAGCCGCATGATGGAGAAATCATGAGGATTTTGGACGCATGTTGCGGAAGTAGAATGTTTTGGCATGAAAAAGAGCTATCATTCGTTGATTATCAGGATAACCGTTCACTGTCTACTACACTATGTGATGGGCGTAAACTTGAAATTAAACCGTCATTGATGGGCGATGTTACTGATATGTTTTACATCAAAGACGGAACTTATGACATGGTGGTATTTGACCCGCCACATTTAAAAAATGGCGGTGATAATGCGTGGATAATTCTAAAATACGGAAGGCTGCCAGAAGAATGGAAATCATTTATGAAGACGGCGTTTGAAGAATGCTTTAGAGTTTTAAAAGACGGAGGAACACTTGTTTTTAAATGGAATAGTGAACAAATACCGTTTGCAGAGGTTGTAAAGTTATCACCATATAAGCCTATTTTCGGTGATAAACGGGCTAAGACAAGGTGGACGGTATTTGTGAAAGATTCTGCATTGAGGAGGAATGGAATATGAAACAGATAAGAATAACTTTTAGCAAGGATACTGTACATGTTGACGCATATAAAGTTGGAGTAAACGAAATAAAAAGTGCGATTCATGCACTACTTATTGGACTATATGATGATTTCGGAGAAAAACCAAGTGAATTATGGAATGTCCTGTATGACGCCTTGTGGGATTTAAAAATAAAACATGGATGGAATATTGATATACGCCCTGATAAGGAGATGGGCAAGAATAGAGTAGACGATGTTTTATGTAGTTGTGCAAGGCTGTTGCACATAATAACTCATACTAATATCAGTGCCACGGAGGAAGAGTGGAAAGAAATTTGGAGTGCTGTTAAAGAAGCGAGGGAGCTGACTAAATGGGAATGACATTTATAGACTTCTTTGCCGGTATTGGCGGATTCCACAGCGGATTTGAAAAAGCAGGAATGAAATGTATCGGCTGGTGCGAGTTTGATAAATACGCACAAAAAAGTTATAGAGCAATTTATGATACGGAGGAACTGTGGTTTAAAGATGATGTACGAAAAGTGCGAGGATGGGAGTTACCAAGGGCTACTGTTTGGACATTCGGATTCCCATGCCAGGATGTCTCTATTGCGGGAAAACAAAAAGGCATTAAACGAGGAACACGGAGCGGATTATTTTTTGAGATTATGCGGCTCCTTGATGAAGCAGAAGAGAATAAACCCCGATGGATTATCGCTGAAAACGTTAAAAATCTGCTTTCTATTGAGGGGGGGTGGGGATTCTTCACAGTGCTGTCTGAAATGGCAGAAAGAGGGTACAGTGTTGAATGGAGAGTGTACAACTCAAAAAATTACGGAGTACCTCAAAGCAGAGAAAGAGTGTATATTGTTGGATATCTTGGAAAAACAGGTGGACGAGAACTATTACCTAAAGCCAGAAAAAGTGAAAGAGCTATTAAGCAGGTTATAGGCGGGGCGCAAGGAGAAAGAGTGTATGATCCGAGTTTATCTTGTACATTATCTTCACAAGGTGGCGGTAGTGGTGCAAAAACAGGATTATATAGGTTTATCGACTTTTCAAAGAAAGATACACAGATAACGGAATACTCAAGATGTCTGACTGCACGTTACGATAGAGGTATATCAAATCGTGCAGGAGAATCCAGCGGAGTGATGGCGGTATTAACGCCAAATAGGACAGAAAAGAGGCAAAATGGACGAAGGTTTAAGGAAATTGGCGAACTTGCATTTACACTCACGGCACAAGATATACACGGAGTTGCACTTTCTGATGGTAGTCTTTGCCGTATACGTAAATTAACGCCGAAAGAATGCTGGAGGTTGCAAGGGTTTACAGATGATCAATATGAAAAAGCTGCTGCCGTAAACAGTAAGAGCCAATTGTACAAACAAGCTGGGAATGCGGTAACGGTTAATGTGACTTATGAGATAGGGAAACATATTATGGGCTTTAAGAAGGAGGAAATATGAAATTAAGGAAATTGTTAAAGGTAATATCAGGTGAAGCGGCATGTGTTGTTATCGGTGAAGAGGATGAAATTACGAGACATCGACATACGCTGTTTATCGGGAGGTGCGATAACGTCTCGCACTGGGTTTCAGATTATCGTGTTATAGAAGTGGAAAATAGGAAGACTGGATGGGTGTTTAAGGTTTGTGACAAGGGGGAAACATGACAATAGGTAGGATGGTTCATATACTGAAATTTATTAACAGTAGGCTTATTACAGATAAAGACAAGTTAAGTGCTATACAAACAGTAATAATTCAATATACGCCGATTAACGGTGTGACAAAGACTGATTTGATAAATGCTTTAAAATGGCTGTTTGAATATACAAGAGGGAGATCATGAGTAGAAGCGAAGAAGAAGCAACAATGCAATATGCAATAGCGACACATTTAGGAGAAAAGAATATTGTAATACCAAATGTTAGCTTTGCAAGAACATCGTGTAGAATACCCACATATGGAGATGCCGGACAGATTACCGGATATGAATATCCATTTAAGGGGATTTGTCATGAAGCAGATTTGATATTGATAAACGAAAATGATTATTTGACGGAAGTTGAGATTAAAGCCAATTATAGTGATTTCTTAGCGGATTTCAAAAAGGATGAGAATCACATGACAAAATACACACGAGCAGTTTACTATGCGTTCCTGTGGGATATGTACAAAGAAAATGAGGAGAAAATCAAAAAGGTATTGATTGAAAAGTTCCCAGAAGCAGGAGTAATTATTGTTGATACAGAAGAATCTGTGGTAGACATGATAAAGGTTGCCGAATATTTCAAGGTTGAAAAAATACCGATTGAAGTAAAAATTGGGCTAATGAGAATTGGGTGTCAGAAGTGGTGGAGGAGAAAATGAAACAGGATAAAGAAGAATGGGTAGTGTCACTGGATGGAGAAAATTATAACGGATATATGACATACCCGACAAAAGAATTGGCTGTTGAAGCTGGACGGAAGGAATTTACGAAGGTAAAAAATGGTCAGTATTCAGAGGTTTTTGATGGATATATAGGTGATGATAAGTTCTTTTGTGTCGCGCTATTTTCAAGACCCGAACCAACCGCAAGCGTTGATAACATTATTGAAGACGTAGCATGCAACGCAAGTGTTATTTATGATGAATATTGCTTTGATTTTTTAGAAAATGTCACAGGAGAACAAAGAGAAGAGCTTGAAAAAGAAATCAATAAAGTTGTTCAGCGCTGGCTTGATAAATACGAATTGAGGGATTATGGATTTTTAGTTGAAAATGTGGAGATGGTAAAAGTATGAAAGCGGAGGATTTAGATGATGAATCAAAAGATACGATCATAAAATGTCCGAGGTGTGAACTACATGAATTAGCAAGAGCTTATTATGTGTCATTGCATAAAATTAGGCATATTAGAGCGAAATTAAAAAAGGAGAGAAAGTATGAAAACGCTAAAAGAAGAAGTAATGGAATTGCTGATGAAAAGAATCGGAGTGGTAGAAGATGAAGAGTTCAAGGCGAGTACCGTTGACGGAGCTTGTGCTACTTACAAAATCTCAAAAGGTAAATTACTTTTTAAAAATTTATCAGAAGAATGGAGTGAAACCGAAAGATGGGTTAATTTTATTAAGGATTTTGAAGAGTATGAATTTAAATTGAAGCCGTTTAAGCCGAAAATTGGTGATGACTATTGGTATGTAAGAATGGATGGGATGTTGCGAAACACGTTATTTGATAATTTTGTAATGATGGATATCCTAAACAGAGTAATAGGCAATTGCTTTAGGACAAAAGTTTCGGCGGAAGCACACAAAGAAGAGATTTTGAAAATCCTGAAAGGAGAAGGTCATGAATGAACCAATAATAAGCCCGTGGATATTCTATGTAGCCGATGTAGTAGGCAGTATCAATTTAGTTGTTAATGTTTTGGTGTGGATTTTATGTATAGTTACTGCGATTGCATTTTACGACTATATGTCGAATAGAAATCCGTATAAAGAAGCCGAAACTATTCAAAACCAGAAAACATTTCATTCGTTATTAAAAATACTTATCGTTGTCACAGTATTAAATATTATGATCCCATCACAAAATACATTTTACAAGATGATTGCAACAAGCTATGTAACACCTGCTAATATTGAAATGATTGGTGACAATGTGGACAAAATTGCAGATAAAATTGTAGATAAGATTAATAAGGTGAAAAGATAATGGCAGATATGGTAAATCACCCTTCTCATTACACGCAGGGAGGAATAGAATGTATAGACGCTTTAGAAGCGGCTACAATCAACTTAAAAGGCATTGAGGCAGTCTGCACAGCAAATGCCATTAAATACCTTTGGCGATGGAAAGAAAAAGGAGGAATAGAAGATTTAGAGAAATCTAAATGGTATATAGACCGCCTGATAAAGAAGATGGAGAAACAATAAAGGCGTGATATAATAAAAATGTCCTTTGACAACTCTCGCTAAGATTTAAATCTTGTCAAAGGACGGGGCGGCAACTCACCGCCCTTTTTGTTTTGAATCGGGTATAATATAAGTGGAGGATTTAACGATGATTGATGTGAAAAATTCCGTGCCGATGAAAATGCTAAAAAAATATAATTATCTATATCCGCCTGCTTGGAAATTTGCGGAAGATGTTGCCACAGACAAGGAATACAAAGACATGTGGCCACATGAATATGTTTTTATTCCCATTGAGGCGGGGCTTGAATTAGCACTGGATCGAAAACTGCATAAAGATCAGATGGAAAACATAGCAGACGCAGTAGCAATAACATGCTTAGCCGCATGGCGAAAAACAAAGTTAATCTATGACTTTGACGTCACGCTAACAGAGGAGTTATATAAACAGGCAAAAAGCAATATAGAACTTGATATAAGCATGTTGACGCTACCTGCATACTCAATATATATCAGACCCAACGACGGGGCGGAATATGATGGGTTTTTCGTGTTTTTTGACTTTGACAGAGGACATTTCGAATTTAGGATTCTTGTTGTAAACAAAAAAGGAAATGTAATTCTGCCAATCTATTTGATTCTTCCGGAATCAGGAAGTGAATCAATAGATAAAATCATAGAAAATATGGTAAAACAATTCGATGAAGTAGATTTACCGGCGGTAGAAAATGAAGACGAAGAAATAAATGGGGAAGTATTGAGATCGTTTTACCAAAACAGTAAACGAACAATAAGCAGGTGGATAAATCTTGTTTTATACTTGTCCGCTGTCAATGCAGATATAAAACACGAAAAACGGCACTTTTTCAGGCGGACAAGAAAGATAAAGGATATTCCCAACGAGGTGGAACTTTTCAATGTAGGAGAAACCGCAGGGGCGAAGATAAGGGAATTTAGGAAATCCGTACAGTATGATTATATAGAACCACAGGGAGGACACCATAAATCCCCTGTAATGCATGTAAGAAAGGCACATTGGCATACCTTCCTTTACGGAGAAAAGAAGGGGAAACGCAGGCTTAAATGGCTCCCGCCAGTAGTGGTCAATGCTGATGAGATGAAATTTGTAACGATAAACAAAGTAAAAGACACGCTGTGATGGCGTGCCTTTTTGAATAGGAACCTTTTATAGGGGATTCGGAGGAACCTTTCATTGGGGAATTTCAAGGGGAACCTTTTTCAGGGGAATTTAGAACCTTTCCAAGGGATTTTCAGGGAATCCTTTCAAGGGGATTTTCCCCAGGGGGATATTTAGATTTTTATAGAATTATTCATAAAGTGGAATTTTGATACATATAATTACGGCATTTTACATCACAAAATAAATAATTATGCAAATTTATCATAACTTATTTATAAAATGCATATTTCGAAATGAATTATATGCACTTTGTGGATAAAATACGGCGGAGCGCTGGAAGAGCAACAAGCAAAATGTTTCCCGATTTACGATATTCATATTCTTTCAGCTTTGGCGGATAGGTGATTCCATTAATCACTGTGCCTTTGCAATAAAAGCGAATCAGGGCAGGAGTAACACCGAAGACGGAAGACGCTTCCTTTGGTGTCATGATGTCCAGAAAAGAGTATTTCTTTTTAGATTTAATCGGGATATCCTGTTTTTGCATATAAAGCCGCTGTAATCCACGAATAGTGAATAATATAGTGCTGCCTGATTTACGAACTTCATTATTTTTAAAAGGAGATTCTTTGCCATGCCAGCCGTAAAAAGCACCTCTAAGAGTTTTTGGATTTACATCAAAATATAAAGACGCCTCTTCACTCGTCAACACTTCTTCAATAAAAAACTTCATCAACAAACACCGCCTTGTCAACAACTCGATGAAAAACCTTGTCAACCAGAAAATCCCTGTCAACAAAAATCCTGATCAACCACTTTCTGCAAAATTTCCTCAACCATAAAATCGGGGTATCTGAAAATTTAGGGGCAGCTTTTACAATGCCTTTTTTTGTGTCGTATCCGATTATTTTCGGATGTTTTCTTGTTCCGCCCCAAACTTGCACAGTGATCTCACCGATAACTTCTTTTTCTTTTTCTTTTTTTACAGAAATATTTAAAAGTTCATTTAATTCTTTTTCTGAAATCGATTCAATTTTATCAGTATCAACAGAGTAAAAATCAACTTCATTATAAAACTTGCTTGAATGGTGCCATGACTGTCTCTTATACACATCTCCGAGCCCACGAGACCTCTCTACATCTCGT
>ENA-OZEY01000428-OZEY01000428.1-human-gut-metagenome-genome-assembly--contig:-NODE-428-length-16495-cov-7.572871_pt1 | contig 16495 bp, 15 predicted proteins | sample MGYA00245071_ERZ653615 | MGnify/ENA primary metagenome ERZ653615 (study PRJEB26926, sample SAMN06165145) | human gut metagenome | biome: ENVO:00009003; feature: ENVO:2100002; material: ENVO:00002003... | reverse complement strand
CGTGGGCTCGGAGATGTGTATAAGAGACAGCTCCCCGTTTCCTCTTCTTCTACATCGTGCTTTCGCTCGCTGTCCCCAACGTGGCGCTCTGCTTCACCGAGCACATGCCCGTGCTGGCTTGCGTAGCCAACGTCGTGCTGCCCGTATCGCTCTACGCGCTGCTCATGACGCTCTCCAAGAAGACGGGACGCCAGGTGTGGTTCCTCTTCCTCCTCGTCTTCTTCGCAGCCTTCCAGATAGTGCTGCTCTACCTCTTTGGTCGCGGCGTGATAGCCGTCGACATGTTCCTCAACCTCGTCACCACCAACCCCGGCGAGGCGATGGAGCTGCTCAACAACCTCGTGCCCGCCGTGGCTACCGTGTTCATCCTCTACCTGCCGCTGCTCGTGCTCGCCGCAATGTCGTGGGCACGCCACCGCACCGAGGACGTAGCGTTCCTCAAGCGTGTGCGCCGCTACTCATGGTGCGGAATGGCTGCTGGCGCCGTGCTTATAGCGCTGTGCTACGCGGCTTATCCTAAGGACAGCGACTTCGACTATCGTGCCGAGGATCATGTCTATCCCGCCAACATCTTCTACAACCTCTACCTCGCCTGCCGCGAGAGCGGACGCGTAGCCGACTACCGCAAGAATGTAGCCTCCTTCCGCTTCAACGCCCGCTCAGCTCACGACGCCGACTCTGCCGAGGTGTACGTGCTCGTCATTGGCGAGACGGCACGCGCCGACAACTTCCAGCTCTACGGCTATGGGCGCGAGACCAATCCGCTGCTCTCAAAGACTGACGGACTCAGCGTGTTCCGCCATGTGCTCTCGCAGTCGAACACCACGCACAAGAGTGTGCCGATGCTGCTCGCAGCGGCTTCTGCCGAGAACCACGCACGTCTGTACCGCGAGAAGAGCCTCATCACGGCGTTCCGCGAGGCAGGCTTCCACACCTCGTTCATCTCCAACCAGCAGCCCAACCACTCGTTCATCGACTTCTTCGGCGATGAGGCAGACGACTTCGTGTTCATCCGCTCGGCTGTTAGCGTCATCACTGGCGACGTGACGGCGCAGACCAGCGACGAGCGTCTGCTGCCTTACGTGAAGAACATCCTCGCCAAGAAGCGCAAGAAGGAACTGATAGTGCTGCATACGTACGGCTCGCACTTCAACTACCGCGACCGCTATCCGCAGAGTCGCGCCAAGTTCCTGCCCGACACGCCGACGGAGGCTGAGCCGAAGAACCGCACGCAGCTCATCAACGCCTACGACAACACCATCTGTCAGACCGACTTCGTGCTGCACAGCATCATCTCCATGCTGCGCGAGAGCGGTGCGCAAGCTGCCATGCTCTACACCTCCGACCACGGCGAGAACATCTTCGACGACTATCGCAAGCGCTTCCTGCACGCTTCGCCCACACCGGCGTCGCACGGCATCCATGTGCCGCTCCTTGTCTGGACCTCGGCTTCCTACCGTGCGGAGTATCCTGCTGTTGTGTCGGCGCTCAACGCCAACCGCGAGAAGGATGTGCAGTCGAGTGCGTCTGTCTTCCCGACGATGCTCTCCATCGCAGGCATCAGTGCGCCGTGCGTCGCCGACGTGATGCCGCTCTCGCTCGCCAACCCTGCCTACCGCTGCGGCGCCCGCCGCTACCTCAACGACCACAACCGCTCCGTAACGCTGAAGCAAGCCGGCTTCTCCGATATCGACTTCGAGCAGCTGAAGAAGTGGGGCGTAGGTCTGTAGAATGCCTCCAAGGGGGTGCACTTGTCTCAAGTGCACCAACCAAGCAAGAGGTACACTTTTTACTACGTTGGTGCACTTCTTGCTCTGGCAAGCGGCAAAGCCGAGCGGAGACAAGTGCACCCCCTTGGTGTTATCGGACAACCCTAATACAAAAAGCGCCTCGCTTGGATTATTTCCAAGCGAGGCGCTTTTTTTGTTCGTTATATGCTTTGTCAGCTGCGGCGATACTCCGACGGCGACATGCCGGTGTGTTCTTTGAAGTATTTGCCGAGGAACGACTGATTGGAGAAGTTGAGCTCTTGCGCAATCTCCTTGATGCTTTTCTGCGTGTTGCGTAGCAGCATACGCAGTTCGATGGTGACGTAAGAGTCGATCCACTCGTTCGGCGTGCGCTTCGACACCGCCTTGATGGTTTCGGAGAGATATTTGGGCGATATGCAGAGCTGCTCGGAGTACCAGCCCACGCGGCGTTCCGCACGGAAGTTCTTCTCCACGAGCTTTATGAACTGTGTGAATATCTCCTCGGCGCGTGTGTTGCAGCTCTCGTTCTGTGCCTGCCCACTGTAGATGACGTTCGAGAGTTCGTACGTCATGGTGAGGAACATAGCTTGCACCATCTCGCGGCGGAAGTGGTTCTCTGGCTCGTCAATCTTCGCTTTTATGCGGAAGAATGTCTCGTGTATGAAGTCGGCGCGCTCCTTCGGCAGTCGGAACACGGGGTGGTTGCGTGCGAAGAGGAAGAGCGACGACAGCTCGTGTACGCTCTTTATCGTCTCGTTGAAGAACTTGTAGTCAACGAGTATGCCTATGCCGCGGCAGTCGGGCGAGAGCGTGCAGTTGTACACCGAGCGGCCTTGGTTGATGATGATGAGGTCGCCAGGCTCAACGTTGTGCTTCACCGAGTCGACGTAGTAGCTCACGTTGCCTTCGAGGCACATGGCGAGCAGAAGACACTGCATGCGGCGCGGTTCGCGCGGAATGGGTATCTTCGACACTTCGTCGAGTAGTAGTATGTCGTTGCCAATGTGGCTTCCGTCGCAGAATCTTACACTCTGGCTGACGGTGATGTCTCTGAAATCGGGCATGGTGGTGTGGTGTTGAGATGGTGTGGTGTTGAGGTGTTGAGATGGTGTGGTGTTGAGATGGTGAGGTGTTGATTATTGTTGCGGCTTCTGCAGTCGGAGGTTGAGCTGGAACAAGGATGCTCCGAATATCATCAGCGAGAAGAGCATGGCGAGCGCCACGCGCTTCATATCGCCTCCGAAGAAGTCGACGAACTTCATGTCGGCAGCCTGCGGCATGATGCGGTAGAGCAGCACGGCGGTAGAGTTGTTCACCCAGTGGAACACCACGCCAGGCATTATGCTGCCCGTGCGCACGTACATCCATCCGAGCAGCAGTCCGCAGAGGAAGGCTCCGACGCCTTGCGCCATATTGCCGTGGACGATGGCGAAGAGCGCTGCCGAGAGCGCTATGGCTACCCACTGGCGGTGTTTGCCCGCCATGTCGCAGAGCACGCGCAGTATGGCTCCGCGGAAAACGTATTCCTCGGCGATAGGCGCTATGATGCCAATGGTGATGAAGCCCAGTTTATGGCTCATGATGCCCTTGAACATCTCGTTATATGTGTCGGGCAGTTCTACGCCGAGCAGTTCGTTGAGGTAGGCGAGCGGTGCAATGGTGCCTATGGTGAGGCACACCACCCAGAACATCGTGAACCACGGGCGTGTGTTGATATAGTCGCCGGAGCAGGGCGTCCAGCGCAGCTTGTAGAACAGCGCTATAGTGATGAGGCTGCTCACAAGCGTTGTGATGGTTGTGGTGCCGGCTGTGATGCCTGCTGTCTGACTGACTAACATCACTACAGCAATTGTTATCGCTTGTATCGTGAGGAAGGCGAAGAGGTACAACGCCACGTTCAGTATTTCTTTCTTTTTCATGTGTTATGATGTTGAGATGTTGTTATGTTGAGGTGTTGTTATGTTGAGGTGTTGAGATATGATGTTGAGATGTTGTTGTCTGTACTATTGTCAACATCTCACCACCTCACCATTACAACACCATTTCAACCTCTTTCTTGTCAGCTTCGAGCTGCTTCTGCAGCGCTTCCACGCTTTCAAACTGTCGTTCGTCGCGCAACTTTCTGCCGAACTCCACGCACACGTTCTTGCCGTATATGTCGCCCTCGAAACCAATGATGTGCGCTTCGATGGTGGTCTGCTGGCGCTGGAAGGTAGGGTTGTTGCCGATGTTGAGCATTGCCGGCATCCACTCGCCGCCCTCTATGCTCACCCTTGTGGCGTAGACGCCGTTCTGCGGCACGAGTTTCTCCGTGCTCTCTGGCACGATGTTCGCCGTGGGGAATCCTATTCGTCTGCCCTCCTGAAAGCCGTGCGCCACGCTGCCCGTGATAGAGTAGGGGTGGCCCAAGCAGTTGTTCGCCTCCAGGATGTTGCCCTCAGCAAGCAGACGCCGTATGAGCGACGACGACACACGCAGCCCGTCGATGTCTATCGGCGTGTTCTGCACCACCTCCATGCCCATCTCGGCGCCGTAGCGCACATAGTCGTCGAACCCCTCGGCGCGGTTATGCCCGAAGCGGTTGTCGTAGCCCGTGAGCAGCAGCGCCACGCCGTACTTCTCGTGCAGCACGCGGCGCATGAACTCGTACGCCGAGAGCTGCGCCATCTCCGTGTCGAAGTGGAGCACCTCTATGCGGTCGGCTGCGGTGGCTTTAAGCAGTTGCAGCTTCTCGTCGGCTGTGGTTATGAGTTGTGGTATATAGTCGGCGTGCACCACTTGGCGCGGATGACGGTCGAACGTAATGACGAGCGACTGTCTTCCACGTGCGTGTGCCATCTCCGTGAGGCTGTCTATCATGAACTGGTGTCCGCGATGTACGCCATCGAAGAAACCTATTGTTGCGCAATAATCGTATCTCATACATGCAAAGATACTGATTTTAAGACGAATGGCAAAAGAATACGGCTAAAACCTACCAGCGGTTGAACAGTTCGAGACTGAATCGGACGGCTACATCCGTAAAGCGCCACTTCTTCTGCGAGGCGAACACGCCGATAGACACGGCACGCGTCTGCACGCCGTAGCCCCATTCCACGTAGGGCGTTAGGTGGCTCACCGAGAGCACGTTCACGTACACGCGCTCCTTCTCCAGCAGTCGGCCGATGAGTGGCATCCAGTAGAGCGCCAGCTGCGGCGTCTCGTACGTCACGTTGCCGCGCACGTAGTATTGCGAGGCGTTGTACCAGTTGGAGTTGAGCAGCTCGAACGAACCCGACCAGTTGTCGTTCCATCCGTTCGGTAGGTTGTTCTCGCGGAAGTTGGAGTAGTCGAGGAAGTAGCGGCCCTTTCCGCTGTGCGTGTAGAAGCCCGTGCCCAGACGCATCTGCACCGAGTTGAGCGCCGATATGCGGTGGATGTACTGTGCGTCGAACTCCATGCGCTCGTAGTTGATGTTGGCGCCCATGAATCCGTCTATGCTGTGCTCGTAGTTGGCTGTCAGGATAGGCCCGTTGTAGCCCATCGGGCGATATGTCAGCTCCACCATCGGCGCCACAGACGTATATGTCGTAGGCATACCCGCCTCATGAAATCCCGAGTCGTGTATAGCCGTGCGGCGGTGGCCGTTCACACCCACTTCGAAGCCCCACTTCGGCGTCGGGTCGTAATGGGCGTACAGCTTCAGACTATGGTCGCGGAAGTAAGTCAGGTTCAGACTGTCCCAGTTCACCGTCTTGTCGCGCCGGTCCTTCACGTAGTCGAGCACCGACGAGTTGTGTATGCGTCTGCCCGTAGCCCATTCCGAACGCACGAATCCGTTGTGGCGGTTGTCGAAGTAGTAGGTGAGCGGAATGTTGAAGAAGAACTGCTTCTGCTTGAACGAGTAGCCCGTCTTCACACGCGCCTGAATCTTCTGGTTGTCGGTGAAGTTGTACTGCCCCTGCACGTCGAACATATACGTCAGACCGCGTTGGTTGCTGTACGAGAAGTACAGCGGATTCAGAATCGGACCGATGCGGAACGCTCCGCGCTTGTCCTTGCCGATGTCGCCGCCGATGCGTCCCAGTAGCGCCTGCCCCACGTCGCGCAGCAGTCGGCGGTTGTATTTGTTGCTCTTCGAGCCGTCGGTTGAGTCCGCTGCCACAGAGTCCTTCACGCTCTGTCTGTACATATACTCCTCATGCTCCGTCAGCGGCATCGGACGCACGCGTTCGAGCAGCCTTCTCTCGTCAATCTTCTTGATGGTGTCGGCAGCGTTCTTCGCATTCCTTACGGGCAGCCGCCTCGCCTCCTCCTCCGTCAGTCCGATAGAAGGCAGACCGTACGCCGTGGTGTACTCCGCCGTAATGTCGTTGCCGAGGAAGAGAAAGCGCGAGTTCAGACTGCAATACTTCGGCAGCAGTCGGCGTCCCTTCTCCTCGTCCATCGTTGTCGACAGATGGAAGCGCACCATGTCGTATTCGCCGTCCAATGCCAGCTCAATGATGCGGCCCGTCTGCTCGTCCACCTGCGCCCAACCGCGCACCAGCAGCGTACTGCGCACCCGCGGCGAGAAGTTCACCAGCGCCGTGCCCTTCGTCAGCGGCATCGCACGATAGCGGTAGTAGCGTCGGTTGCGTCTATGGAAAGGCGAAATGATGCGGTCGTTGATGAGCATCTCCTCATAGATGAGCGGAGTGAGGTACGAAAGCACCGTCGGCATGGGCAGCGACTTGCGCGGCGTGGTAGAGTTCTCCAGAATACGCTGCGCCGTGATGCGGCCCTCGCTGTCAACGGACATGCGGTTGAACGTCTCGCCGAACACCTCGCGCTTGCTCGCATTTGCAATGGCAAACATCGAGGGCACCGTGAGCAGCACGGCGTTGCGACGGTTCGTGCGAATAGAGTATTTCGTGTAGGCATAACCCTCCTTCGGACGGCTCTCGGCGGTGTCCAACGAAGCTGCATAACCGAATACGCGCCTCATCGTCTGAAGCGTGTACCTGCGATTGTCTGCACCGAAACCGTCATAGACAAACACAAAAAGCGCTATTAATATAAATAATGTGCGTCTCAATCTTCCTTGTTATGCTACATACTATGGTCGTTCGCGTCCGCCGTCCGATCAGATTGCGTCCGCCGTCCAATCGGATTGCGTCCGCCGTCCAATCGGTTTCCGTCCGCCGCCCGATCAGATTGCGTCCGCCGTCCGACCATCAACATACGTCTACAAAAGTAGTTAAAATAATGACAAACGCCCCCTTTCCTCACCGAATACCCATCAAAACATAACTTTTATTAATGATTTTTCAGTCCTTCCCCGCCTCATCGCCTTGTTTTTTATATCAAACTTTCTGTTTTTTTGTAGCAATATCCTTGTTTTTTCGGTTCTTTCTTATTGTTTTATGCAGAAAACGTTCCAAATATTTGGCGTTTTTCCCGAAAAACACTACCTTTGCATCTGCAAACTTATCCTAACACATAGGTTAAGTCGGACTTGTAGCTCAGTTGGTTAGAGCAACAGACTCATAATCTGGAGGTCCCTGGTTCAAGCCCAGGCTGGTCCACACTGAAAATCAAGCAGTTACGACAAAATCGTAGCTGCTTTTTCTTTTTCTTGGAAAACAATGGGAAAACACATTGCTTTTGAAAACTCCATGATTTTTTGGTAAACTTGGCATCATATCAGCCTAAGTAAGAAATGTAAATAAGGTTTCTCGGAGTGTCAAATTATGATGGGAAAACAAAAATTTTACTCTTCGTTTATACTCGCTTCATGACTGTCGCATCACCCGAAATGTCGGACGAGCCACAAAATTTCGTCTTTTTCCCCATTTCAAACTCATCACCTTCGAACATAGAAATGTTTCCAGAAACAGAAACACTTGATATATTTCAGTCCTTTCAATGGAACAGCAACATCTGCCCTTCTTAATATCGGCATGAATTCGTTTGCATCTTGCGCTATCGTGATATTTAAGCTAGTGAGATCAGCAAGCATATGATACAGAAGCCATTTATCAATGCTTGGATTGTTGACAATGCTAATCTTCATAGTCATCAAACTCGCTATATCAATAGCCATAGGGGGAGACTGTCCGAAAACTCACAAATTAGAAAGCGTGAACTTTCAATTTGCAACCGATGATAGTACTTTCTCTCAATTGAGGAGCTGTTTTGATTTTGTTTGCCGTATAAAACAACAAAATCATGATACTACAGTTTCAGATTGAAAGGAAAAACAAAATCGAAAATAGTTCTCGGACGGCCTGGGGGGATATTGGCTTACCCATCTGCATTGGAACGGCCATCTATCGAGTTATTAGGTATGAGGGGTATTACCATTAAGACAACAAGTAGTGGAAACAAGCAGGATTAGTATCAAATATCATAAAAAAGGTTATAGAAATATTGGTTTTTGATTTACAATTTGTGTAAATCAAAAACTTTTTATATCTTTGCACCAAAAATTGGAAACGTGTGAAAATATCATTTGGTACAAAGAAACTTGAAGGGTACGCTTCGGATGAGAAAAAGCGTGTCAAGAAGCTCGGTCCTTTGAGGGCTGGCTTATATAAGCAGAGACTGGATGATCTCTATGCAGCCAGTACATTGGAAGAGACCAGATACCTGCCAGGTCATTACCACGAATTGAAGGGCGACAGAAAAGGTCAATGGGCATGTGACTTAGATCAGCCATACAGACTGATTTTCACTCCTACCGCCCGCCCCATACCAACTGATCCTGACGGTAAGTATATATGGATTGAAATTGATAGCATTGAGATAGAAGAAATAGATAACTACCACGGCAAATAACTTTTAAAACAAAAAAACAATATGGCAACAAAAAACTTATACATCCCGGAAAATGTTTCTCACCCAGGAACAACCTTAGATGAGAAAATAAAAGAAATGGGTATGTCTGTTAAGGAATTCGCAGTGCGTACTTCCAAACCAGAAAAGACTGTTATTGCCATTATTAAAGGCGACAGTTCTATTACCCCTGAAATGGCTGTAGCTTTTGAAAACGTCACAAAAATCCCAGCTAATTTTTGGATGAACAGGCAGCGTATCTATGACGAGTGCGTTGCCCGTTCTAAGCGTCAAGCTCAGATTGTATCTTTTGCGGATTGGGCTAAAAAGTTTCCATACACAGACATGGCCAATCAAGGATGGATTGAAAAGAAAACAGTCCAAAAAGAAAAGACTGCTGTTATTCTGGACTTCTTCGGAGTAAGTTCTCCAATTGCCTGGGAGAATTACTATATGAATCAGCAATTAAAAGTTGCTTTTCGTATTTCCCTTGCTACCACAAAAGAGCCGTATGCCATCTCTGCATGGCTAAGAAAAGGCGAACTTCAAGCATCTGAAATTAATGTTGGAATAGAATATTCAGATAAGCTATTAAGGAGCAAGCTACCTGCTATGAAAGAGCTTATGCGGAAGGAACCCAGTAATTTCCCAGAGCAATTGCAATCCTTATGCGTAGAGTGTGGAATCAAACTCATATACACACCATGTCTTAAGAAAGCTCCAATCAGCGGCTCTACAAGATGGATCAATAACATCCCCTGTATTCAACTTTCAGGAAGAAGCAAAAGATATGATACGTTCTGGTTCTCATTCTTCCATGAAATAGGTCATATTCTTCTTCATGGAAAGAAAGACATCTTCCTTGAAGACATCGAATATAATGAAGAGCAATTGAAAAAGGAGAAGCAGGCCGATGAATTCTCGTCAGATGTATTGTTGACAGAAAAGGAGACCAATATCATAATTGAAGGCAATGATTTCGGAACGACAGCACTGAAGCGGTATGCAGCCCAATTTAACACGCATCCTGCAATCATAGTCGGAAGGTTGCAACATATGAATGTTCTTCCATTTGCTATGCATGTTGAAAGCTTCGAGCTATTCAATTAGAAGGCACTCACAGAGAAATGACACAAATCACTCCAAAAGGCAGGGAATCATCATTGACTCCCTGCCTTTTACATTGCTAATTCAACCCTTTCTTCGCCATGCTGATGGCCAGATGTATATTGCTTTTCTGATTGCATAAAGTTCCTCTATTTGGTCCTTCGAACACTTGTCCTTATCAATCACACACTTTCTCCTGTGGCACTTCCATTGTATAACCTTTAGCCTTGTCCCATATGCTACTTCCAATCCAATTCATTCAATTTTGTCAAGAAAGGGATGCCTATTTTCCCCCTTTAAACAGATACATTCTTCCTTACTCGAACTGTATCCAAAGCAGAAACGCCTTTATATTATAGCCCTCCATGAGAGAGGAAAAAATCATGGTGCTACAGGACTCGTTTTCATGTTCTGTTTTTTTGTTATGCCTATACATAAAATCACCAAATCCTACTCATTTCAGCCTTTTGCCTTGTATAAATCTTAAAATGTGTTTCAAAACCATACAATTAAAACTTACTCACTTTTTTGCGTATAGCACTCATAATTCTTCATCGACTTAAACAGACTACCTTTGCCATCGGATTCCAAATCACGGGAGTTCAAAGATGGTTCATGAGCCAACAACAGATGTTTAATCGGACTGTCAGGAAGTACAACAGTCGGACCACAAAGCAAAAATTGTATGACAAGACTCGTTACAATAGAACAATTGTTAGAGAAGCCTGTCTGCATGATGTCGGGAGAAGAATTTGTATTGCTCCTCCAAAATGCAGAGAAAGGAACGGCAAAGGTACCTGCCGAGGTGGTGCCAGAGAGACATTATGAGCATGGTATCGCTGGAATAGCCAAAATATTTGGTTGTAGTATTCCTACTGCCAACAGAATCAAGAAAAGCGGAGTGATAGCCCCGGCCATCACTCAGGTTGCTCGTAAGATAGTGGTTGATGTAGAACTGGCTTTGGAACTAGCCAAAAAGGCTGGTGGCTTTACTTCTATAAGAAAGTAGTATGGAAGAAGATTGGAAAGACAACTTAGCCACCGACAGCAAAGGGAATGTGTTAAAGACCATTAGCAATCTCAGAATGATTTTCACGCATGACGAGAACCTCTGCCAGATTCGCTTTGACACCTTTTGTCAAGACGACATATCCTTTTCGCCTTTGTTCCGCAACGTCAATGGCAACAAGGTGGATGAAGAATCCGTAGGGAAGATTCAAGACTATCTGGAGCAGCGCTACGACTTGCGGCTTACTCAGAACAAAGTGTTCGAGATGTTGAAGACTACGGCTTCCGAGCGTAACTTCAATCCTGTGCAAGACTACATCTGTAAGGAGAAATGGGATGGCACACCTCGCATTGAGACTGCCATCATTGATTACCTCGGTGCGGAAGATACACCACTCATCAGAGAACAGACCAAATTGTGGCTTGTGGCAGCTGTTGCGCGTGCCTTTGAGCCTGGTTGCAAGTTCGACAATGTGCTCACTTTGCCAGGCCCACAAGGTATTGGCAAAAGCACGTTCTTCAAAGTTATTGGAGATAGATGGTTCAACGACTCTTTTTCGTTCGCAAGTGGTGACAAGGAAAAGGTTGAGACTATCACGAATGGTTGGATTATCGAGATAAGCGAGCTAAACGGTATGAAGCGAGCCAATGATGCAGAGGCGGCAAAGGCATTCCTAAGCCGCAGAAGCGATTCTATGCGACCCGCTTACGGGCGTAAAGTGGTTGAGTTTATGCGGCACAATGTCTTTGCTGCCACCACCAACGAGACCAATTTCCTTCAGGGTGACAACGGGAATCGCCGCTGGTGGATTGTTACAGTGAATGGCAACGGGCATGTCTCTACGTGGCTACCCCAATTGCAGTCTGTGGTGAACCAGTTATGGGCAGAGGCTTACACCTATTATAAGATGGGTGTCAAACTCTATCTCAGTCCCGAACTGGAAGCAAAGGCTAATGAAGTGCAGATGTGTCATTCAAGCATTCTCAACGACCCTATCCTTGATGACATCAAGCTCTACTTGGAACGTCTTGTTCCTAAGGCTTACGACACATGGAGCATCCCCATGCGTGCTGCCTATCAGAAAGGTGCATATACCGAAGCAACACCTAACAGCAAACCAGAGGTGCTGCTAAACATGGTATGTGCAAGACAGATTATCGAAGAGTTGCCCAACGACCTTGTACGTAGGAATCTTGCCAAGTACACAGCCCAGTACATCAACCGCCTCATATCATTGGTGGACGGATGGGAGCGCAGCGAGCAGGAGAAGGTTAAGGGATTGCACCCTTCATACTGCGACAAGACGGGACGGGCGAAGCACCCATGGGTGAGAATAAGTGTTCAACAAGAAGAACAAAAGGGAAAAGAAGAAGTTTTTCAGCAAGACTTACCATTCTGATAGACCTTTATCCATTTACTTCATGTCCCTTTGTCCCAAATATACTTGGCAAAAAAGAAAATATGGAGTGTAGGATAAATAAAGGATTTCTTTCTTTTACTGAGGGACAACTTGGGACTGACGTTTACTTGGCATTGAGCTTGCCTGTGGCAGGAGTTACCATCTTTCGATGGTGTGAGGTATGAAATTCCTTTTCCCTTTCTTTTCGTCAGCAGCCAGTGTTAACAGATATGCCACACCAGAGTCTGTACCTTTGTTAGCCGTAGTTTTTCTGGAGGTCTAAACAAGAAGTACCAGTGTCAGACGGTTTCGCTTCGCTCGCCGCTTTCTACTGGCATTCTTGAATGTTCGCTGGCTCACATTGACAATCCTCTTATATCGGAGTATAAACTTTCAAAAACGCATTTACAATGACAGAAGATAAACACAACAACTCGGAGAAGGCTTCAAGGAAGAGACCTTCGAAGAGCAGACACATTGATGTTCGTTTTACAGAAGACGAGTTCAACATAGTTTTGAAATACGCCCGAATGTCGGGAAGAAGCAAGAGTATCTACCTTCACGATGTTGCTCTTGGACATAAACCATCCCTGCCAATGACCGCAGAACAGCAGGAAGCATTGAAAGGTTTGATTGGCGCAAGGGCGGAACTGATAGGCATACGCAATGCGCTTCATGCTTTGCCGCAAGAAGAGAGGAAGAAACTATTCAAGAGAGCCGACTTCATGGCGCGGTGGATGCAAGGCATCAATTCCCTCATTGAGGAATGGAGCCACATCAGAGACAATTTCATCAATATGGTATGATAGCAAAAGCAACAGCAATTCAACATGGCCAGGCAATGACCAATTACGCAACAAAGAATAACCGTGCAGACATAGTCAAAACCAATCATCTTAGCGATGGTCTGCCTCCTATGGGTATGTGGGACGAAATGGTGCTGCACCAGTCCTTGTTCAAACAGAAATACGCCAAGAAGCCCATTGAGTTGACATCCATCCGCTTTGAGCTTTCCCCATCTGAGGAAGAAGCACGAAACTGGACAATGGAAGATTGGCAAAAATGCCTTGACGAGTTTATCCATGAGATAGACAACATCTCCAAGGTGAACCACATTGGCAAGAGAAAAGGCAAGGCTGCAACATCAGTCAAGCCAACCAATATTGCCAGCTCTCAGTATTTTGCCGCCCTTCATCGTGACTCAAAGAGTGGTATTCCTCACTTGCATTTGGTGGTGAACCGCATTGACATGAATGGCAATCTCAATGATGTGAAGTTTATAGGCGAACGTGCCGTTATGGCTGCAAAGGTAGTCAATCAGCATCATGGTTGGAAAGACGCAATGGATATTCGTAAGGAACGCATTGCGAATATAACCAATGCTTGTATGGATGTGCTTCGTTCCATGTCTGCCTTTGACTGGAACGTCTATGCCGACAAATTGAGGACAAAAGGATATGACATTGAGTTAATCCGAGACAAGACAGACCAAGCCAAGGTGCATGGCTATCGCTTTAAGTTTGGCAGAAGCACCATCAAAGCTTCAGAACTGGGTGTGGGTAGAAACCTCACGGTATCGAAAATAGAAAATACTTTTCGTAGGCTGAGCCCACAGCCAACACCTGTTGCAGTTGGTCAAAGACCTGCTTCATCCGTTCCAAGTGCTACCACAATGGACAGCCAAAATGCGGCAGTTTCAAGTGGTCGGTCTCGAACAGTCAATGATGGCAAACTTGTCCTTCCTGCCAGATTGAGGAAGATTATTGAAGTCGATGGCGAGCGTTTCAATATAGTCATGCCGAGAACTGCATACGACACAATGAACAGTTGTATCGAAGTCCCTGAGAATGGATCTGCAAGCCACAATGACATTCTGAATGTGGCGATGCTGCTTTTTATGAACTACCTTGATGCTGCCACCTCTATGTCGGAGTCATGTGGTGGCGGTGGTAGTCCTGGTAGTGGTTGGGGACGTGGCAAGGACGAGGATGACCGTGACTGGGCAAGACGTTGCGCAATGCAAGCCAATTGGCTCTGCAAACCGATAAAGAGAAGTCGTAGAAGATAACATTAAAACACTTATCAGTATGAGAAGAAACAAGAAAGATGCAGCACAGGATGTGCTTAATCTGTACAATCAGATGCAGGAAGATGAGACCGTCGAGAATAGTAAGGATGAAATCCGTGCCACTCTTGCTGAGATTGTATCAGTCAAGGAAGTCCTCTCTTCTGTAATGGCAGGACTTACAGAGGCAAATCAAATGATGGTGTCAACGAAGGTCGCTCTTATGGCTATCCAAGAGAGTACAGAGAATATCGTTGGCGGAATCTGCAATGCCATTGTCAAAGCAGAGCAAAGCAACCTCAAAGTTGGCATCAATGACGAAGGACTTGCCCAATTGAACGAGCGGAACAACACCGCCATTGCAGCCTTCAAGCAGGCCTTTGATGAACATGAAAAGCGGATAAATGTTCTATTCACTCACCAACAGAAAGAACTAAAGCGCATCCGAAACATTGAAGAAGGTGCTTACTTCAATGGTCGCACCTATACTTGGATGTTCGGCTTGGCTTTTGCCTGTTGGGCAATCATCTTCGTGGAGATTACCATTTGGATATGTATCAAACTGTTTTAGCGAACTCTAAACAACACCATTATGACAGACAACGAATATATCAAGACAACCTTAATTCCCCCTCAGTCTTCTTTATGATAAGTTCCTTGCCATGCAACGCATATTGGTTACACAGGTTAGTAAGTCCCATACCGTTTTTTTGTTCCAACATAAGACCGCAATTGCAAATTGTTTGACACGGTGATACTCTTCTTGTTAATCATAATATAGATGACAAGAGGCGACTTCATAATGGCTGTGTTATGTTTTATGGCATTTTCCACAAGCATTTGCAGGCTTGCCGGGATAACAGAAAGATAGTTTTGTTCATCGTACCCCCCCGCTTATACGGACTTGCAGGACTTCATCGAAACGGATGTTCTCCAAATAATGATAGGCTTCGATAAATTGCAGTTCTTCCGCTAAAGACATAGTTTGACAATCGTGCGTCGTGAGCAGGTAACGATAAACTTCCGCCAACCTCTTGACAAAGAGTTGGTCTTCTCTGCATCCTGATAAGCTAGTGAGGCAAGTATATTCAGGCTGTTGAACAAAAAGTGCGGATTGGTTTGATTCTTTAATGTCTCAAACTGATAACGTATTTTTTCGCGTTCCATTTGGGCGAGATGTTGCTGATTCTCCATCTGTCGCTTCATCTCTGTTCCTGCCAAATGGGTGACAGCAAGGACGCATGTGCTCAGACTATTTACTGACAGACCATACGACAGACTAAATTTGTTCTGACAGCATAACTCTTATGGATTTTCTTATCGTCCCCAGCCCTAGGGTGGGGGGGAAGGTGTATCCGTATATGAGCAATTCTGTCTATAATGGCATTATTAAGGCTTCATTGGCCTCAATCTGATGCCTCACGCACGCATAACAATTAAATCGGTTCGACCAAACGAATTGGCTGCGAATTTGAGGATGAGACTGAATTCCTACACGAAGTACTTTTGGAAGACCAAACTCAAGAAGCTTTTATCTTCTACCAATGCTGTCTTGGACGAGATGCGCCCCATAAGAATAATAGAGATACTAGGCATGCAAAGAAGATGACAGCATTTGTTGGAAAGCAACTTGACATATGCAAAGCCTTTGGCTTTGAAGTGCCTAATGAGTGTAGTCTCATCTACAAATCAAAGAGAGCAAAGGCTGGCAAACATGGCAGGCCTCGCAAGGTCAAGGTGGTCAGCGAGGCGCGCGAGAGTGTTGATAATACATATAAATCATAATCTCAGATACTCTACCTTGCAAGGGAACTTACGGGTGACGTCCTTTGGGCGAAATCCGATCTCGAACTATTTGCCCCGACCGTGGAGCAGAACGAGTTGCTACGGGAGAACATAAAAGACGACACGGAGTACAAACGGTACATGGATGCCATGAAGCAGTCCGTGCTGATAGCCTTATATACCCGTCGGAGATAACCAGGACAATCGCGGACGTGCTGCATGAACACGACATCCACCCCGACCAGGTGCTGGAGAACAGGTCGGACGCGGACATTATGACTTTTGAGAAAGACCTGATGACTGGCAAGATATTGGAGCACCTGCATCCCGGAAAGAAAGTAAGGGTACAGGGCTTCGAGAAGATTGAAAAGCTGTTCATTAACCACTTTGATCTTGCTATCTCCAATATTCCGTTTGTCGATGTGACGGTGTTTGTTCCGGAATTTTCGAGCAGTAAGGACTCGGCAAGGCACTCGGCGGCACGGACGATACACAATTACTTTTTCCTGAAAACCTTGTATTTCCAGCTTCGCCGCCCTTGAAAGGCACCTGAAACGAAACGACCGATGCGACAGGAAGACGCA
>ENA-OZEY01000418-OZEY01000418.1-human-gut-metagenome-genome-assembly--contig:-NODE-418-length-16597-cov-4.216298_pt1 | contig 16597 bp, 16 predicted proteins | sample MGYA00245071_ERZ653615 | MGnify/ENA primary metagenome ERZ653615 (study PRJEB26926, sample SAMN06165145) | human gut metagenome | biome: ENVO:00009003; feature: ENVO:2100002; material: ENVO:00002003... | reverse complement strand
CTGTGCGAAAGACAGAATCGCTGATGCGTCATTCCAATACCACCTATCTGGAAGTATTGACCGCCCAACAGTCTCTTCTCGAAGCGGAAGTGCAACAGTTGCAAACTCGTTTTGAACGCATACAAAGTGTAATCAAACTTTATCATGTGTTAGGAGGAGGAATGTAACTTTACAACATTTATAACCTAATACTGAACCATGTTGTATAATTTTTATATTTCAGTCGTCATAAACTTATAAACAAGTAATTTAGCATGCAAAAACAAATCAAAAAGTCTTCTCTTTTTTTGAAAGGAAGCAACACCTAACCCACTTTGCTACTGAACAGAATGTAGCGGAAGAACTGTATGAATTACTCTCCGAAGCGAGAGAACTCTATCTTCAGGATGTAATTGTGGATGGCAAGCGGTATAACCGCTATGTGGATGACTTCATCAACAGTCACCGATACATAAACTGCGATAGTGCAGTTTGCCGGAACTGCCACGAAATGAACATCCATATCGCCAAAGGGCTTCTGACCGAATGTGCCCACCTTATCCAGCCTCTTTTTGCAGCATCCGACTTCTCCTTTGAGAAGTGTATGGAGTTGCGAAAGAAGTATGACCGGTCAGAGCCGTTGCCGCCACCTATCGCGCATCATACCGATGGTTTTATAAAAGCCCCGCCGCTTTCTTTCGGCTGCAATTTCACCCAAGAACAGATGATAGGTATTGTGTCTTGTGCCAATACTTATCATCTGTTTTGCGTTTCAGAAGTTTGCATCGAGGATATGGAAGCTCTCTTTTCCTGCAAAGAGGGCTTTCATATTCGGGTGAACAATCTTCGTCATGTGGTTGCCTTTTTCGATGCGCTACTCGAAAACTCCTTCATCCAATCCCGCTGGCAGTCCGTTCTGGACAAAGGGCGGTTCCTGCAATCCAAGGACGGCACACGGTTCATTTCCGCTTCCAATCTTTCATCGGCACTTTCCGCTGTCAGAAACAACAAAACAGCGGTCACTTACAGTATCAGACGATTCATCGGTCAGTTGAAAGAAAGTGTGAACAAATCCACCATGTGAAAGATAAAAGAGTGAGAGTTAGAATAATACTTGCATAGTATCACGCCGATAATTCTCACTCCTTTATCGGCATATCATACCTTTGCCCTCCGTTATCAATACGTTGATAGCGGAGGTACAATTCCATTGTCAAACTTTAATTAAAAACATATGCCGAACAGACTAACCTTCATGGAGCGGATGAGCGAACGGATTACCGCCCTTGAGTCGGTTCTTAAAAAATTGGAACCGGTTGAAAACATCTTGGAACGGATGGATTTGTTGGAGAAAAGCATTTATTCGACAAAGCGTGTCTTTACGTTTCAGGACGCCTGTATGTATATCGGGGTTTCCGAGAGTATGCTATACAAACTCACGGCGAACAAAGAAATTCCACATTACAAACCACGTGGCAAGATGATTTATTTCGCCAAGGAAGAACTGGACGAATGGCTTTTACAGAACCATGAACCGACTGCAGATGAAGCCATACGCATGGCGACCGAAGCAGCAGTAACACAACCATTCTTAAAGCAAAGACGCTATGGAAAACGAAAAAAGGACTGATTATAACACAGGTGCAGGAATAGAGGAACATAAACTGTTGGATATTCTTGCCGCTTCCCAAATTAGGGCTACTGATACCTACGAAACGCCCCCACAAATCATCTGGATAGATAATTCAACGATAGCCACCCTCGGCAATTTCAGTGCATCGACCGGTAAGGCCAAAGCAAAAAAGACATTCAATGTCTCGGCTCTCGTTGCCGCATCGCTGGCCGGGAAACAGGTATTGAACTACCGTGCGCACCTGCCAGAAGGCAAGCGGCGGATTCTGTATGTAGATACGGAGCAGAGCCGTTTCCACTGCCACACGGTACTGGAGCGTATATTACGATTGGCCGGATTGCCTACGAAAACCGATAATGAGAACCTCGACTTTATTTGTCTAAGGGAATATACTCCGGCAGTGCGCATTGAGGTCATAGACTATCCCCTGCGTCAGAACAAAGGTTATGGTCTGGTCATCATAGACGGTATCCGCGACCTGATGCTTGACATCAACAGTACCGGTGAATCGGTAGAAGTTATCAACAAGATGATGGAGTGGTCTTCCCGGTATGACCTGCATATCCATTGCGTACTCCATTTGAACAAAGGGGATAATAATGTGCGAGGACACATTGGTACAGAAATGAGTAACAAGGCAGAAACCGTATTGGTTATCAGCAAAAACAATGATAACCCAAGCATCAGTGAGGTTCACGCGTTGCATATCCGTGAAAAAGAGTTCAAACCCTTTGCTTTTACCGTTGATGATGACGGTCTGCCTGTTATGGTTGAAAACCATTCGTTCAACGGAAATATCAAACAGAAATCCCGGATGAGTTTTATGGATTTGTCCATAGAACAGCATAGGGAAGCTCTTGCCGCCGCTTTTGGAGACAAGCCCATAAAAGGTTTCGAGAATGTATTGGAGGCTCTTATGGCTTCCTATGCAGCTATCGGGTTCAAACGAGGGCGAAGTGTTATGGTAAAGCTGTTACAATACCTGACCGATAACCTTAAACTCATTATCAAGCGGGATAAACTTTTTTATAATGACATGACACCTACAGAGGTCTTGCTTTTCGATGAAGAATGAGATTGATAAATACGTTTTGGTATATAAATGAGCGAAAATGACCATAGCAGAAGCAAAACAAGTGCGTATCGTGGATTTTCTGGCACGTCTCGGCCACCATGCGCAACACATAAAATCGGGACAATACTGGTATCTCTCGCCGTTGCGGAACGAGCGTACCCCGTCGTTCAAAGTGAATGACCGCATCAATGAATGGTACGATTTCGGTGAGGCCATCGGCGGCGACCTTGTGGAACTGGTGAAACACCTTTGCCGGGCGGACAGCGTGAGCGAGACACTGGCGTATATCGAGCGGCACACGCATGGCGTACCGTTGCAGAAAATCCATGCACCGACCGTCCCGTCCCGACCGGTGGAGGCGGAAATGAAAGAGGTAATGGTAATTCCGCTCCGCCACCATGCGCTGTTCTCCTACCTCCAGTCCCGGCTTATCGACGCAGACATCAGCCGTATGTATTGCAAGGAGGTACATTATGAATTGCGGGGCCGCCACTATTTCGCCCTTGCGTTCGGCAACATTTCCGGCGGTTACGAGGTGCGCAACGCCTATTACAAGGGGTGTCTGAACAACAAGGACATCTCGTTGATAAGACATGAGGGGGAAGGAACACAGGAAAGCGTCTGTGTATTCGAGGGATTCATGGACTTTCTCTCTTACCTTACGCTGAAACTGGCAGGCGACCGGACGGTATGCCTTGCCATGCCGTGCGACCACCTTGTGATGAACTCGGTGAACAACCTGAGAAAGACACTGGTACACCTGCAGGAGTATTCGGATATCCACTGCTATCTCGACAATGACCTTGCCGGGCAAAGAACCGCCGAGACCATTGCCGGGATGTATGGCGGACGTGCCAGCGATGAATCCTGCCACTATGCGGAATACAAAGACCTGAACGATTACCTGCGCGGAAAGAAACGCTGATATTCAGTGTTCTCCTTTGCCACCTAAAGCTCTCCACCACGAGAGCTTTTTTTATGCCCCGATTTCTCCATTTCCCTCCATAGAGACTGCAATATAGTACGATTTAATAGTTCGATTTTTGGAAATTACATAAATCTCATTAACGAAATAGATGTTTAATGCTCAATTATTTTATGGTTTTATATTTCGTGCGTTTCTTTGCAAAATCATACTAATACAATTTTTATAATTCATACTAAAAAGACATGGACGCATATTTCATTTTTGCCATTGTACTGACGGTCGCATACGTCCTCTACTACGCCGTAGTCATTGCGCATGACCTCTACGGGAAAAAGGGGACGGACAAACCGGAAGAGGAAGTTTTCGATGTAGGCACATCGGAGGAAGAAGAGAGCGTGACGGTCACGGAAAGCGAGACGGGCTTCAACATCGGTGGCGAGAGCTACGAGACGGAAACCACGGCCGACACACCCGGAGCATCGCCGGAAGAGGGCGGCACGGAAAAGCCGGACACGGCGCAGGAGAAACTGGAACGGCTGAAGGCGGAAGCGGAGGAACGGATGGAAGAGACCGAGCCTTACCTGTCGGACGCCCGCACGTCGGAAGATATGTACAAGGCGATGATTGCCAAAGGACGGTCAGGCGACCGCCCCGAAATCAAGTGGAAACCCATTCAAGACCGGTTGTGAAATGTCGAAAGCTAAGAAGATTCTATGTGCGCTGTGTTTCTCGCTCCCCTACGCGGCTTTTGCCAAGAGCGGCAGCGTGAACTACAGCTGGGGAGCGGATGCGCTGGCCACGATGCACGACTATGTGGTCACGATGATGCTGTATGTCCAGTATATCTGTTGCGCCATAGCCGGAGTATGCGTCATCGTGTCCGGCTTTCAGATTTATGTCAAGATGAACACGGGAGAGGACGGCATCACCAAGTCGATCATGACGCTTGTCGGTGCGTGTCTGTTCCTGATCGGGGCATTCTACGTCTTCCCGGCCTTCTTCGGCTACCGCATATAAACTTAATCCGTATCAGGTCGCAGATAAATAAAGTATTCACTAAAAAAGTAAAGTATGTTTCAGAAAACCAAACAGATGTGCCGCAAGGCACTGGGATTCGTCAACAGAATCGCCAACAAAGTAACGATGTTCATCCTCATGCTGCTGTCCGGTGCGGTGGCAAGGGCGCAAAATTCGGCAGGTGACTATACAGCCGGTACGAACGCGCTGTCCACCGTCGCCGAGGAAATCGCCAAGTATGTGCCTATCATGGTCAAGCTGTGCTACGCCATTGCCGGTGTCGTGGCGATTGTGGGTGCCATCTCGGTGTATATCGCCATGAACAATGAGGAACAGGATGTCAAGAAAAAAATGATGATGGTGGTGGGAGCCTGCATCTTCTTAATCGCGGCAGCCAAGGCGTTGCCCCTGTTCTTCGGTATCACCGCTTAAGCATCAGGCATGAAAGGCAAGGACGAACGCTATCCGGGCTATCCGTTATTCAAGGGGCTGCAACGGCCTCTTGAATTTCTGGGCATCCAAGGCCGCTACATCTACTGGGCGGCAGCGACGACGTGTGGGGCCATTGTCGGCTTCATAATCGCCTACTGCCTGCTCGGTTTCGTGGCCGGACTTGTCGTACTGGCAGCCACCGTATCGGCCGGCATCGTGCTTGTCCTGCTCAAGCAACGGAAGGGACTGCACAGCAAGAAGGTCGCTCCTGGTGTGTACATCTATGCCCACTCGCGCAAGATCTGACGAAAGAGAAACCATCACGGCAATGTGCATGGCTATATTGATTGTTGAACTGCGGGCGGGTTTGTCTTGAAGCAAGGCGAACCTGCCCCTATTTAATTACACGAATATCGAAATGACCCTATACATCATATTATGCTTTGTCGCCCTGTGCGCAGGCATGGCCCTGTCGGTCTATGCGTTCGGTACGGGCGGCAAGCGCAAGCGAATCTTTCAGGACATCTATTTCTCGGCGGAGGAAACGGACGGTGTGGGTGTGCTGTACACCAAGACCGGCGAATACTCCGCCGTGCTTAAGATAGAGAACCCGGTACAGAAGTATTCGGCGGACATAGACAGTTACTACGACTTCACGCACCTGTTCACCGCCCTTGCGCAGACCTTGGGCGAAGGGTACGCCATCCACAAGCAGGACATCTTCGTGCGGAAGAAGTTTGCAAGCGAACCGGCTGACGGGCAGGAGTTCCTGTCGGCGTCGTATTTCCGCTACTTCAAAGGGCGTCCCTACACGGACAGCCTTTGCTACCTGACCATCACGCAGGAGGCGAAGAAGAGCCGCCTGTTCTCGTTCGACAACAAGAAGTGGCGCGACTTCCTCGTGAAAATCCGCAAGGTGCATGACCAACTGCATGACAGCGGCGTACAGGCCCGGTTCCTGAACAAAGCCGAGGCGAGCGAGTATGTCGATCGCTACTTCGCCATGAACTTCAAAGACCGCACCGTGTCGATGACGAACTTCAAGGCAGACGATGAAACGGTGTCAATGGGCGACAAACGCTGTAAGGTGTACAGCCTTGTGGATGTGGACTGCGCCGCACTGCCCTCGATGATACGTCCGTACACGAACATCGAGGTGAACAACACGGAAATGCCGGTCGATCTGGCTTCGGTGGTGGACAACATACCGGACGCCGAGACGGTGGTCTATAACCAAGTCATCTTCCTGCCCAACCAAAAACGGGAACTGGCAATGCTCGACAAAAAGAAGAACCGCCATGCGAGCATTCCGAACCCGAACAACCAGATGGCGGTCGAGGATATCAAACGTGTGCAGGAGGTCATCGCCCGTGAGAGCAAACAACTGGTATATACGCACTTCAACATGGTGGTGGCCGTATCTGCCGGAGCAGACCTGCAAAAGTGTACGAACCACTTGGAAAACGCATTCGGGCGCATGGGCATCCATATCAGCAAGCGGGCGTACAACCAACTGGAGCTGTTTGTCGGTTCGTTTCCGGGAAACTGCTACGCACTCAACGAGGAATACGACCGTTTCCTGACCCTTTCGGATGCGGCGATGTGCCTGATGTACAAGGAACGTGTGTTGCACAGCGAGGAAACGCCGCTGAAGATTTACTATACAGACCGTCAGGGTGTGCCGGTGGCTATTGACATTACGGGAAAAGAGGGAAAGAACAAACTGACGGACAACTCCAATTTTTTCTGTTTGGGGCCTTCGGGCAGCGGCAAGAGTTTTCATATGAACTCGGTCGTGCGCCAGCTCCATGAGCAGGGAACGGATGTGGTCATGGTCGATACGGGTAACTCCTACGAGGGGCTGTGCGAGTATCTGGGCGGCAAGTATATCAGCTATACCGAGGAACGACCTATCACGATGAACCCGTTTCGCATCAACCGGGAGGAATACAATATCGAGAAGATTGACTTCCTCAAGAACCTTATCCTGATGATTTGGAAAGGGTCGGACAGCCAAATCCCCGAAATCGAGTTCCGCATTGTCGAGCAGATAATCATCGACTACTACGATGCCTATTTCAACGGATTTACAAGATACACCGACGAACAACGGGAGGTGCTGTTGAAGAACCTGTTTGCAGCGGCCAGCCGAAAGAACCCGAACAAGCCACCCAGGGAAGTGGATGAGATGGTGCGCAAACAGATAGAGGTGCTTGAGGCACGTCGTGCCGCACTGAAGGTTACTGAACTGAGTTTCAATTCATTCTTTGACTACTCGTTCGACCGTCTGGAGCAGATCTGCACTGAAAATGACATCACGACAATCAGCTACTCGACCTATTCGACCATGCTGCAGCCCTTCTACAAGGGTGGCGCGTATGAGAAGATTCTCAACGAGAATGTGGATTCGGCACTGTTTGACGAGACTTTCATTGTCTTCGAGGTTGATGCGATCAAAGAAAATAAAAAACTGTTTCCCATTGTCACACTGATTATTATGGATGTGTTCCTGCAAAAAATGCGCATCAAGAAGAACCGCAAAGTCCTTGTCATCGAAGAGGCGTGGAAGGCCATCGCCAGCCCGCTCATGGCGGAATACATCAAGTTCATGTGTGCGCCCGTAAAGGTTGCATCGTAAATATCTCTTTGGCAAGAGATTAGGAAAGTGTTCTTTGAAAATGACCTATCATCAGCCGACTTATCTGTTTCGGGAAAACTTAACCGAGCAGGGAGTGTAGCATGTCGGAAAAGTCATAAGTCAGTTAGTTACCAAACTGCGACTGAATGGCGAGATGAAAAGATAGATATGAGGATAAAGTCCGAATTGATTGAACGATAGTCCGAATGGTCCCCCTTGAGGCTATGGCGTAAGGTAACTATCAATCGCCATATCGTGATACTACTTCAGTGTATAGGAATGAAGGTAGCAAGAACTTATCACGACACAACCGCAGTAAGCGAGTAAAGGACGGAAGTCGTATCCGACAATCTATCATGCCAACAGTTACGATGTAATAAACGGGGATTACCTATCCCGAAGTGCCGAAAGGCTATTAGGTTCGACCTATGAAAATTCGGAGTGGTAACGGAGCTTCCATAGTAGTTTGAGCAAGGTAACGCCTTGTACATGGCGAAGGGAAGCAGCTAATTATTAATACAATTAACGGAAAATGTGAGAGACATTATGAGAAGTCCAGAAAGAGTATTAAACAGTCTATCAGAACACAGTAAGGATGCAAGCTATAAGTTTGAACGTCTTTACAGAATTTTGTTCAATGAGGAAATGTTCTACGTTGCCTATCAGCGTATCTACGCTAAAGAGGGTAACATGACTAAAGGTTCAGACGGTCAGACCATTGACAACATGAGCCTGAAACGAATTGAAAAGTTGATTGATACGTTAAAAGATGAAACGTACCAGCCCCAACCGTCAAAGAGGGTGTACATACCGAAGAAAAACGGTAAGAAAAGACCTCTTGGCGTGCCGACTTTCAATGACAAGTTGATACAAGAAGTAGTAAGAATGGTACTGGAAGCCATATACGAGGGAAATTTTGAATACACCTCGCATGGTTTCCGTCCCAATCGAAGCTGCCATACTGCATTAACTCATATCCAAAAGGAGTTTAATGGTGCAAAATGGTTTGTGGAGGGAGACATAAAAGGCTTCTTTGATAATATAAACCATGATGTATTGATAAACATTCTCTTGGAGCGTATTGCGGATGAACGCTTCATCCGATTGATACGCAAGTTTATGAAAGCGGGATATATCGAAGACTGGCAATTCCACAATACTTACAGTGGCACACCGCAAGGGGGTATCATCAGCCCGATATTGGCTAATATATACCTTGACAAGCTGGATAAGTATATAAAGGAATACACAGCCAAATTCGACAAAGGGAAGAAACGAAAATTCAGTAGAGAAAGTATGGACTTTGGCAATGCAAGAAAACGTATTGTGCGAAGATTGAAGTTCGTAAAAGACGAAAGGCAAAGGACAAAGCTAATCCTTGAACTGAAAGCAATAGAACAAGGACGGGCTAAATATCCCAACGGCGAAGAAATGGATGCCGATTACAGAAGAATGAAATATGCAAGATATGCAGATGATTTTCTTGTGGGAATTATCGGAAGCAAGCAGGATGCGCAACAGATAAAAGAAGATATTAAAAACTTCCTTGCTGACAGACTGGCATTGGAGCTGTCCGATGAAAAGACACTTGTCACTCACACGGAAAGACCGGCCAAGTTTCTCGGATATGAAATCACTGTAAGAAAGTCCAATGACCAAAGACGGGATAAACGGGGTAGATTGAGAAGAACCTATGGTAAAAGGGTCTGCTTGAATGTCAGTACGGAAACAGTCCGTAAAAAACTTTTCGATTGGGGAGTATTGGAACTGACAAACCGTAACGGAAAGGAAATATGGAAACCGAAATGTAAATCGGGACTGATATTCAATGACGACCTTGAAATCCTTGATAGTTATAATCGGGAAATCGTGGGGTTCTATAATTACTACTCCATAGCCAACAACTGCGCCCATGCCTTGAATAATTTCAAGTACATCATGGAATACAGCATGTACAAAACGTTTGCAGGCAAATATAAGTGCCGAACACGTAAGGTAAACAAGAAATATCGTAAGAACGGTAGGTTTATCGTAACGCACATGACTAAAACTGGTGTAAAGGAAAGATACTTTTACGACGGTGGCTTCAAACGAAAGAAGCCCACCTATAAATCGGAATGTGACATTATGCCACGAACAATTTATACTGCGGGGCGGACAAGCCTTGTTGAAAGGCTGAAAGCCCGTGAGTGTGAATTATGTGGAGCGACAGACGACCTTGTTATGCACCATGTAAGGAAACTAAAGAACTTGCAGGGAAAGGAAAGCTGGGAACGACACATGATTGCCCGTAAACGCAAGACGATTGCCGTGTGCAGGAGTTGTCACAAGAAGATACATGACGGAAAGATAGACTGAAATTAGTGGAGAGCCGGATACGCTGAGAGGTGTAAGTCCGGTTCGGGGGCGAGCATTTGGAAACCTACCATAGAAATATGATAAGGCGCTGGGTGCTTAGCCTACACAAGACCGCCCGTAAGTTCTGGGCATCGGTCGGCGTGGTGACGCAGGAGATACAGGACATCATCGGCAGTGAAATCGTGAAGGAGGCCATCATCAACAACTCAGACGTGGTGATGCTGCTTGATCAAAGCAAGTTCAAGGAACGCTTTGACGAAATCCGGAAGATTCTTGGTCTGACCGAAGTCGATTGCAAGAAGATATTTACCATCAACCGCTTGGAGAACAAGGAGGGGCGCAGCTTCTTCCGCGAGGTGTTTATCCGCCGGGGTACGACCAGTGGCGTGTATGGCGTGGAAGAGCCGCACGAGTGCTACATGACCTACACGACCGAACGGGCGGAAAAGGAGGCTCTGAAGCTCTACAAGAGGGAACTTCGGTGCAGCCATCAGGAGGCTATCGAGGCGTATTGCCGGGACTGGGACAACAGCGGTATCGGAAAGTCCCTGCCTTTCGCACAGAAAGTAAACGAGGCCGGACGGGTGCTGAATCTCCGTCCCACACATGAATCCAAATAAACATTGCAGCCATGAAACGACTACTCCTTATCCTGACCATCGCCTCGGTCGCACTCTGCCAGCCGGTTCACGCCCAGTATTACAGCGTGAACTACGACACCCGTACCGTTGCGGCGATGGTGGCCGCTTTCGGCACGGAGGCAGTCGCCGAAGGGTACTACCGGGAGCAGGTCGATGACATCCTCAAGCACTACACGGCAGCGGAGGTCGCCACTGCAGGGATATTTGCCGCCAAGTTCTTGGAACATAAAGCCCTGAGCGACCTCGGCATCTGGAACAGCCGCACGGAAAACTATTACTACCGCCGCATCTACCGGATGGTGGCGGAGAAAATCATGCCGAAAATATGGGTGGTGGCGAAACAGATGCTCCACTCGCCGCAGACGGCGGTCTATTGGGGCAGTTATCTGATGAAGATATGCGATGACACGAAAAGCCTGTGTATGCAGTTCGAGAGCGTGGTGACCAACAGCACGCTGACCTTTTCGGACATCGCATTCCTCGAAATCAACCGGGAGATAGCCCCCTTGCTGAAACTTTCGGAAATGGGGAATATCGACTGGCAGCGGATGATGGACGACCTTGCCAATGTGCCGAACCGCTTTACCCGTGAGCATCTGCAAAGCGACCTCGACAACCTCTATAACATGGGGGTCGGCCTTGCGACGGCAGGCATCGCCAACCTCGGTGAAGCCTTGCTGCCGCAAAGCGCATTCCATGACCTGATAAACGGCAAGCTCGGAGCAATAGCCACTTTGTACGACCATTACGGCAGCCTGCTGGAGCAGGCGGAGAACGGTATCGGGAACCTGCTGCTTGACAAAATCGGCGGCAAGGAGAACGTCGCCGGACTGTTCGGCTTCGGGGATTACGACCTTGCCGGGTGGATGAGCGACTACCTGAGCGAGAATGCCGGAAGCTACTACACACAGCGGTGGTATATCGCCCGTCGAGACCAGGGAGAGGTATCGCTGTGCGACTATTATCCGCCGACGGACGACAACAGCATCCTGAACGGGGGCGCATGGGTGCGGTTCAACACAAGCGATCCGAACTTCTATCCCGACGCCTCGCAACGTGAGCAGGTACTCGCCAACTCGGAAAGCCATGCCGGATGGTCGAGGAACCGGGTACAACAGCTGAACAATGCCAATGACGGTTTTCATTACAGCATCAGCTATTGGATGTCCGCCTACGTCATCAATCGCGGGAACAAGCAGACCAAGAAGGCATACGCCTATGAAATCCATGTAAGCAAGAGCTGGAACAAGGAAGAGGTGGTCTATGAAGAGGTCTTCGATTCCTACTCGATGGACTTGAACACGTTTCGGGCGCAACTGAATGTCCGGCTCGCGGAGTTCAACGAGAATGAGGACGGCTATACCTATTATATATCCTCCGATGGACGGAACTATTATCAGGCGACGGATGCCGCCAAACTGAAGGGGTGCGAGAGCGTGACTATCAGTGTGACCTGCTCCGACGGCGTTACGCTCGGACAAGGTTCGACGCAATACAAGTGCCGCAAGTGCGGCAGTTCGCTGAACACCCACACCAAAGAGTGCGCCATGCAGACCTCAGTGACGGAAAACGACCTCGACCTGTCGGAACTGGATGCGCTGTTGAACGAGGCGAACAGTCAGGTCGCCAACCTTGAAGCACGAATCGGGACGTTGGAAAACGAGAACGCCGCCCTGCTGAAGAAAATCAGTACGGCAAGCATCGAGGATGCGGCGGCCTACCGCCAACAGTACAATGCGAACAAGACGGAGATAGACCGGATGAAAGGCGAGCTTGCGGAGTGGAAGAAGAAACAGTCCGATTATACTCAAGCGAAATCGGAAGCCGCAGACGACAACAGCGTGGCGACGGACGACTATTACCGCATCCCAGCCATCATGCAGGACTGCAAGGCGGCCTACGGCCTGACATGGCAGGACGGCGGAGCGTGGAACGGCTATTCGTATGTGCGCAAGGCGACCATGCCGAACATCAACGGCATCATCACATTCAAGGCTACGGTCTCGATTGCCCGCAAGCCGAAATATTTTCTCGGCATCAAGATTCACCGTGCCATCATCCAAATCCAATGGGAACTGACCTCGGCCTATACGGACACGCACGTCGCCGATGTGCTGACACTCGATCCGGGGCTTTCGGATGCGGAGAAAACCCAATTGGTGAACGACCGCATCGCCGAAATCGCCCGTGAACACCCTTCCTGCAAAATCACGACGGAATACGCCCGCAGCGCACCGACGGAAGAAACACCGTCCGGCGATGTGTACCACCTGCTGTGGTCGAGCGACCGCCTCGAAATCGCAAGGGAGGTGGACAGCAGAATCACAAGGATATACGCCGACTTGGTATCGCTGGAAAAGATGATGCACTACAAGCGGAGCATCCTTGACGTGATGAAGGACGTTCTGCCCGGACTGAATACAGACGAAGGGCGCAGGCTGACACTTGTGGAGGAATGCCATGACCGCTGGGTGGAGAGCGCACGGACACTTCGGAACGGTGGCGGCAGAAACGGCGGAAAGGAGGTGCGGCCATGAAACGAACCTTACAGATAGCCGCATTGCTGCTCTTGCTGCTGCCCGGTATCGCCAAAGCACAGTGGACGTTCGATATAGTCTCTGTTGAAGCCTACATCAACGACCACAAGAAGCAACGCAGTTTGCTGTTGGCCCGCAGCACCTTGGAGTACAGCAACAAACTGTTGCATGAGTACAGCCGCAAGGAGGTCGGGAACTACAAGGAACTGAACATCGACCTTGACCGGTACACCCGTGCGTTCGATGTCATCGACGTCATGTACCAGTCGTTGCGCACGGCACTGAATGTAAAGAACACCTATACGTCGGTCAGCGACCGCATCGGTGACTATAAATCGCTGTTAGAGGATTTCAACGCAAAGATTCTGGCACGGGGGCGCATCGAGACCGCCGACACCCTGATTATCGCCATCAACGCAAGGGGGTTGAGGGCGATTGCCCGTGAGGGGGAACAGCTCTATAAGTCCGTGAGCGACCTCGTGCTGTACGCCACCGGTGCGGCGGCCTGCTCGACCTCCGACCTGCTGATGGTACTGGAGGCCATCAACCGCTCATTGGACAACATCGAGCGGCATCTGAACCGGGCGTATTTCGAGACGTGGCGGTACATACAGGTGCGCATCGGTTATTGGAAGGCAAAGGTATATCGCTCCCGTACCATGCGTGAGATTCTTGATGACGCTTTCGGGCGGTGGCGCGGAGCCGGAAGATTGGACTATTAACAACAAAAAGAGAAGAATATGAACAGGAAACTATTACTCATGGCGGTAGCGGTCGCCGCAACGACGGCCGCACACGCACAGTATGTAACGTACAACCATGATTCGCCGAAACAGAACCAGGTTACGGTCATGGAAACGGGTACGGGCGCACTTTCGCCCGACCTCTATTATACCTTGTTGCACAACAAGTACAAGAAATCGGCGGCCGCCAAAAACAAGCTCTCGTTCCGCACCCTCGCCGGCATCAACCTGTACGGTCAGGTGGACGAAGCGGAGGCTATCGACTCGGCTTTGGTCAAGCGGGCGAAAATCGAGGCGTTGAACGTCGCCGACCGGCAGGTGGATATCGCATGGCTCGCAGAGGGCGATAAGGTCAGCGGACAGATGGAACGGTTCCAGCGCAACATCGACCGCATCCTCCCGTCCGGCGGCACTCCGTCCGACAAGGAGCGGTGGACGGAATACTACCATGTCTATCAGTGCGCCATCGACGCTACGAAAGACGCCTATATGCCCAACGCCCAGCGGAAGAAGGAGTATCTGCGCATCTACGAGGATGTGGCACGGCAGAACGAGATTTTGGTGGGCTACCTCGCCAAGCGTCAGAATGCAGCGGTAACGAGCGCACTGCTGAACGCTACGGACAACCGCACCTTGCACAAGGAGGGCATTGTCCGCAACGCCATGAGCCGGTGGCAGGAATCGCGTCTTGCGGTGCGAGGCTCGCAACCGGGCGGGAACGGTGGAGAGGGAGATGACAACGAGAGTGTAAACAGAGGGAACTAAAAAGAGGAAGCTATGGCAAACGGAGATATACTTTCGGATTTCGGCATCAACCTGTTGGAAGAAGAGATAGATGACGTGATTTTCCAGACCAACGAGTTCCTGACGGACGCCACCTTCACGGGGGCGCAGGGGCCGTTCTGGTGGATATTGCAGATGTGCATGGCTCTCGCCGCCCTGTTCTCGATCGTCATGGCGGCAGGTATCGCCTACAAGATGATGGTAAAGCAAGAGCCGTTGGACGTGATGAAGCTGTTTAGACCGCTCGCCGTGTCGATCATCATCTGCTGGTGGTATCCGCCTGCGGACACAGGCATGGCAGGCAGCCGGAACAACTGGTGCTTTCTGGACTTCCTGTCTTACATCCCGAATTGCATCGGGTCGTACACCCATGACCTGTATGAAGCCGAGGCCTCGCAGATAGCGGACAGGTTCGAGGAAGTGCAGCAGCTCATCCATGTGCGTGACACGATGTACACGAACCTGCAGGCACAGGCCGATGTCGCCCACACGGGCACGTCCGACCCGAATCTGATAGAGGCGACGATGGAACAGACCGGCGTGGACGAGGGGACGAGCATGGAGAAGGATGCGGCGAAGCTGTGGTTCACCTCGTTGACGGCAGGTGTCATCGTGGGGATAGACAAAATCATCATGCTGATTGCCCTCGTGGTGTTCCGCATCGGGTGGTGGGCGACAATCTACTGCCAGCAAATCCTGTTGGGTATGTTGACGATTTTCGGGCCGATACAGTGGGCGTTCAGCATCCTGCCGAAATGGGAAGGTGCTTGGGCGAAGTGGCTGACACGCTACCTGACGGTACATTTCTACGGGGCGATGCTCTACTTCGTGGGCTTCTATGTGCTGCTGCTCTTTGACATTGTATTGTGCATCCAAATCGAGAACCTGACGGCGATAACCGCCAGCGAGCAGACGATGGCCGCCTACCTGCAAAACTCGTTCTTCTCGGCCGGTTACCTGATGGCGGCTTCGATTGTAGCCCTCAAGTGCCTGAACCTCGTGCCGGACTTGGCGGCATGGATGATACCGGAGGGCGACACGGCATTCTCTACCCGAAACTTCGGCGAGGGTGTGGCACAACAGGCGAAGATGACGGCAACCGGAGGGTTGGGCGGCATCATGAGATAATCCACGAATGACAATATAAACCAATAAAAATCATAAGTATATGAAATTGCAAGAGAAAATCAAGAGCTGGTGCAAGGATGAAAAATTCATGTCCTATGCACAGGAACGTGTGAGAAAAGAGCTTTGCGAAGTGGCGGAGAACCACCGCATAGATCCGCAGTACGAGGAACTGGACGAAGCCTTCGACTACGACGACCGGTACATCGTCCCCTTGGTGACGTACCTGACGTACAAGCTGCGTCTTGCCCTGCTGCAACGGAACGCCGGAAAGCGCAAGAGAGGAATCTTCTGGGTGCTTGTCCATGTGGAGATGCAGGGATTTTATGTGGAAGTGTTCTCGGAGGAGTTCGAGGGGATTCTGACGGAACTGCGTGATGCGGTAGTGCCCATACTGCACGGCGAGTATGTACAGATGTTGAACAAAAAAAGGGAGTAACGGATGGTTATCAAGAATTTGGAAAACAAAATCAAGCTGGTGGGTATCATCTGTACTGCCTTTCTCGTGGGATGTGTCATCATCAGCTTATCAAGCATCTGGACGGCACGGACGATGGTCACGGATGCGCAGAAGAAGGTGTATGTACTGGACGGCAACGTGCCTATCCTCGTGAACCGCACGACAATGGATGAAACGCTCGACGTGGAAGCCAAGAGCCATGTAGAGACTGTCTCTTATACACATCTCCGAGCCCACGAGACCTCTCT
>ENA-OZEY01000362-OZEY01000362.1-human-gut-metagenome-genome-assembly--contig:-NODE-362-length-17401-cov-6.313732_pt1 | contig 17401 bp, 14 predicted proteins | sample MGYA00245071_ERZ653615 | MGnify/ENA primary metagenome ERZ653615 (study PRJEB26926, sample SAMN06165145) | human gut metagenome | biome: ENVO:00009003; feature: ENVO:2100002; material: ENVO:00002003... | reverse complement strand
CGCGACCCCAACCTTGGCAAGGTTGTGCTCTACCAACTGAGCTATTGCCGCATTGCGAAATGCTTTCAGAAGAAGCATTTCTGATTTGCGGTTGCAAAGGTAGCAATATTTTCCGAACCGCCAAAACTTTTCAAGGAAAAAAGTGAGAAAAATGAGTTTTTTTACTTGAAAAGTGCATTTTTGCGCTAATCCATGCGCTCAATATAGTCGTTTGGACCGTATTCGCGCAGAATTTCGAGTTCGTTCGTTGTTTCATGAACCATAGCCAAAGCAGGGTGTGAGATGCCGTTGAACATGGTTGTCTTCACTGTTGTGTAGTGGTTCATGTCTTCAAAGACGATATTTTCGCCGATTTTCAGTTCGTGGTCGAACTGCCATGCCGACATGAAATCGCCCGACAGACAGCTGTTGGCTCCTAATCTATATATATAAGGTATAGAGTAGTCGATGTTTTCTTCAATAGTTTTTGCTCCTCTCACGGCAGGATGATAGGGCATTTCGAGACAATCGGGCATGTGGCACGAGAAACTCACGTTGAGAATAGCGGTTTTTATGCCTTTGTCCTCAACAATGTCTATCACCTGAGCCACCAGTGGACCTGTCTGCCAGCCGAATGCACTGCCTGGCTCCATTATTACCTTCAGCCACGGATAGCGGTTGTGGAATTCGCGAAGTGTATTTACGAGCAGTTCGATGTCGTAGTCCTTGCGTGTCATGAGGTGTCCGCCGCCGAAGTTAATCCATTTTATCTGCTTGAACCATCCTGCGAACTTCTCCTCGATATGAGCGAGTGTACGTACGAACACGTCCGATCCGTTCTCGCAGTGGCAATGGCAGTGGAAACCGTCTATCTCCTCGGGCAGTTGCTCCGGCAGCTTGTCTGCGCTCACTCCGAAGCGTGTGCCCGGCGCACAAGGGTTGTATATGTCGGTCTCAATCTCCGAATACTCAGGATTGATGCGCAGTCCGAAACTGATTTCCGGGTTCTGCTTGCGTGCTCTTTCGTGCAGACGCTCGTACTGTGTGAGCGAGTTGAACGTAAGATGGCTTGAGCAGGCAGCAATCTCGTCAATCTCGTAGTCGGTGTATGCAGGCGAGAAAGTGTGCGCCTTGCTGCCGAACTTGTCGAAAGCCAGGCGAGCCTCCGACAGCGAGCTTGCTGTTGTAGAGTTGATGTACTCTCTGAATATCGGGAACGTCTTCCACAGCGCGTAAGCCTTGAACGCAAGAATAATCTCCACGTCGGCTCTCTTTGCCACGTCGCTTATTATGCGCAGGTTGTTGCGCAGGCGTGCCTCCTCAAGAATATACATCGGGCGATTGATCTCCTTGTATGTCGTTGTGTCTATCTTCATTTTCGTTGATGTCTTTTTAAAGATGATGATTAATCGTTGGCGTGCACGAAAAGATTATTCGTTGTTGTAGCACAGTTTGTTTATAGCCACAGCCACGCCGTCCTCCTCGTTGGAGAGCGTCACATAGTCGGCTTCGCTGCGCACTTCGGGTGCTGCGTTGCTCATAGCCACGCCCATGCCAGCCAGATGCAGCATAGAGAGGTCGTTGTATCCGTCGCCGAATGCAATCATGTCCTGCGGGGTGAGATTGAGCTTCGCCAGCAGACGCAGCAGCGACTGCGCCTTGTCGATGCCTTTCGGCACAAGCTCCACGAAGAACGGTGCAGAGCGGTACACATCCATGCGGTTGCCCACGAGTTCCTGCAGTTCCTTCTCCGCTTCCGCCGCAGCATTCAGGTCGGCGGTCATGAGCAGTTTCGTAGGGTTCGGCTCCAGTTCTGCGAGCAGATTCTCCACCTTGCGTATCGGCATCTTGTTGATGCGCGACTCCTCAGCCACGTATTTATCGTCAGCCGACTCGGTTATGATTTCCTTTCCCACATAGCCGAGCAGCGCATAGCCATGCTCCTTGGCGTAGTTGTACAGCACGGGGATCACGTCGCTTGGCAGGTGCTGCGAGTAAATCTCCTCTTTCGTGCGCCAGTCGATAATCTTTCCGCCGTTGTACGAGAGGATATATCCGCCACGTGTCGAGAGTTCGAGACATTCTGCCACCGGTTCGATGCCGAACGTAGGTCTGCCCGAAGCCAGTATGATGTGTGCGCCGTTCTCTTGCGCTGTGAGCAACGCCTCGCGTGTAGCAGGCGTAACCTCTTTCTTGTTGTTGGTGAGTGTGCCATCGAGGTCGAGCGCGATGGCGCGGTATACTATCTTGTTGTTTGTTGACATTCCTTTTATTTTTGCTGCAAAGTTACTGCAAATAAGGCGCAATACAAAATAAGCCTGCTTGTTTTTGCAACCCAGTTGCACATTTAACGCCATACCTTTGCAGTGTTTAAAAAATATAAGTAGGAATGTTTTAAAATACAAGTAAAATGGAACAGGAACACAATTATCATACCCACGACTGCGGTTGTGGGCATTGTAACGAGCATCATCACGAACATGAGCATCACGAGCATGGACATCATCATCACCACCATGAGCATGACGGCATGAAGCGCACACTGCTGCTTATCGTTCTTACTACGTTGCTGCTTATCGGCGCAGTTGTTGTTGAGAAGTATTGCGGTCTGTCTACGTGGCAGTTGTTGCTGGTTTACCTCGTGCCTTATCTTCTTATCGGTCACGATACGTTGAAGGAAGCATTTGAGGGCATCGTCCGCGGCGACATGTTCAACGAGCATTTCCTTATGTCCGTTGCCACAGTCGGTGCGCTCTGTATCGGTTTCCTGCCAGGTGCAGAGACCGAGTTTCCCGAAGCAGTCTTCGTGATGCTATTCTTCCAAATAGGCGAACTGTTTGAAGGCTATGCCGAGGGCAAAAGTCGCGACAGCATATCCCATCTTATGGATATACGTCCCGACACGGCGTCCGTAGAGCGCGACGGCGAACTCGTCGTTGTGTCGCCGTCTGATGTGCAGGTGGGCGAGACGATAGTGATAAAGCCAGGCGAGAAGGTGGCGCTGGACGGACGCGTCGTAGAAGGCGAATCGTCGCTCAACACCGTTGCGCTCACCGGCGAGTCGGTGCCGCGTGATGTTGCGAAGAACGACGAGGTCGTATCTGGCTGCGTGAATCTTACCGGTGTGCTCCGCGTGCAGACCACAAAGAGCTTCGGCGAGAGCACCGTGTCGAAGATAATCAGTCTGGTGGAGAGCGCCAACGAACATAAGTCGCACAGCGAGTCGTTCATAGCCCGCTTTGCGCACGTCTACACCCCGATTGTCGTCATTGCAGCCCTGCTACTTGCCGTTGTTCCGCCGTTGTTCGCGTCGGGCGGCTTCGTCGATTCGTTCGCCGTATGGTTGCATCGAGCGCTCATCTTCCTTGTCGTTTCGTGTCCGTGTGCACTGGTCATCAGTGTGCCGCTCACGTTCTTCGGCGGATTGGGTGGTGCGTCGCGCCGCGGAATACTCGTCAAGGGCAGCAACTATATGGACGCATTGGCTAAGCTCGGCGTTGTGGTGTTCGACAAGACTGGTACGCTCACATACGGCGAGTTTGCCGTAGAGGCGGTGCATCCAACGGAGTTCGATGCTCACGAACTGCTTCATCTGGCTGCGCATGTAGAGCACTTCTCTACGCATCCTATCGGAGCCGCTCTGCGCGACGCTTTCCCGCAGGAGGCTCACGACGGCTGCAAGATAACCGACATCGAGGAAGTGGCAGGTCAGGGCGTGCGTGCCAATGTAGGTGGTCGAATCGTCTGTGTTGGCAACGAAAAGATGATGGAGACGGTAGGCGCCGCATGGCACAAATGCCATCATGTAGGCACTATCATACATGTGGCTGTAGACGGCAAGTATGTCGGACATATCGTCATCAACGATCATATAAAGGACGACTCAGCCGAGGCTGTAAGCGCATTGCGTAAGGTGGGTGTTGAGCGCACCGTTATGCTTACGGGCGACCGCGATGAGGTGGCTAAGGATGTAGCCGAGCGTGTAGGCATTGAAGAATATCACGCAGGTCTGCTGCCTACGGATAAGGTTTCGCAGGTAGAACACCTGCTGAACGAGAAGAAAGCGGATGCTACGCTTGCGTTCGTCGGCGACGGCATCAACGATGCGCCCGTGCTGAAGCGTGCCGACATCGGCATAGCTATGGGCGCTTTGGGTAGCGATGCGGCTATAGAGGCAGCCGACGTGGTGCTGATGGACGACAAACCGTCGAAGATTGCCCTCGCCGTGGCTATCGCACGCCGCACGATAGGCATCGCTCGTCAGAACGTGTGGTTTGCTATCGGCGTTAAGGTGGCGATACTGCTGCTTGCAGCCTTCGGTATGGGTACAATGTGGATGGCTGTATTCGCCGATGTGGGTGTTACGGTGCTCGCTGTGTTGAACGCCATGAGGGCATTAAAGGTCTGAGCCTATGTCTTTGTCTGTGTTGTTGGTGTCGCTCTTCACGTTCGTGCAGTTCAACTGCGAGAACCTCTTCGATTGTCAGCACGACTCGCTGAAGAACGACGTGGAGTTTCTGCCCGACGGATCGTACCACTGGACTCCCTATCGCTATTGGCGCAAGCTGAACCGCGTGGGGCAGACCATCGTGTCGTGCGGCGATAGGGTAGGCGGTGCTGAAGATTTCTCTGTTTCTGAAGAATCGGCTGCCAGCTGGCGTTTGCCCGATATGGTGGCGTTGTGCGAGGTGGAGAACGACTCTGTGATGCGCGACCTTACGAAGCGTTCGCTCCTGCGCACCGCACGTTATGAGTACGTTGTCACCGACTCGCCCGATGCGCGCGGCATAGATGTGGCGTTGATGTATTCGCCGTTCTCGTTCCGCTTGCTTAACAGTAGGGCGGTGCGCATAACGCCCGTACGTGATATGTCGCCGACGCGCGACCTGCTGTATGTGTCGGGTGTGGTTATGTCGGGCGACACGCTGCACGTCATCGTAGCCCACCTGCCGAGCAGGCGTGGCGGCGAGCAGCTTTCGCGTCCGTTCCGCCGTGTGGTGGCTGAGAAGATACGCGCCGTAGCCGACTCAGTTAGGGCAGTTGCGGCTGCGGCGAAGATAATCGTAGCGGGCGACTTCAACGATTACGCCAAGTCGGAGAGCGTGCGCCTCGTTTGTGCCGACGGCTTCACCGATGTGTCGGCTGAGGCTGTGGGGCAGAACGGCGCCCGCGCTACATATAAGTATCATGGCGAGTGGCGCAGTCTCGACCACATCCTCGTCAGCACGAGTCTGTTGCCGTCCGTGCGCTCATGCCGTGTTCACGATGCAAGGTTTCTGCTCACCGATGACGAGAAGTATGGCGGTGTGCAGCCACGCCGCAACTATCTCGGTCCGCGGTGGCTCGACGGTTTCAGCGATCATCTGCCTCTTGTTGCAGAGTTCGCCTTAGACGAGTAAAGGTGACAGCGATTGTTCAAAGCTTTTCCTTCTCAGCCTTTTTTACGCTACCAGCCTTCAGAATAAGCGCCTTCGCTTCCTCGTAGTCGGTGTATTGCGGGTTGCGCTCCATGAAAATCCTCACGGCGCGGTCAATCAGCTTGTTGTTTATTAGTTTGGCGTTCACCATCTTGTTGCCCTCAACACGTCCGAGGCGTATCTGCACCGTAGTGCTTATCATGTCGAAGATGAGTTTCTGCGATGTGCCAGCCTTCATGCGCGTGCTTCCCGTCACGAACTCCGGTCCGGTTATCACCTCTACTGGATAGTCGGCTTCGGCAGCGATGGGCGAGTTGGGGTTGTTCACGATGCAGCCCGTCGTTATGCCAGCTGTGCGGCAGTGGCGGAGCGCTGCGAGCACGAATGGCGTAGTGCCACTTGCCGAGACGCCCACCACGATGTCGTCGTTAGAGACGTGCTTGTCGAGAAGTTGCTGCCAACTGTTCTCCGTGTCGTCCTCTCTTGACTCGCGTGTCTGCGTCAGGCAGCCGATGCCGCCGGGGAACACGGCTTGTATCTGCGTTCCGTCTGTGCCGTACGTGTTCTGCACCTCGATGGTGTCGAGTGTAGCCAGTCGTCCGCCCGTGCCGCATCCCACGTAGAACAGTCGTCCGCCGTTCTTCAGTTTGCGTTCCACCGCTTCTATAAGTCTGTTTATAGCCGGCAGCGCCTTTCCTATAGCCGCCGGCACCGTCATATTCTCGTTGTTTATGTCCGCTGTCAGCTGCTCCACGCTCATCTGTTCCAGATGGTCGTAGTGCGATGGTTGCTCTGTGATTCGTTTGTCCATGATTAGGTTTGTTTATCACTTGTCAGAGGTCGTTACCAGTTCATTAATGATATTCTTAACGCTATTGCTGTTAATCTGTTTCTTGAAATGAACGGTATAACCATTTGCTGTCATTGCTTTGAAAAACTCGTCTGCACAAGAAATCTTTGTCTCTTCGTCTGGAGCTATGTACGACTCCTTGTCATAAGCCTTTGTTTCAATCACGATGTTCAGTTCTTTTGTACCGTCGGCGCGCTTAACCACATACATGAAGTCGGGGCTGTAATTGCTTGATGCCACAGTCGGTATGCAGATGCTGTGTGACGGTATCTTGCCATACACTATCACTTCGTCAATCTCTGTCTTGATATTCTGAAGTTCCAGTCCTGAGTCGTGAGCAAAATTATCGTACAGATACTTCAGAGGAGGAGTTCCTGCTTCGGTCTTGTTGCCTATGTAAGCCTGAACCACCTCATCTTTCACCGTGCCGTCAGCATTTGTTAGTTTTGTTTCCTTCATCATGTAGTTGGCTTGCTTATAGCGCACCCGTCCTACAAGTTGTTTACATTTCCAGTCGTCCACTGCCCAAATAAGTCTTGTCAGCGAACTATCATTGAACATATCGTCATCTATTTTGCACCCGTTGTTTACAGCCTCGCATATAGCCTTATGCAGAATCTGTATCGGTATGTTGGTGTGTCTTGTGGCACGTTTCAAGAATTCGTTATAGGCATAATGGCGGTTGCTCAGCGTGAGTTCTATGTGCGATCCTTCGTTGGCTACAGCTATGTTGTCTTCAAATCCAAGAATCTTGCGTGACGACATCACCGTTTGAAGCGAGAACACCTGTTTCTCTTTAATGATTAAAGGCAGTTCGGTCGCTATCTTGTTGTCTATCTCCTTGTCGAAGTACAGTATATACTTTCGGTTGAGCTGTGCCCACAATTCGCGCAGCTCCTCAAATCTTGCTTTTCTGATGTGAATCTTTTCGCTGCGATTGCTGTTGCGGTTGTTGATGCGACTTATGTTCAAGCCGCCAGCCATATTCTTGAATTCAGGATATTCCACCAACATATCGTCGAACTTGTCTGGAACGACATTCTTATCGAAGTCGACGTAGCCCTTTGTCATAAGTTCTATGAAGAACTGGTTTACCTCAATGTTGCGCATCTTCGCCACCTTTATTATATCTTCGGCGGTTATTGAGAGCGGACTCTTCTGTTGAGCCTCCAACTCTCCGTTTATTTCAGCCACAAGTTTGTTGGCAAAGTCTTTTTCCGTAAAGTCTACGATGTAGTTGAGCATGAACGACGAGTCGCTGATTCTGTTTCCTACACTATCCACAGGCAGGCGCAGACCTCTGCCCACCTCCTGCAGTTTGCTTGTCTCTGAGCCGCTCGAACGCAGTTTGCATATTGTGAACACGTTGGGGTTGTCCCATCCCTCTTTCAGTGTCCACTTCGAGAACAGGAAGCGCAGCACGTTCGGCTTTCCTTCATTATCTGTAAAACTCAGCAGTTCTTTCTTTCCATGCAGAATAGTCTTCACCTCGTTTGCGATGTTTTCGTCCGAGTCGTTGTTGTCCTGGGCGAAATATCCTGCGCATGAAGCCTCTATGTTGTCAAGCGTAGCTTTCAGATAAGCGGCATATTCTTTAGTGTTTTGGCGTGCAAGTTCCTTCTCTATTCTTGCCGACAACAGCTCTATGAACTTCTTTCTGAGCCAACCGTCGTTGTTTCCGTTCGGTCCTCTGAAACTTTCGATACTGTCGATGAAGAACAGAGCCAATGTCTTTATTGGCAATCCGTCACGGCAGAAGTTTTCGCGCTCGGTCTCGAAGTGGCGCATCAGCGCAAGTTCTATCATTCCTTCCTGATAGGACACGCCATACTGGTCGGGGAAGAACTCTTCTCCGGTCTGTTTCTCCTGACCATTGCTCAGGCAGATGCTGTTCTTTGTGATAGCATCTACAGCCACTCCGTCGAGGTCGTTGTCTATAACGCCGAGACTGTCACCGGTATGCACGGTGAATGTCTTTGATGTTTTGTCTGCTGTTGTCAGTTTCAGGTTTGCGCAGTCGCCCTTGACCACCTGCAACACCTTCACCTTCTTTTCTGCCTTTTTGCCTCCAGGCAATTCCAAGTGTTCTTTTGCCACGCCTTTAATCAGGCCATGGTTGAAGGAGTCGGCGGCATTAAGGTCGTAGACAAGTTCCTGATAATCTTTCACCGCATGCTTGTTCTTGCCTTTGCCCACAGTCAGTTCTGGGAACGTAGCACCATAGCGCAACACCAGCTGGGGCCGGAATCCATTAATGAGGTCGGCGTACGACTTGCCACCACGCTCCACACGATGCGGTTCGTCGATGATGAGCACGGGTTTGGTGTCGGCTATTGCGTCTATCGGTCTGTGAAAAGCGCCAAGCATCTGGTCGTAGTCTTCGCGTGTCAGCAGTTTGCCGTTTGTCAGCAGCTGGGTGTTGAGCAGCAGTACAAATATCTTGTCCTTTGTGTGATGGGTGTCGTAGAAGAAATGTCCTACAGCCGACGGCATGTTCTGACGCCCTTTCTTTTTCTGCTTCTGCGGTTCGAGCAGACACAGCTCTATCTCTGCGCCATAGCCGCACACTCTGCTGAAGTGGCGTTTCACTTCCGCTTCTTTCAGAAAAGCCGCCGTTCCAGCTTTGATAGGCAGTGTGGGTACGGCTATGATGAACTTGTTGAAGCCGCATCGTTTGTGCAGTTCGAACATTGTTCGGGTGTAGACGTAAGTCTTTCCGGTGCCCGTCTCCATCTTTATGTCGAGCAGGCAATGGTGCGGCAGGCTCTTTATCTTCTCTGTGAGCATATAGCGTGTCACCCTTTGCTTTGTGGCTTTCTCCAGAATGCCTGCCTTTTGGCGCACAGCTTGCAGAGCCATGCCGCTTAGCTCATGGCGCAGCACGGGGTTCTGATGGCTCGCTTTCGGAGCCTCTTGTATAGAATCCTCTACCACTGTAGCCACGCCTTCTACGGGCACGGTTTGGTGGGAGAGGTTGTTTTCGAGTTTCAGTTCCATTAATATCTTACGTCAATGTTTACGGTCAAAGTCTTGTTGCCTTCCTTCAGCGTGCGCAGGTTCTTCTGCAGCTCCTCGCAGTGTGTGAAGCCGAAGCTGTAGCCGAATATCACGATGTTTTGCGGCGAGAACGGCTCTCCGTTGTATTTGTCCATCAATGCAGCAATGCTATTCGCGTCGAAGTCTTTGTCGGGGTTTATCATATATAGGTGGTTGTCCTTCCAGTATGCCTTATACCTTCCGAGCGTCACTTCCTCTGCGTCCTCGGTGAATCCGTAGCCGTCAGCCACAAGCCATGTGCGAAGCACGGCTTCCAGTCCGAAGTCGTCAACGGTGAGAGAGCTGATTGTTGTTATTGGGTTGAACGTTTCCATTTGCAACAGCGCATTCTCTTTCGGCTCTTCCAAGACAAAATGCTTGAAACCAAGGTCGCCAGCAAACAGAGGATTCGCCTCCTTTATCTTTTTGGCTGCGCGCTTGATGCGCTCCATGCCAACTTCATCGATTGTCTTATAGCCTGCTTTTGCTGCCTCGCTATCAGGTTTGCTTTCTTCGGGAAGTTGAACGAGGATAAACTTGCGATTGCCACCATCCTCTGCGTTCTTTTGCATTACTGCATGAGCTGTTGTTGAGCTACCTCCGAAGAAATCTAATACTGTTACACTTTCACCAAGTGTCATGGATAATATATGCCTTATTAGTTCAACTGGTTTAGGGGTTTCAAAGACAGCCTTTCCATTAAACAATTCAACAATCTCCCTTTTTGCAGAATCATTGGTTCCACCTTTTTCAGATGAGATTATACTTTCTGGAGTTAATCCTTGTTTTCCCTCAGACAAATATTTTTTAATGCGTGGAACACCATTTCCGTCACTTCCAAACCAAATCTTATTTTGGGCAACAGCTTCATTCATCTTTTCCAATGTCATTCTCCAACACGAGCCTGAAGGTAAATTATATGATTTACCATTGGGAGCAACGAATGTATAAAACGGGGATTTCGTTCCATGACCCGCTTGAGCAATTGCAGGAACGGAAGTCCATGGTCCTTTAGGGTCATTGTCAGGATTTTTATAACGACTTAAAGCTGCTTTAGTCATCATTTCTAATCCCAATGAATCCTCCAATAGTTCAATATCTTTTACATAGCATAGAACATAATCATGGCGAATAGAAATTGAACTTCTATTTTCTCTGGTCTTTCTTTTTTCCCAAATGAATTGAGCAACAAAACATTCCTCACCAAACACCTCGTCGCATAGCTTTTTTAGATTCGCTTGCTCGTTATCGTCAATAGAAATAAAGATTACGCCATCGTCAGTCAGCAAGTTGCGGGCGAACGAAAGTCTGGGCAACATGAATGTGAGCCAAGCGGCATGGCTTGCGCTTCCGCGACGTGTCATACTCAAAATGCGTTCTGCACGTTCGCGGCTTACATCCAGTCGCTTAGCCAGTTCGTCGGCTGTAAAGTTGAATCGGTCGTTATACACAAAACCGTCGGAGCCGGTGTTGTACGGTGGGTCTATGTAGATTACTTTCACCTTTCCGCCGTACGACTTCACCAAGTGCTGCAGGGCGTCCAGATTGTCGCCACTGATATAAATATTCTTGCTGTCGCGGTTCTCGGGCTTAGCGTTGTGCTCCTCGTCGGGGCGTATCAACGTGGTGGTGTCCATGTTGGTGAGCATACGTGCATAGTTCTTGCCCAACCAGTTGAACCCACTTGTTTCGTCGGTAAGCGTTGTGCCTTCGGGCAGAGCAGCCTTGAAAGCCTCAATGTTAAATTCGCCGTCGGCGTTGAAGCACTGAGGGAAATACTCTTTGAGCACCTTAATCTCTTTCTGTCCTGCCGCAGCCTCGGCGTTGCGACCAATTATATCTTTTATCATGTTTATGTCTTTAGTTTGACCACAAAGTTACGAAAAATAAATGGAAATATCTGCACTTGTGCTCTGCAATCTCTGCACTTATGTCGTCGTATCGCGTTCGGTGTCCGATCAGATTGCGTCCGCCGTCCGATTGGGTTGCGTTCGCCGTCCGATCGGATTGCGTTCGGTGCACGATGAAAGAGTGTGGGGCGGAATACATCAGAAGTGCTACTTCTACAGCTTCCTGCCTATCCACTTGGGCAGCACAATGGTGCCCATTACGAGGAACGGGTAGTAGAAGATGGCTCTCCAGAGCATTGCTGCGAGGATGGCTACCGAGGCATCGGGCAGATAGTCGGCGTAATAAAGGCGGAACATCAGTTCGGCTACGCCGCTGCCGCCGGGCGTGGGGCTGAGTATCGAAATCATCCACATCACCCATTGTCGGCACCAGGCTATGAGCATGTCGCCCTGGCATTGGAAGGCGAAGAGTATGGCGGCTACGATGGCGAAGCGGGCGAGCCAGGCTACGGAGGTGTAGCCCATGAGACGCAGCCAGAAACGGCTGCCTTCGAGCTTTGCCTCCTGCGAGGCTAAGGTCATATCGTTGGAGAACCGCTCTATCTTCGGCTGGAACCTGCGCAGACCCGGAATCTTGCAGCATGCCTTCAGTACCCAGCCTAAGAGCTGCGGTCGGTGGAGCAGTAGCACGTACAGTATGGCTGTCCATGCGGCTACGATGAGTGTGCTTATGAGGAAGATGACGTGTATGCCGCCCTTCAGCCATTCGCTCGACGCGGCGTCAGTGTCGCTTGCGGTGCAGAACAGCAAGTCGGAAGGCACGCATAGGTAGAGCACGCAGCAGCTGATGGCGAGGAAGGCTTCGTCGGCGAGCAGGGCTGCGAACATGGTGAAGATGCTTCTGCCCATGGTCACGCCCTCGCGGTTGAGATATACGAACGCCAGTCCGCTGCCGCCTACTGCGGAGGGAGTGACGGCGGAGGTGAACTCGCAGAGCACGTTGATGCGGAAACTTTGTGAGAGCGAGAGCTTGCGCTGGCAGAGGTAGCGGAAGCGCAGCGTGTACATAAGGTTCTGGACGGCGAAAAGGAGCACGGCGATGCCAGTCCCGGCGAAGAATTGCGGGGACAGGTGTATCTTGCTCAGGGCGTCAAGGTCGAACTCTCTTATCATCATTCCGGCAATCACCACGAGTCCGATTGACGCCGCCAGCCATAAGTGCCATTTTTTCATTCTGTGTGAGTGTGATTTTGTTTGTGCTATGTATGCAAATTTACACAATTTTTTTTGTATTGTGTTCGATTTGCACTAACTTTTGATAAGTTAGGCTGCATCTCAACAATAAAAATAAATGCATTTATTTTGTATTGTCTTCGATTTGCACTAACTTTGCATAATTATGATAGAAGTGAAAGTAAAAGACGCTGCTCTGCGTGAAGCGGCGATGCAAGATATGGATGCTTTCCTCGGCGTGTTCATCAACGCGACGAAGGAGGCTATTGGCGGCGAACTCAATGCTGAGAATATGCAGCAGCTGAGTGTGGCGCAGATTACGTTGCTGGCTTACGACATTCTGCACGAGGAGGTGATGGACGGCGGATTCGTGCAGCTCATCTACAACGGATACGGCGGATTCATCTTCGACAATCCGTTTGCGAAGGTGCTGCGCGATTGGGGCTTGCGCGACCTCGCGAAGATGCTCTTCGCCGTACGAAAGCTCTACAAGGAGTACGGCGAGAAGATACAGCGCGAGTGCAGCGACGACGAGTTCATGGCTATGTTCGAGCAGTTCCCCGAGTTCGACGACTACGACGACGAGTTCGTGGAGAACGAGGAGGACTGGACAGAGGCTGTGGCTCGCTATGTAGACGAACACATAGAGGAGTTCGTCGTTATTGAGGAATAAAAAACAAGAGAGTAGAGTCGGCGGCGCAGGGGCGTCAGGCTGTTGTCAGCTATGCCCGCGGCGTCAGGCTACAAGACGATTATGAACAAGGAACAGGAACTCATTAGAAAGAAAAGTCCGGTGAGCATACGCAACAAGAAGGCTTCGTTCGAATACTTCTTCGTTGATACATATACCGCAGGTGTTGTGCTTACGGGTACCGAGATAAAGTCGATCAGACTCGGAAAGGCGAGTCTGGTTGACACTTTCTGCTATATAAACAACGGCGAGGTGTGGGTGAAAGGCATGAACATTTCGCCATATTTCTACGGATCGTTCAGCAACCACGAGGCACGCCGCGACCGCAAGCTGCTGCTCACGCGTCGCGAGATATCCAAGCTCGAGGCGGCAACCAAGCAGCCAGGCTTCACCATCGTGCCCATACTCGTGTTCATCGACGAACACGGACGCGCCAAGGTAGACGTTGCGCTTTGTCGCGGTAAGAAGGAGTACGACAAGCGTCAGACTCTGAAGGAGAAGGAAGACCGTCGTGAGATGGACCGCGCGATGAAACACTATTAAAAAATGTAAACGCTTGTTTAGGTAAGAAGATTCGTTTAGGAAGATGATAAAGACTTTAGAGGATATAGTCAGAGACAGAATACTAATACTCGACGGTGCGATGGGCACCATGATACAGCAGTACGCGCTGACCGAGGAGGACTTCCGTGGCTACCGCTATCGCAAGACGCCGGGACTGATGAAGGGCAACAACGACATGCTCAACATCACGCGCCCCGACGTGGTGAGCGACATCCACCGCAAGTATCTGGAGGCAGGCGCTGACATAATCACAACGAACACGTTCAGTTCGCAGCGCATTTCGCAAGCCGACTACCACTTGGAGGAGGCAGCACGCGAGATGGCTCTCGCCGGAGCACGATTGGCACGCAAGGCTGCCGACGAGTTTGCTACCGCCGACCGTCCGCGCTTCGTGGCTGGCTCGGTGGGTCCTACGAACAAGACCTGCTCTATGAGCCCTGATGTGAGCAATCCGGCTGCACGCGAAATCGACTATCTGACGCTCTACGACGTCTATCTCGAACAGATAGAGGCACTCGTGGAGGGTGGGGTGGACGCTGTGCTCATAGAGACAGTGTTCGACACGCTCAACGCCAAGGCTGCCATCGACGCCACGATGGAGGCTGAGCGCCGTAGCGGCAAACGCCTGCCCATAATGCTCAGCATCACCGTGAGCGACCTCGCAGGCAGAACGCTCAGCGGACAGACGCTGGAGGCTGTGCTGGCAAGCGTGAGCAGCTATCCGATCTTCTCTATCGGACTCAACTGCTCGTTCGGCGCGCCGCAGATGAAACCGTTCCTGAAAGAACTGGCGCGAAAGTCACCTTATTATATTAGTGCATACCCCAACGCCGGTCTGCCCAACAGTATGGGCGAATACGACGAGACGGCAGAGTCGATGGCTCCGCAGATGAAGGAGTACGTGGACGAGGGGCTGGTGAACATCATCGGTGGCTGCTGCGGCACAACCGAGAAGTTCATTGCCGAGTATGCAAAGATTGTAGAAGGCAAGCAGCCGCACACGCCGCAACCGAAGTCGCAGACCATGTGGCTCAGCGGACTGGAGCTGCTCGACGTGACGCCCGACATACGCTTCGTCAACGTAGGCGAGCGCTGCAATGTGGCAGGTTCGCGCAAGTTTCTGCGCCTTATAAACGAAAAGAATTACGACGAGGCGGTCAGCATAGCACGCAAGCAGGTGGCTGACGGAGCCTTGGTGATAGACGTAAACATGGACGACGGTCTGCTCGACGCACGCGAGGAGATGCGCACGTTCCTTAATATAATAGCCTCGGAGCCCGACATAGCAAAGGTGCCGGTGATGATCGACTCGTCAAAATGGGACGTAATCACAGCCGGACTGCAATGTGTGCAGGGCAAGGCGATAGTCAACTCTATCTCGCTGAAGGAAGGCGAGGAGGTGTTCCTCAGTCATGCACGCGACGTGATGCGCTACGGCGCAGCCGTCGTAGTGATGTGCTTCGACGAGAAAGGACAGGCTACCACATACGAGCGACGCATTGAGATAGCCGAGCGCGCTTACCGCCTGCTCACGGAGAAGGTGGGCATGAACCCGCTCGACATCATCTTCGACCCTAACGTGCTTGCCATAGCTACCGGCATGAGCGAGCACGACAACTATGCGCTCGACTTCATACGCGCTACCGAGTGGATTCGCAAGAACCTGCCCGGCGCACATATCAGCGGCGGTGTGAGCAACCTCTCGTTCTCGTTCCGCGGCAACAACTACATACGTGAGGCGATGCACGCCGTGTTCCTCTATCACGCCATTGGCAAGGGCATGGACTTCGGTATCGTCAATCCGGCTACAAAGGTGGCTTACGGCGACATACCTACAGACCAGCTCGAGATTCTTGAGGACGTGGTGCTCAATCGCAGAGCCGACGCTTCGGAGCGTCTTGTGGATCTCGCAGAGAAGATAAAGCTGCAGCAGGAAGCGCTGAAGAACGGTGCGGCTCAGGGCGCTACTACAGCTACGGCTGCCGAACCGGAGTGGCGCAAGGCTGATGTGGCTGAGCGCTTGTCTACGGCTCTCGTGAAGGGCGTAGCCGACTATATGGATGCCGACCTGCAGGAGGCGCTCGCTGCGTATCCGAAGGCGGTGGACATAATAGAAGGGCCGCTCATGGCGGGCATGAACAAGGTGGGCGAACTCTTCGGTTGCGGCAAGATGTTCCTGCCGCAGGTCGTAAAGACAGCGCGCACGATGAAGAAGGCGGTGGCTATTCTGCAGCCGTACATCGAGGCTGACAAGAAGGAAGGCACAACGACTGCCGGCAAGGTGCTCATGGCTACCGTGAAGGGCGATGTGCACGACATCGGCAAGAATATCGTTGATGTGGTTATGTCGTGCAACAACTACGAGGTGATTGACCTCGGAGTGATGGTGCCGGCTGAGCAGATTGTGAAGAAGGCTGTGGCTGAGAACGTAGACATGATTGGTCTCAGCGGACTCATTACGCCGAGTCTGGAGGAGATGGTGAACGTGGCTACAGAGATGGAGCACGCGGGGCTCGACCTGCCTATTATGGTGGGCGGCGCTACGACGTCGGAGATGCACGTGGCACTGAAGATTGCGCCCGTGTACAGCGGCATAGTGGTGTGGGTGAAGGACGCGGCGCAGAACCCGCTTGTGGCGCAGCGACTGATGAACGCCGACGACCGCAAGAAGTTCAAAGCCGAACTGGACGACCGCTATGCTCGTCTGCGCGAGGAGTATGCTGCGCATCAGCAGAAACTCTCGTCGCTCGATGAGGCTCGCAAGAATAAACTCAATTTGTTTGAGTGAACTTAATTCGTTAGAATAAAAATACTTCCCACGTGGTTGGGGCTTTAATATAATTATTATGGTATTCAAGAAGAAAAGAGTTTGGCACTGTCTGCCTGGACAGGAGCCGACAGAACTTGACAAAAGAGTAATGTATTGGGAGAACAAGGGTAAGGAGGTGCCGTCGCGCGACCTTATCAAGACTCCTGAACAGATAGAAGGCATACGCCGCAGCGGTGTGGTGAACACCGGTGTGCTCGACGAGGTGGCTAAGCATATTCATGCTGGCATGAACACTCTTGAGATCGACCAGATATGCTACGACTACTGTACAGCACATGGCGCTGTGCCGGCTTGTCTCAACTACGAGGGCTTCCCGAAGAGTGTCTGCACAAGTATCAACGAGGTGGTGTGCCACGGCATTCCGAAGGAAGAGGATGTTCTGCAGGAGGGCGACATCGTGAATGTCGACTTCACTACTATCCTCGACGGTTACTATGCCGACGCTTCGCGCATGTTCATCATCGGTAAGACAACACCCGAGAAGGAGCAGCTGGTGCGTGTGGCTAAGGAGTGTCTGGAGATTGGTATGGAGGCGGCTAAGCCTTACAGCTTCGTGGGCGACATCGGTCACGCTATCCAGAAGCACGCCGACAAATATCACTACGGCATCGTGCGCGACCTTTGCGGTCATGGCGTAGGACTGAAGTTCCACGAGAAGCCCGACGTGATGCACTACGGACACAAGGGCACGGGCATGCTGCTTGTGCCGGGCATGGTGTTCACAATCGAGCCGATGGTGAACATGGGCACATGGAAGGTGTTCATCGATGCCGACGACGAGTACGGCTGGGAGGTGATCTCGGGCGACGAGAAACCGAGCGCACAGTGGGAGCATACATTTGTTATGACTGAACACGGCGTAGAGATATTGACACATTAATGTTTGTTGAATTATTAATTATTAATTTTTAATTATTAATTGGCTTGCGCCACGATAATTAATAATTAGAA
>ENA-OZEY01000323-OZEY01000323.1-human-gut-metagenome-genome-assembly--contig:-NODE-323-length-18291-cov-7.461669_pt1 | contig 18291 bp, 19 predicted proteins | sample MGYA00245071_ERZ653615 | MGnify/ENA primary metagenome ERZ653615 (study PRJEB26926, sample SAMN06165145) | human gut metagenome | biome: ENVO:00009003; feature: ENVO:2100002; material: ENVO:00002003... | reverse complement strand
TGTAGAGAGGTCTCGTGGGCTCGGAGATGTGTATAAGAGACAGATGCTAAAGAGTATTATATGCGTGTACGTCCTTTTAGTTTTTTCAATGAAATGACTTGTAATCCCGAACAGCAGGAAGAACTTTCAACGAACGGTTCCTATCCTTCGGGACATACAGCCATAGGATGGGCTACTGCCCTTGTTTTGGCAGAAATCAATCCTGACAGGCAGAATGAGATTCTGAAAAGAGGATTTGAAATGGGACAGAGTCGTGTTATTTGTGGGTATCATTTCCAAAGTGATGTAGATGCTGCCCGAATTGTGGCGAGTGCTGTTGTTGCCCGTCTCCATGCCAACGATGCTTTTGTGAAACAGCTTAATAAGGCGAAAGATGAGTTCTCCAAGCTGCAAAAAGCAGGACTCATTCAGTCTGTTTCCAAAAAATAATTCCCTATAACTTAACCATAAACCGTAACTATTTAATGTAATGTTTTTCTTAGATGAACCGGACAAGAGTATTTGCTGAGCCTAAAAGCATGACTATTGATCGGATGCTGATGGGAGGAGGAGTCTGACTGATTGCTTTCATTGTGTGGTCTTACAGATTCTTCACTGCCCTCAGTATGATAAAAATCAGAGACAGACTGACAGGATACTTGGATGGTTACCATTAAAACTGTATATTATGAAAAATCTTATATCATTAGGAGTTTTTCTCCTGATATTGCTCTCCGTACAGGTAAATGCACAGGAACAATCAGTTTTGAAAATACGTCCTACAGGACGAATCTTGATGGATGGAGGCTTGTTTCATTCAGATAATAAAAACTTTGTAGATGGTGTAGCGATTCCTGATGCCCGGATAGGTGTAAAAGCAACCTATGGAAAATATAAAGCGAAAGTGGATATAGGCTATGCGTATGGAAAGGTCAGTTTAAAAGACATATTTGTAGAAAGACAATTTTCCTCACATGCGTTATTACGTGTAGGGAATTTTGTACATCAGTTCGGGCTTCAAAGTTCTACTAGTTCGTCTATGAAAGTAACCATGGAGGAGCCGGCAAGTAATGAGGCTTTTTTCAACAGCCGGCTGATGGGGGCTATGTTTGTGTATGACAAAAATGATTTTTTCGGTACAGCTAGTGTTCATGTGGAGAGCGAGGCTCTTAAGAAGAAATCCAATGAATTGGGTAAAATGGGTTATGGTGCTATGAGCCGCCTGGTCTATCGTCCTTTACATGATACAGGGAGATTGTTTCAGTTGGGTATTTCCGGTGCTTACGAAACACCTAGATACAATAGCGAACCTACACTTAACCATACTAGCTTTGACTTGGGGGCTAATTTCCCGACGCGTATTGCAAAAGTCAGAGCTGTGAATGCCTTGATTCCGGATGCAAAGAACTTGATAAAATTTACACCGGAGATGATAGCAGGATATGGTCCTGTGGCATTGGAAGCACAATATTATTATCTTCAAGTGAACCGGGAAAAGGATTTTAAGAATTATAAAGCGAGTGGTATGTATGGAATACTGAGAGGTTTGCTGATAGGTGGTAATTATAGATATTCACATACGGATTGTGGTATTGCCACTCCGGACTCTGGTTCGTTGGAATGCGTATTCGGATATAACTATACTGATATGTCGGATACCCGGTCCCATATTTATGGCGGGCGTTTGAACGATGTCTCTTTTACTGTCAATTATTATATCAATAAGTATATGATATGGAGATTCCGGTACTCTTATACTAAGATAACGGATAGAGTGGGATTTGAAAATCAGTCATTAAGTGCGTTTCAGACACGTTTTCAAGTGATATTTTAAATAGAGGGTCAGAGTTTCATTTTGTTTCAAGAGTTTGAAGCAAGGTGGAACTCTTATATTTGAAACAGATTGGGTGGCAAGAAGAATGTCCTTTTGGGGGTAGAGGGTAGCATAAACCTGTTACTGTAAGAACGAATATTGAAAAATAGCTTTATCTTTGTATTCTTTATACTAGGTATTAAATGAAAAACAAATGAAAGAAGCAACCATAACTCCTTTTGCAAAGCCGCTATATATAATGACCAAACCTGTAGGTGCGGTTTGTAATCTGGCCTGTGATTATTGTTACTATTTGGAAAAATCCAAGTTATATGAGGAACAGCCGCGTCATGTGATGAGCGATGAATTACTGGAGAAATTTATTAAAGAATATATTCAGTCGCAAACCATGCCGCAAGTTTTGTTTACCTGGCATGGGGGAGAAACTTTGATGCGTCCTTTAGTTTTTTATAAGAAAGCCTTGGAACTTCAGAAAAAATATGCAGGTGGTAGAACCATTGATAATTGCATTCAGACAAATGGCACATTGCTGACAGATGAATGGTGTGAATTCTTCCGTGAGAATAATTTTTTGGTAGGCATTTCTATAGACGGTCCTCAGGAATTTCACGATGAATACCGGAAGAACAAGATGGGACAACCTTCTTTCTATAAGGTAATGAAAGGGATTAACCTGTTGAAAAAGCATGGAGTGGAATGGAATGCCATGGCAGTGGTCAATGACTATAATGCAGATTATCCGTTGGACTTCTATCGTTTCTTTCGTGACGAACTTGATTGTCATTATATACAGTTTACTCCCATTGTCGAGCGACTGTCTAGCCGTGCGGACGGTCTTCGGCTTTCTTCATTAAAGCAAAAAGACGGTGAACTGGCTCCTTTCTCCATTACTCCCGAGCAGTGGGGGAATTTCCTTTGTACTATTTTCGACGAATGGGTACTGAATGACGTGGGCAATTACTATATTCAGTTGTTTGATTCTACGCTGGCCAATTGGGTGGGACAGCAGCCAGGCGTTTGTTCATTAGCTAAATATTGTGGACATACAGCCGTGATGGAATTCAACGGTGATGTGTATGCTTGCGATCATTTTGTCTTTCCTGAGTATAAATTGGGAAATATTTATCAGAAGACTTTGGTGGAGATGATGTATGGTAAAGAACAGGAAACTTTTGGTGTGATGAAGCACAATAGTCTGCCACAGCAGTGCCTGAACTGTTCTTATGAGTTTGCCTGTCATGGGGAATGTCCGAAGAATCGTTTTATGTTAAGTAAAGACGGTGAACCGGGATTGAATTACTTGTGTAAGGGATATTATCAATTCTTTGACCACGTAGCACCCTATATGGATTTTATGAAGAAGGAATATCTGGCGGAACGCGCTCCGGCTAATGTGATGGAGTGGGCGAGAGAAAGGAGAAATAAATAGACTGTTTTCAGTAAGCCGACTGTATGGAACAAGCAAGTCAACTTACCTGGTCGTTTCAGTTGACTTATTTGATCATTTAAGTTAAGTTACTTTTTCATGGCTGTTCGGCTTAGTTGGAAAAATAAAAGGAGCAAAGTCTCTACGACTTCACTCCTTTTATTTTTTCCGGTCAGATGAATTATTTTCCGTTGTATTCATCAGATACAGTTAATTTCTTACGACCTTTTGCACGACGGCTGGCTAATACGCGACGACCGTTAGCAGTTGCCATTCTTTCACGGAATCCATGTTTGTTTTTTCTCTTTCTGTTAGAGGGTTGGAACGTTCTTTTCATTGTATATACTTATTTTATGTTATTATTCACCATGAGTAACGGGCTGCAAAATTAGTGACTTTTTTGAAATAAACAAAGAGATAACTCATTTTTAGTGATTTCTTTTTGCGTTTTTTCTTGATTTACATTACTTTTGCACTCGAAATCACAGCTATAAGTGAATATAATCTGAAATAATAATCAAATATAAGCGAAGAAAAGTATGATTAATGCTCAAGACATTAAAATCGGAACAGCTATCCGTATGGACGGCAAATTGTATTTCTGTATTGACTTCCTGCATGTAAAACCGGGAAAAGGTAACACATTCATGCGTACTAAATTGAAAGATGTGGTTAATGGTTACGTTTTGGAACGTCGTTTCAACATCGGTGAAAAATTGGAAGATGTACGTGTGGAACGTCGTCCACACCAATATTTGTATATGGAAGGTGCAGACTATATTTTTATGAATCAGGAAACATTCGACCAAATTCCTATTGCTCATGACTTGATTAACGGAGTAGACTTCCTGTTGGAAGGAATGGTGGTGGATGTGGTTTCTGATGCTTCTACAGAAACAGTATTGTTTGCTGATGTTCCGGTAAAAGTGCAGATGAAAATTACTTATACCGAACCGGGTCTGAAAGGGGATACGGCTACCAATACGTTGAAACCTGCTACAGTGGAATCGGGTGCTACCGTGCGTGTTCCTTTATTCATTAATGAAGGTGAAACAATTGAAATTGATACTCGTGACGGTTCATATGTAGGCCGTGTGAAAGCATAATCTATTTATATATGCATATAAAAAGGCGGAACTTGTTGCAAGCTCCGCCTTTTTTATGTTTCTTTGTACTTCTCTGTGATGGATAAAATCAAAATAAAGCAATGAGATATTCTTTTATTATACCGGTTTATAATCGTCCTGAAGAGGTGGATGAGTTATTGAACAGTCTTACAAGGCAGACAAATAAGAATTTTGAAGTCCTGATAGTGGAGGATGGTTCATCTGTTCCGTGCAAGGAAGTGGTAGATAATTACGCTGACCGGTTGGATATATGTTATTATTTCAAATCCAATTCCGGTCCCGGGCAGACCCGCAATTATGGAGCGGAACGGGGGCATGGAGAATATCTTATCATATTGGATTCTGATTGCATTTTGCCTGAAGGGTATTTGGCGGCTGTCGAGTCAGAGCTTCAACGGCAGAAGGCAGATGCTTTTGGTGGTCCTGACCGTGCTCATGATTCGTTTACCAATATACAGAAAGCAATAAATTATGCCATGACTTCGTTTTTTACTACCGGAGGTATCCGTGGAGGGAAGAAAAAAATGGATAAATTCTATCCCCGTAGTTTTAATATGGGGGTACGGGCTGAGGTATATAAAGCGTTGGGAGGATTTTCTAAGATGCGTTTTGGAGAAGATATTGATTTCAGTATCCGTATCTTTCAAGGGGGATATGCTTGTCGGTTGTTCCCTGAAGCATGGGTGTGGCACAAGCGTCGTACCGATTTGAAGAAGTTTTTCAAGCAAGTGCATAATTCGGGTATTGCCCGTATCAATCTGTATAAAAAGTATCCTGAATCATTGAAAGTTGTACATTTGTTACCGGCACTTTTTACTATAGGAATTGTATTCCTGTTGTTATGTTCGTTGGTTTGTAGCTGGAGTTTGTCTTTGCTGCTGCTTTTTGCTCTTATCATTTGTGTAGACTCCACATTGCGAAATAAAAGTTTCAAAATAGGATTATTATCCATCCTTGCTTCTTTTATTCAGTTGATTGGCTATGGAACTGGTTTCCTGCGGGCCTGGTGGAAACGCTGTGTGTTGGGGAAAAACGAATTTGCCGCATTTGAGAAGAATTTTTATAAATAGAATTTTACCATGAAGAGGTATTAAAAGTGATGGACTTTTTATACGTCTTTATGGCGGGGAAAAATAAAGAAAGATGGCAGAAAAACTAACCATAAACCAATGGGCGGAAGAAGATCGTCCTCGTGAAAAGATGATGTTGCATGGAGTGGGGACACTTTCGGATGCTGAGTTGCTTGCTATTCTGATAGGTTCGGGAAATACGGAGGATTCTGCTGTGGAGTTAATGCGTAAAGTGTTGAGTGATTATCATAATAGTTTGAATGAATTGGGCAAAACTACCGTAGATGAACTGTGTCACTATAAAGGAATAGGTCCTGCCAAAGCTATCACCATTTTGGCGGCTTCCGAATTGGGAAAGCGCCGAAAGGAGGAAGAAGGAAAAGAACGTAAGGTCATTCTCAGCTCCCGTGATGTTTATCAATATTTTTATCCGTTGATGTGTGATTTGCCTACAGAGGAATGCTGGGTCTTGTTGTTGAATCAAGCTTCCAAAGTAATTGACCGTATAAAGATAAGTTCCGGAGGCCTGGTCTCTACAGCGGTAGATGTCCGTTGTGTATTGAGGGAAGCATTATTGAAACGGGCCGTTGCCATGGCACTTTGTCACAACCATCCTTCCGGCAGTATGCGACCTAGTACAGAGGATGATCGGTTGACGGAACATCTTGACAAGGCGGCAAAAGTAATGAACATAAGACTGATAGATCATGTTATTTTAACGGATGGCAAATTTTATAGCTATGCTGATGAAGGAAAAATATAGAAAATCATTAAATTTGCAATTAAAACAACGAGAGATATGGATGCAGATACCCGTTTAAAAACAGAAGAGAAGATTATAGCCATGTTGAAAACCGTATATGATCCCGAGATTCCGGTGAATATATACGATTTAGGCTTGATATATAAGATTGATTTGCAAGATGATGGAGAAGTAGTGTTAGATATGACATTGACTGCCCCCAATTGTCCTGCTGCTGATTTTATTATGGAGGATGTCCGTCAGAAAGTCGACTCTGTGGAAGGAGTTACTTCATCGGTCGTGAACTTGGTTTTTGAACCCGAATGGGATAAAGATATGATGAGTGAAGAAGCTAAATTGGAATTGGGTTTCCTCTGATAAATTGAAAGTTGAGAATTAAAATTGGGGAATAAGAATTGCCAATATGTCTAAGTTATTGGACAAGGTGTTGTTTTTTAATTCTCTATTCTCGGATTTTTAATTTATGAGGTATTTAATTTAGTAAGATTATGAAGAACGTATATTTCCTTTCCGATGCACATTTAGGTTCTCGTGCCATAGCACACGGGCGGACACAGGAGCGCCGTTTGGTGAATTTTCTGGATAGTATAAAACATAATGCTGCAGCAGTGTACCTGTTAGGAGATATATTCGACTTTTGGTACGAGTTCAAACTGGTAGTGCCGAAAGGCTATACTCGTTTCTTGGGGAAGATTTCCGAGTTGACCGATTTGGGAGTGGAGGTGCATTTCTTTATCGGTAATCATGACATCTGGTGTGGTGATTATTTGGAAAAAGAGTGCGGGGTAACTATTCATTGTCAGCCGTTGACCTGTGAGATTTATGGGAAGGAGTTTTTCTTGGCGCATGGGGACGGATTGGGAGATAAAGATGCCAAGTTCAAATTGTTGCGTTCCATGTTTCATAGTACCACTTTACAAACGCTGTTTTCTACCATACATCCCCGTTGGAGCATAGAACTTGGCTTGGAATGGGCCAAGCATAGCCGTCTGAAGCGTGAAGGCGGTAAGGAACCCGAGTATATGGGAGAGGATAAGGAACCGTTGGTCTTGTTTACTAAAAATTACCTTAAAGACCATCCGGATATCAATTATTTTATTTATGGTCATCGCCACATTATGCTAGACTTGATGCTGAGCCGTACTTCACGTATGTTGATTCTTGGTGACTGGATACAAGATTTTTCGTATGCTGTATTTGATGGTGAAAATATGTTCCTTGAGCAGTATGTTGAGGGAGAAAGTCAATATTCCTAAAAAAGGCTACTATGCATCACGCGTAGCAGCCTTCTATAATTTATATATTTAACCAAACAATAAAATTACTTATTCAGAATAGCCAGAGTATCGCTGGCAATCATCAGCTCTTCATCAGTTGGGATAACAGCTACTGTCACTTTGGAGTCATCGGCAGAAATAATAGCTTCTTCTCCACGAACCTTGTTCTTTTCAAGGTCAATCTTCACACCCATGAATTCCAAACCTTCACAAACTTCAGAACGGCAATTGGCTTGATTTTCACCTACACCGCCAGTGAACAGGATGATGTCTACACCACCTAGAGCGGCAGCATATGCACCAATATATTTCTTGATGCGGTAGAAATACATCTTTTCAGCCAAAATAGCTTTCGGATTTCCGGCGGCAACAGCGGCTTCCAGTTCGCGCATATCGCTGGATACACCTGAAACGCCTAATACACCACTCTTCTTGTTTAGTAAGTTGGATACGCCGGTTGCATTTAATCCTTCTTTTTCCATGATGAAAGTAACGGCGCCTGCATCGATGTCACCACTACGAGTTCCCATTACAAGACCTTCCAATGGGGTCAGCCCCATACTGGTGTCTATACATTTACCATCTTTGATAGCTGAAATGGAACCACCGTTACCGATGTGGCAAGTGATAATTTTCTTTCCTTTCGGATCAACGCCAAGGAATTCGCATACACGTTGTGAAACATAGCGATGAGAAGTTCCATGGAAGCCATAACGGCGCACACCGTATTTTTCATATAGTTCGTATGGAATGGCATACATATATGCATAGTCGGGCATTGTTTGATGGAATGCCGTATCAAATACACCTACTTGGGGAACGTTGGGCAGAATGGCAGAAACAGCATTCACACCTTTCAGGTTAGCCGGGTTATGAAGCGGGGCTAAATCGTTGCAAGCGATAAAAGCATCCAGTACTTCTTTATTCAGCAATACGGATTCGCTGAAACGTTCTCCGCCATGTACCATACGGTGACCTACTGCGTTGATTTCATCCAATGACTTGATTGCGCCATATTCTGGGCTCACCAATGTATTCAGAATGAACTCGATACCTGCGGTATGTTCTGGGATGTCTTTTTCTAATATTTTCTTTTCACCGTTGGGCAAAGTCAGTTTCAGGAAAGAGCCTACCAAGCCGATTTTTTCTATACCGCCCTGTGCCAGGACTTCTTTGGTAGTCATATCAAATAATTTATATTTAATAGAAGAACTACCGCAATTGAGCACTAATATTTTCATGATGTTGTTGTTTTTTGGAGAATGATTATTTGTTTTCTTTAGCGGCAATTGCTTGATTGGCAGTAATGGCAATCATCTTATAAACATCGTCCATAGAGCAACCGCGTGACAGGTCATTCACCGGACGAGCGATACCTTGCAGGATCGGGCCGATAGCGGTAGCGTGTCCCAGACGTTCTACTAATTTATAAGAAATATTACCTACTTCCAGACAAGGAACAACCAATACGTTTGCCTTACCTGCAATTTCTGATCCCGGGGCTTTGCTTGCACCGATGTGCGGAACCAAAGCTGCATCAGCTTGCAGTTCACCGTCAATCTTCAAATCGGGAGCCATTTCCTTAGCGATTGCCAAAGCTTCCACCACTTTATCTACCACTTCATGTTTGGCAGAACCCTTGGTTGAAAAACTTAACATAGCTACGCGAGGATCAATTCCGGCAACAGCCTTGGCGGTCTGAGCGGTACAAACTGCAATTTGAGCCAGTTGGTTGGCATCCGGTACCGGGGTTACAGCAACGTCACCCATTACGATTACACCGTTATTTCCGTATTCGGGAGCATGAGTCAGCAACAGCATGGCACCGGATACGCAAGTGATACCCGGAGTAGTCTTGATAATCTGTAAAGCGGGACGAAGTACGTTACCTGTTGTGTTGCGTGCGCCGGCCAACTGTCCGTCGGCATCACCAGCCTTGATAATGAGACATCCTAGATACAGCGGATCGACAACCAGTTTGCGGGCCTCTTCGATGGTCATACCTTTTTTCTTGCGGAGTTCGCACAGCAATTGTGCATACTCTTCTTTTTTCGGGTGGTCTGTGGGATCGATAATAGTGGCTTTACCGATGTTCCCTAACCCCCATTGTTTAGCCAGGCTCATGATTTCATCGGGGTTTCCCAATAAAATAAGGTCGGCAACACCGTCTGTCAATATTTGGTTGGCAGCTTTTAAAGTACGTTCTTCAGTTCCTTCCGGAAGAACAATGCGCTGTTTGTTTGCTTTCGCGCGCTCAACGATTTGAGAAATTAAATCCATGATAATATATTAATTATGTACGTTCTAAAGACGAGTGTTGTTTTTCACGATGCAAAATTAGCTAATTTTGCAATATCTACATTGCAAAATCAATATTATTTTTGGTTTAAAGTATGCTAAAAGTGTATGTTATTGAACACCAAACGGGATGTTTCCTTAACTTTGCGCAGTTTTCAATAAGTATTTAATAAATTTATAAGGTATGATTCGTCAGTGCGCCATTTTATTTGGCTGTTTGGCTTTGGGTGAATTGATTGTTTTTTTGACGGGTATCAAGCTGCCGTCCAGTATTATAGGAATGCTGTTACTCACCCTTTTTCTCAAATTGGGTTGGATAAAACTGCAATGGGTGCAGGGGCTGTCCGATTTCTTGGTTGCTAATCTGGGCTTTTTCTTCGTTCCGCCCGGTGTGGCACTGATGCTTTATTTTGATGTCATTGAAGCACAGTTTTGGCCGATAGTAATTGCGACAGTGGTCAGTACGGTTTTGGTACTGGTCGTAACAGGATGGGTTCACCAATTAGTTAGAAAATCAAATGGAATATTTAGAAAATAAGTTCTTTTTGCTGGCATTCACCTTCGGGGTGTTTTTTTTGTCACGTGTCTTGCAGAAAAAGACTGGATGGGTGGTGTTAAACCCGATCCTGCTTACCATTGCCGTGTTGATTCTGTTTTTGAAATTTACCGGCATCAGTTATGAAACATATAATGAAGGAGGTCACCTGATTGAATTTTGGTTGAAACCAGCGGTGGTAGCGTTGGGCGTGCCACTTTATTTGCAGTTGGAGATGATAAAGAAACAGTTGCTTCCTATTGTCATTTCACAGTTGGCAGGTTGTTTGGTGGGATTGGTGGCCGTGGTGGTCATTGCCAAATTGCTGGGAGCCACTCCGGAGATTATTTGTTCATTGGCTCCTAAATCTGTGACTACTCCTATCGCTATGGAGGTTTCGAAAGCCACGGGAGGAATTCCGTCTTTGACGGCCGCTGTTGTGGTGGTAGTCGGTCTGTTCGGGGCGGTGTTCGGCTTCAAGGTACTTCGGGTAGGTCATGTGGGGAGTCCTATTGCGCAAGGTCTTTCTATGGGTACGGCTACTCATGCGGTAGGTACTTCTACAGCAATGGAAATCAGTGGGAAATATGGAGCATACGCTAGTCTGGGATTGACTTTGAACGGAATTATGACAGCGATTTTCACACCGACAATTCTTAGATTATTAGGTGTGATTTAACAAAAAAGCTGTTATCTTTGTTATATATAGAAAATCATCACAGATTATAGAGGATTGATTTGATTTTCAATAGGTATGGTCATTGGGGTGAGCATTGCTTATAAAAAGTCTATCCGCATTTAGTAGTAACAGAGCATTCTTACAGCAGTCTGATAACTATTGTCACTTTGAATGAAATGAAGATTCTGTGATTTGTGGTGAGAAAACAAGCAACCCATATTTTATGATAGAATTTAAAGATATAACTTTAGCGGATAAAGACTTGATACAGTCCTTTACCTTAGGCAGTTTGCGTCGTAATTGCGACTTGTCGTTTGCCAATCTGTGTAGTTGGATTTTCCTGTACCAGACTAAATATGCCGTGATGGATAATTACCTGTTGCTGCGTTTCTATGCGGGAGAAGAATTGGCCTACATGATGCCCGTCGGAACTGGAGATGTGAAACCAGTTCTTGAAGCATTAATAAAGGATGCTGAAGAGATGGGGGCAAAATTGCGTATGCTGGGGGTATGCGTGGGGATGAAAGCGGACATAGAGGCGGCGATGCCCGGACGTTTCACTTTTACAGAAGACCGGGATTACTTTGATTATATCTACTTGCGTACTGACCTGGCAACCTTGAAAGGAAAGAAGTTTCAAGCCAAACGTAATCATATCAACAAGTTCAAGAAGCAGTATCCTGATTATGAATACAAACCGTTGACTCCAGATCTGGTTCCCGAATGTTTGAAGCTGGAAGAGGAATGGTGTCGTGCCAATAACTGCGAGGAACAATTGGCATTGGGGGCAGAACGTAAGTCCATGACATATGCCTTGAACCATATGGAGGCGTTGGGTTTGACGGGCGGCGTGCTTCATGTCAACGGGAAGATTGCCGCTTTTACATACGGTGCTCCCATCAATCATGAAACATGGGATACTTGTGTTGAAAAGGCGGATACGGGAATAGAAGGGTCGTATGCCATGATTAACTATGAATATGCAAATCATATCGACGAACAATATATATATGTAAACCGCGAGGAAGACCTTGGTCTGGAAGGTTTGCGCAAAGCAAAACTTTCTTATCAGCCCGTTATTTTACTCGAGAAATGTATAGCAGAGCTCAATGACTACAAAGGATGAAGTGAAAACATTATGGAAACTCTGCTTCAATGATAGCGATGAGTTTACCGACTTATATTTCAAGATGAGATATAAGGATGAAGTGAACAGGGTGATTCGTGAAGACGGAAAGATTATTTCCGCATTGCAGATGATACCTTATCCTATGACTTTTTGTGATGAGGTGATTTCTACTTCGTATATATCGGGTGCTTGTACGCATCCGGATTACAGGAAGCATGGAGCCATGAAACGCCTACTGAAGGAAACACATCGGTGTATGTATGAAGATGGAGTTTTGCTGGCTTCGTTGATTCCTGCAGAGGAATGGTTGTTCGGTTATTATGCCAGGTCGGGATATGCTCCAGTTTTTGGGTATGCGGTTGAGCAGGTAAGGGTAGACAGATTATGCCCTGCGCCCGGTTGCCGGATAGAAGTATGCGAATTTCCCGGTGTGGAACATTATCATTATTTTGATTCCCGTATGCATGGACGCAGGAGTTGCATTCAGCATCCTAAAGAAGATTTTCTGGTTATTATGGCCGATTTAAGACTGGGTAATGGCAAATTGCTGGTTGCCTGGGAAGCGGATAAAATAGTGGGGATGGCATTTACGGTAATGGGGGATGATACATTATATATAAAGGAATTGCTGGCAGATACGGATGCGGTGCAGGATACTTTATTGTATGAAGCGGCCCATATATATAAGGTACAGCGTATGGATTATTTCATTCCGTCGTCTGCCGATACTTTGTTTTTGGGGATGGCAAGAGTTATCCGTGCAGAGGAGTTGTTGAAGGTTTTCGCCCGTAAGTATCCGGCATCCGAACTTTATATACATCTTGAGGGAGATGAAGCGATTCAGGAGAATAACGGCTATTATACGGTACGGGATGGTTTCTGCTTTCGTGAGAGAGTACCGGAAAAAAAATATCACACTTATACGTTGGATGGTTTTACCCGGTTGTTACTGGAAGCGGAGCATCCTTATATGAGTTTGATGCTGAATTGATCTTTATTACTGGTTGCCTAGGTTGAATTTCTATGTTTAAGATTGATAATCAGTGGAGTAAAAATCCGGATAGGTTATTAGTCTTCTTTTGTCAGAATACGTTCCAGCTCTTCGGCAGTCAGTCTGAGATGGAATTGTCCTTTATAAGCCACGGATATGCCACCTGTTTCTTCTGAAACGATAATGGCCAATGCATCTGTTTCCTGCGATACGCCCATGGCAGCCCGATGCCTTAATCCCAATTCTTTAGGGATATTCAAGTCGTGAGATACCGGGAGAATACAACCGGCTGCTTCTATCCGTTTATGGCGGATAATCATGGCTCCGTCATGTAATGGACTGTTTTTGAAAAAAATATTTTCTATCAGTCGTTGGTTCACATTGGCGTTGATAATTTCTCCTGTACGGATGATGTCATTCAGAGGTACACTTTTTTCGATGACAATCAGTGCCCCCACCTTCCCTTTGCTCATGCTCATACAGGCAAGTACAATCGGCATAATATCCGCTTTTTCCGTCTTTTCCTGCTTGTTTCCCGTCAGGAAGCGGAAAAAACGTCCCAACTGTTTATGCGAGCCCAGTGTGACAAGGAACCGGCGTATATCATCCTGAAAAAGAATAATCAGGGCTAGGACACCTACACTGACTAATTTATCGAAGATAGACCCTAGCAGTTTCATTTCCAAAACCTGAGATACAATCAGCCAGATACCTATAAATACCAGGATACCGATGAAGATATTGATAGAACCCGAATCTTTCATCAGACGGTAAGTCTGATAAAGCAGATAGGCTACCAGCAGGATATCGATGAGGTCTTTTATACTAAAATCAATAAACATCTTTCTAGAATTAAAAATTGAAAATTAAGAATTAAAAGGCAGCAGAGTCTTTCATCTTCTGTACTATCTTCACGGTTTCTACAGCAGCTTTTACATCGTGCACTCTGAGAATATCCGCTCCTTTTAGTAGGGAAATGGTATCCAGCACTGTTGTTCCGTTCAAGGCATCATCAGGGGTTCCGCCTAGTAGCTTGTAAATCATTGATTTACGTGATATGCCGACCAGTAACGGTAGTTCGAACAGGCTGAATTCTTCCAAATGATTCATCAACTGGTAATTATGTTCCACTGTTTTTCCGAAACCGAAACCAGGATCCAGAATAATATCTTTTACTCCTAAGTCGCGTAATTTCTGTACTTTTTCCGAGAAATAGAGAAAGACTTCTTTCAACAGATTGTCATAATGCGGATTCATTTGCATATTTTGCGGCGTGCCTTGCATATGCATAATAATATAAGGTACTCCCAGCCTGGCAATCATGTCGAACATCTGCGGGTCCATTTCTCCGGCGGCAATGTCATTGATGATTGCCACTCCGTACTCCTCTACACACATCTGGGCTATATCCGCACGGAAAGTGTCCACGGACACCACACAACCGGGATGATAGCGATTGATGATTTCCAGTCCGGTACGCAGACGGCGCATCTCTTCCTCGGGGCTGATGTGCTCGGCATTGGGACGTGAGGAATAGGCACCTATATCAATGATGGAAGCTCCTTCTTCTATTATTTGGGAGGTACGGTTGATAATATCTTTTTCCGTTTGCTGCCGGCTGCCGGCATAGAAAGAATCGGGTGTCACATTCAGGATTCCCATTACTTGCGGATGGGAGAGATCCATCAGTTTCCCATTAACATTAATATATTTGACGGTTTTGGTTTCCATTGTTTACGGCTTGTCATTTAGGTCGTACAAAAGTACGCACAATTCTTGAGTTTTTGTTATTTCATGAACTATTTTTCAGTTATCTTTGTTGCAACTTAATTTAAAAGCAAAGCGAAAGATGGATATTTCAGCTTTATATAAGTGTTTTACGGAATGCGGCAAGGTAACTACCGACAGCCGTAACTGCCCTGAGGGCTCTATGTTCATAGCTCTGAAAGGGGAAACATTCAATGGAAATGCATACGCGCTTCAGGCGCTGGAAAAAGGTTGCCAGTATGCCGTAGTAGATGAAAAAGAATATGCCGCCGATGGGCATCCGCGTATCTTGTTAGTAGACGATTGCTTGAAAGCATTGCAGGAACTGGCTAATTATCACCGGCATAAAATGGGTACCCGAATCATCGGCATCACGGGAACCAATGGGAAGACTACTACCAAGGAATTGATAGCCTCAGTGCTGCAAAAAAGATATGAAGTGCTTTATACACAGGGTAACTTGAATAACCATTTTTTCCGTCTTTTCCTGCTTGTTTCCCGTCAGGAAGCGGAAAAAACGTCCCAACTGTTTATGCGAGCCCAGTGTGACAAGGAACCGGCGTATATCATCCTGAAAAAGAATAATCAGGGCTAGGACACCTACACTGACTAATTTATCGAAGATAGACCCTAGCAGTTTCATTTCCAAAACCTGAGATACAATCAGCCAGATACCTATAAATACCAGGATACCGATGAAGATATTGATAGAACCCGAATCTTTCATCAGACGGTAAGTCTGATAAAGCAGATAGGCTACCAGCAGGATATCGATGAGGTCTTTTATACTAAAATCAATAAACATCTTTCTAGAATTAAAAATTGAAAATTAAGAATTAAAAGGCAGCAGAGTCTTTCATCTTCTGTACTATCTTCACGGTTTCTACAGCAGCTTTTACATCGTGCACTCTGAGAATATCCGCTCCTTTTAGTAGGGAAATGGTATCCAGCACTGTTGTTCCGTTCAAGGCATCATCAGGGGTTCCGCCTAGTAGCTTGTAAATCATTGATTTACGTGATATGCCGACCAGTAACGGTAGTTCGAACAGGCTGAATTCTTCCAAATGATTCATCAACTGGTAATTATGTTCCACTGTTTTTCCGAAACCGAAACCAGGATCCAGAATAATATCTTTTACTCCTAAGTCGCGTAATTTCTGTACTTTTTCCGAGAAATAGAGAAAGACTTCTTTCAACAGATTGTCATAATGCGGATTCATTTGCATATTTTGCGGCGTGCCTTGCATATGCATAATAATATAAGGTACTCCCAGCCTGGCAATCATGTCGAACATCTGCGGGTCCATTTCTCCGGCGGCAATGTCATTGATGATTGCCACTCCGTACTCCTCTACACACATCTGGGCTATATCCGCACGGAAAGTGTCCACGGACACCACACAACCGGGATGATAGCGATTGATGATTTCCAGTCCGGTACGCAGACGGCGCATCTCTTCCTCGGGGCTGATGTGCTCGGCATTGGGACGTGAGGAATAGGCACCTATATCAATGATGGAAGCTCCTTCTTCTATTATTTGGGAGGTACGGTTGATAATATCTTTTTCCGTTTGCTGCCGGCTGCCGGCATAGAAAGAATCGGGTGTCACATTCAGGATTCCCATTACTTGCGGATGGGAGAGATCCATCAGTTTCCCATTAACATTAATATATTTGACGGTTTTGGTTTCCATTGTTTACGGCTTGTCATTTAGGTCGTACAAAAGTACGCACAATTCTTGAGTTTTTGTTATTTCATGAACTATTTTTCAGTTATCTTTGTTGCAACTTAATTTAAAAGCAAAGCGAAAGATGGATATTTCAGCTTTATATAAGTGTTTTACGGAATGCGGCAAGGTAACTACCGACAGCCGTAACTGCCCTGAGGGCTCTATGTTCATAGCTCTGAAAGGGGAAACATTCAATGGAAATGCATACGCGCTTCAGGCGCTGGAAAAAGGTTGCCAGTATGCCGTAGTAGATGAAAAAGAATATGCCGCCGATGGGCATCCGCGTATCTTGTTAGTAGACGATTGCTTGAAAGCATTGCAGGAACTGGCTAATTATCACCGGCATAAAATGGGTACCCGAATCATCGGCATCACGGGAACCAATGGGAAGACTACTACCAAGGAATTGATAGCCTCAGTGCTGCAAAAAAGATATGAAGTGCTTTATACACAGGGTAACTTGAATAACCATATCGGTGTTCCTCTGACTTTGCTGAGGCTGACTCCCGAGCATGAACTGGCTGTCATCGAGATGGGAGCGAACCATCCGGGTGAAATCAAGGCACTGACCCGTATTGTAGAACCGGATTACGGTATGATCACTAATGTGGGTAAGGCGCATTTGGAAGGCTTCGGGTCTTTTGAAGGGGTCATCAAGACTAAAGGTGAGTTGTATGAGCATCTGCGTTACAATGGCAAGCATATTATTTTCATAGACAAGGACAATGAGTATCTCACAGCTATCTCTCAGGGCCTTACCCGTATTTGTTATGGTATGGAAGGAGGAGAGGGACTTTATATCAGCGGCAAGCTGGGCGCTTGTGCTCCGTTTCTTTCGTTTGAGTGGGAACACGAGGGACAGAAGTTCGAGGTGAATACCCACCTTATCGGCAGTTATAACATGAAGAATGCATTGGCAGCCATTACGGTAGGCCGGTTCTTCAGTGTACCGTCCCGGCAGATTTGTGAGGCACTGGAGGCGTATGTTCCTCATAATAACCGTTCGCAATTGACGGAAACCACGGATAATAAACTGATAGTTGATGCATACAATGCGAATCCTACCAGTATGATGGCGGCTTTGGAGAATTTCCGGTTGATGAATGTCGCTCATAAAATGGTTATTCTGGGTGATATGAAAGAACTGGGAGAAACCAGTCATGAGGAACATCAGAAGATTGCGGATTATCTGGATGAATGTAAATTTGACCGGATACTTTTGGCAGGAGAGGAGTTTGGCAAAGTGATTCCGTCCTTTGAACATTTTAAAGATGTGGTTGCATTGAAAGAGTCGTTGGAAAGATATAAGCCGAAAGGATATTATATTCTGATTAAAGGTTCCAACAGTATGAAGTTGAGCCAGCTTCAGGAAATATTATAGTTAACCGGTTGGCAGTTTCATTCACAGTAGGAGGATGAATGTGTCAAAAGTCCAAAGTAACTATTAAATGTGCTGTTTGCACCTGTATAGGTATATTGTCCCACCTGGGTGGAACTGCCATTTCACAAAGGTGGAACTACGCTCTCACCAGGGTGAAATGCCCATTTCATCCGGGTGGGATTTCTATATATGCTGCATGGAAACATGAATGGCAAAGATCCTTTGGGGAATGATCCTTCACATAGTCTGCCTCTATGGCTGTCTCTTATACACATCTCCGAGCCCACGAGACCTCTCTACATCTC
>ENA-OZEY01000292-OZEY01000292.1-human-gut-metagenome-genome-assembly--contig:-NODE-292-length-19416-cov-17.486235_pt1 | contig 19416 bp, 15 predicted proteins | sample MGYA00245071_ERZ653615 | MGnify/ENA primary metagenome ERZ653615 (study PRJEB26926, sample SAMN06165145) | human gut metagenome | biome: ENVO:00009003; feature: ENVO:2100002; material: ENVO:00002003... | reverse complement strand
CTCCGCGCGGTACCAATCGACCGCTACAACGGTACCATTGGGGCGATATTCTCACCCAATCGCTTTCTATGTTCAAATCCAAATATTTTAACCATCATTTTTATAATTATGCAGATATCCGATATTTAGGAATGGAAGGTTTTCTGTAGGGATATCCAATGCATGAGGTGCTGCACTTTCAGGCTATGGCAATAGGATATGCGTGAGTGCAGGTGAAATGGTGAGTCCAATGAGGTTTTATTAATGTTTCTGCCTTAGGCGGCAGATGGCTTGGTGGAATGAAATAGAAATGAGAATTGTTCAAAGATAGTTAGTTCTTGCGCTGTTTGACGCTTATACCGCATATATCTAGACAACATTTGATAATTCCTTATACGAGCAAATAATTAGGCGGAAGGACGTTTGAGGTTGCCTTGGCTGTGCATAAAGGAATGTATGAGTGATAAAACAACTGAAGTCAGACTAACAGCTCAATATAAAGATACAATTATCGAGGATGCTTATTGGCAGGTTTTTATAAATGATTCCGCCCACCTGACCTTATGCAGAAATGCTTTATTAGTCAGGCGGGCGGAAACGTATTTCTTTTCTGTATTATATTTCTTGGCTTATGCGCCGAAGATTATATTTTGATATATTGCTTATTGTGGTTAGATTTATGCCTTTCCTTGGGCCTTAATCATATTTTGTTTACGGCGGATTTACTTTATTGTTTTCTCTCCGTTCTGTTATTCTGTCCGAATATTGCTGTTTAATATCCTCAATACGATAGTTTTGTTTCTTTCTGAGGCATTTTAAACGCATTACAACGGGATTATGCCCGGCAGGGGGATATGCATACCGACAATATCTATTTTATGCTCTCTGGCGTAATTCAGAATGCGTTTGCGTGTCCTTATTGCCTTTTCTTTATCCATGTCGTATGACGCACAATATTCGGGATGGCTTAGCTGGAGTGCCATTCCGTGAATTATGTCGCCTGCAACCAATACTTCATTGTCTACATTGTAGATGGTATGGCCGGGAGTGTGACCGCTGCCATCAAGCGCAATTACGTTGCCTGGAAGAGTGTCTCCAAACTCGAAAAGGTGCAAATGCTTTTCGTATGCCTTCATTGTCTTCACGACCTGAGCCTTTGCTTCATCCGGCATTTTCATCCAACTTTCATATTCTTCACGTGAAGCATAGACTTCTGCATTGGTGAACACAGGCTTGTCGCCTTTCATCATGCCGCCGATATGATCGCCGTGAAAGTGTGTGAGATAGATGAACTTGATGTCTTCAGGCTTATTGTTCAGGGCCGTAAGCAACTGGCTGTCCGACTTTCCGAGTCCGGTGTCGAACAGTATTGTTGCTTTTTCTGTCTTGACCAATATGGCATTAACAGACGACTTGATGCCGTTGCGTATGCCAAGGCTGTCAATAAGGCTTTCTGGTATGTCGCCAAAAAGACTCAGCGGCATTGTGCGCTCAGCCTTGTTGTCCCTGATACAGGTAACCGTAACTTCGTTTACCTTGACGGTTTCTGATATAGTTGCTTGGTCTGCCATTTTAGGTTGACTGATAACGACATTCTCTTCTACGTTGCCACCATTTGCCGCATGCGGCACAATGGCCGCCAGCAGCATGACACATAAAGCTAATGGCTTGTTCATCGCTCCGCAGTCTTTATGTTGTCACTTAACGATATTAAAGCCCTTAGCCAGTCCGCCTTCGCTTGTCTCCTTGTAAAGAGAAGGAATGTCGTGGCCGGTGTGCTTCATCACGTCTACTACTTTGTCGAACGAAACGCGGTGGATGCCGTCTGAGAATGCTGCATATAGGTTAGAGTCGAGGGCTCTTGCTGCAGCGTAGGCATTGCGCTCGATGCACGGAATCTGCACAAGTCCGCACACTGGGTCGCACGTCATGCCGAGGTGATGCTCAAGACCCATCTCTGCTGCATACTCAATCTGCGACGGGCTGCCGCCGAACAGCTGGCATGCTGCTCCTGATGCCATGGCGCATGCAACGCCTACCTCGCCCTGACAACCTACGTCGGCTCCTGAGATTGAGGCATTCTTCTTTACGATGTTGCCGATAAGTCCGGCTGTAGCAAGAGCATGAAGTATGCGGGTGTCATTGAAGTTGTGGCCTCTCGAAAGATGATACAACACGGCAGGGAGCACACCGCTGGCGCCGCAGGTGGGAGCTGTTACGATGGTGCCGCCCGAAGCGTTCTCCTCGCTTACTGCCAGCGCGTAGGCATAGACCAGACCTCTCGACTGCAGCGACTGCTTGTAGCCTGAAGCCTTGACATAATAAGTGGGAGCCTTGCGGGTGAGATTGAGCGGACCGGGCAAACGTCCTTCGTGGTTAAGACCACGCTCTACTGCCTGCTGCATCATGTGCCATACCTCGAGAAGATAGTCCCAGAAGCCTGAATCCTCACATTGGTCGACATATTCCCAATAGTTGCGTCCCGTCTCGTAACACCAGTTCATGATGTCGCTCATGGTGTTCATGTCGTACACCTCGGGCGTATTGAACATGTCGTCGCGGCCCTTGCCTTCAGACAGAGCGCCTCCGCCGATGCTGTAGACGGTCCACTCGTCTGCCACTTTATCTTCATCAGCATAAGCAACAAATTTCATTCCGTTGGGATGATAGGGCAGAAACACCGACGGCTGCCAGTCGATTTCTACCGGAGCCGCTGCCGACAGCACTTCTATGATGGCCGTGTCTGTCATGTGGCCTTTGCCTGTGGCTGCCAGACTGCCGTATAGAGTAACCTTAAACTGCTTGGCTGAAGGGTTCTTCTCCAAAAAAATCTTAGCTGCTTTCTGCGGCCCCATTGTATGACTGCTCGACGGGCCTTTACCTATCCTGTATAATTCCCTTAATGATTTCATATCTTTGTTTTCTTAATGTCTTTGCAAATATAATAAGAAAACACGTTAACGGCAAAGCCCTGCGGCGTTTTTATGCAACGGTCTTGACATGAATCATGACAGAGGTTAGGGCCAACCGCTATTCATGCGGTACGAAAATGTGCCCCTGCACGGCGCTTTATGCAGGTGAAAACCCGAAAACGCTGACATGCAGGGGCACTATATCTAATCCCAAATCTGTCATTCGGCCGCACATGGCTTTATCTGTTTTGTGCATTCATGTTTTCTGTCTGTCTTTCTGTTTCTATCGAGCGGATTTTCGTCAGATTCTTCTTTACTAGGCCCTTTGTGCCTGCAAAATGACTGACGAAAATCCGCTCGATATAAGGCAAAAATACGGACGGAATACTAATAACGCTTCGTGCTAAACTATTTGTCCCGAATCTGTGCCGCCTTAGCTTGCCATGAACGGCATAAGCGGAATGGCGTGGCTGCGAGGGCGGCTAAAGACTGTAAGGACACTTTGCCGGATATTATCTGATACCGTTGTCGTTGTCGCTGTTGCTCAGCCTGCGCTGGTCGGCCTTATACTTGCGTCCGTGACTGAAGTTGTACGACAGAGTGAAATAGATCATGTTGCCGTTGTCCTTTATCTGCGTAACTCCCGTGTTCTTATAATAGCGGCTTGTGGTGCTGCTCTCGTATATGTTGCCCTGCGCATAGCCTACGAGGATGCCGCCGACGCCCACCTGAAGGTTCTTGTATTTGTAGCTTACGTTAAGGTTGAAGTTGCGCTCGCCTCCCGTCATGCTCTCGCCGAAGAAACTTTTCGGAGCGTTGTATATGTCGGCCGACGCGCTCCAGTTGCCCAGCATCAGATAAGCCGAAGCCCTCCAGCGCCATGCGTTGAAGTTGTGCGAGTAGCTAAGTCCGCGGCTTTCGTATCTGTTATAGCTGCCATACAGCGCTATGTTGAGCACGTTCTTTATCGGGCGCAGTATCAGGTTGGCCGCAACGGTTTTCTGTGTGAAGCTCTCCTGGTTTTCAGGTCTTGCTGTTATCACGTATGTTCCGTCTTCCTGCATCACCGGGCTGTAGGTGTTCATGATGATGTCGGGCGCATAATACCAGCTGCCGGTAAGGCGGAAATCGAAGAAGGGCATCGACCAGCTTACCATAAGACTGTTGTTGTAAGAGTTGTATGGCGTCAGATTTCTGTTGCCGTCGTAGGCCACAGCCTCGTTCATATACTGCTTGACCTCCGTGAGCTGCGACAGCGACGGCATGTTTTGTCCCATGCTTCCGCTGTATCTGATAAATACATTCTTTATCGCACTTGTCGAGAGGCTAAGCTGCGGCCTTGCCGTCCATTTGTTGAATCCTGTCTCGCCCTGATGTATCGATGTGTAGCTGGCACCTATGCCTGCCTGATAGTTTATCACGCTGAGGTTGCCCTGCAGCTGCGCAAACATATACAGGTTGTCCGAGTTGAGGTGTGCGTCGGTCTCATTTGTGCCCGAGTAGTCGTTTTCTGTCCTGCTCACAGAGTATCTCGCCCCAGCCGTGAAGGCTGTCTTCTTCATGGTCTTGGTATACATAGCCTCGCCTATCAGCGAGTATTTGCGTCCGTCGGCAATGTAGCTGTAGTCGCTCAGCGGCTCTGACTTGACCGACTGCTCAGGCGACTCGTCGAAGAGATAGTTGCTCATCAGGTATTTGTAGTCGGTGCCGATGTACGTGCCCACAAGGTTTGCCATGATGTTCTGGTTGTGCGGCAGGTTGACCGAGTAGTAGATGTCGAGCGACGGCGTGCGGTCTTTGTTCACCACCTTGTTGTAGAGATACCTGTCAGGCTGCCCCGTCTCCTGCACCAGCTGGCGCATGTCTCTGTTGGGACTGTTGTAGTTGTTGTAGAATAAGCGCACGTCGAGCACATACTTGCCGGGGTCGGCCAGGCTGTAGCCCAGCTGCAGATTGTTCATCGTGTACATGAAATCAGAGTTGTAGCCTATATAGTTTACGCTCTTCTGCGTTCCGTCGGGCAGATAGTAAGTGCTGTTGTTGCTGATGCTGCGCTCGTCGTAGCCGCGGTAGCTGAATCCGTAGTTAATGCTGAACTCTGACTTCTTGTAGTTATATTTAAAGTAAGCGCTGCTGTTGTTGAATCCCGTGGCAAATGCCTGCATCGTGCTTGCCCCGCCCACGTAGCCCGCGCTGCGCCGCTTCACCACATAGTTGATCACGGCCTTCAGTCCGCTGTCAGAGTATCTTATTCCAGGGTTGTCGATATATTCTACGCGCACCACCTCGTCGGGCCTGAGCGCCATGATGTCCTGCGTGCTGGCCACGATGTCGTTGATGCGCACCTGCACCGAGCCGCCCTCCATGCTCGACACGGTCTGCATCACGGGGTCTACTCTTATGCCGTCGAGCGTCATGAGGTTGAGCAGTTCAAATCCGTTCGACGACGCCTTCACCATCTCCTTCGTAGGTATTATCAGCTGCCGGTCAACCTTCTTTATCACTCTCATGCCCTTCACCGTTATTTCGCCCAGTGTCAGCGTGGTGTCCACCTCGAGCGAGTCGGTCTGAGCCGCGGCTGTTCCGGCCGTGCATGCCATAAGGGACAGTATTAATATTATGTTTCTCATGTTATTACGATTTTGTGGGGTTGCTTGATGTTTTGTCTGCTACGGTAAACATGTGTTGCCGCTGCCGCTTTAGCGTGGCGTCAGCTTTTGGCTGCAAGCTGAGTTTGTGTTGCCTTGCTTTCAGTCAGTGCCTTGCGCTGTTGCCATGTGTCAGCCGCCTTCATGTGGGCGTATGCCAGTGTTGCCGTCGTTCATAGTCTGCCGTTTTTTAGTTAAACCTAAATAAATATATGTCTGTATCTTTATGCCGGTAAAATACTTACATACCGCAAAGATATGCAATTATTCTTAAATTGACAAGTATTATTGTTATTATTATCTGCAAAATGTCGTATTTTCTATGTAATAGGTGTTAAACTGATACTTAATATCTTCAGCCTGCGTAAAAATGAAATGCTGTACGGATGCAAACAGAAAGGCCGTCACCATGCCCGGAGAGGCGCTTTTACCGGCTATGAAAACAGCGTAAGCGATGCAACCGGCACGCCCTGACGGCCGTTTGGGATGGCAGGAAGGTACTGCCGCTGTAACGCCTTGATATTCAATGCGTTGCAAAAGACCACCTTTTAGCGTGCAAAAGACGGTCTTTTAGAGGCTGAAAGCATACCTTTTAGGAGCCGAAAGGTGGCCTTTTGGCTGTGCCGCGCACGGCCTGATGTGCAGCATGGGCAGCCTACGCAACGTCAGTGGCGTTACGTCGCGCAGCCGGCTGCCTTGCAGATGCTTTCAGTGACCTTTGGTGAGGTCAGACGGCTGCAAAGTGATGTATTATCACAGAATGTCGCATTTTTTTGAATAAAAATGCTTTTTTCGAATAAAAATATATATATTTGCATATTACAACACGGCAACGGCGCAATATGAAAAACAACTTTGCTGTTGGGTGGCTTATGCTTTGTCAGTGTATGGCACCGGTGTCTCCGGGCATTATTGCCGGCGGCAGGTTAGCGCCAATGCATGCTGTATATTATATAATGTGTCCGACTTTGGCAAAGGCGATAACATGATGACTACAGATAAGACGACATACAGTGCGGCAAGTTCATGCGGCAAGCTGCGGCGCATGCTTGTGTGGCTGAGCCGCATGCGCCATAGCCGCGGCTTTGGCGTGCAGTCGCCGTGGGCCTACCGCATGGTGCGCTATGTCATCAACGAGCATTATCCCTATTACGCCTACGACGACCTGGCGCTGAGCTATCCCGGCCTGGGCGTGGTGGAGCGCAAGATGTGCGAGCTGTGCCTCAGGCTTGCCAACAGCGTGCAGCCCTCGCTTGTTGTCAACTTCGACGATGCCGGCGGCGCTTACGGCGCATATTTCAGTGCCGGATGCCGCAAGGCGCGCATCGAGAGCGTCAGTTCGGCCTTGTCGCCCGTGCGCCTTTCCGACATGATTGGCGGCTGCGGCGGCCGCTTCGTGGCAAGGCTCGTTCCGTGCAGCGGGCTTGCCGACCAGCTGGCCTCTATATGCAGTGTGGCCCGTGCCGGTTCGGCGGTGGTGGTTCACGGCATACATTCCGACAGCAATGCGCGCTGCGTATGGCGGCGCATAGTGAGCGATGAGCCCGGCGTGGTTACGTTCGACCTGTATTACTGCGGACTTGTGTTTTTCGACGAGAAACGTTATAAACAAAATTACATAATTAACTTTTAAATCCATTATGGCTATGAAGATGACGAAGGTATATACAAAGACCGGCGATAAAGGCACCACAAGCTTGGTGGGAGGTGTCAGAGTAGAGAAAACAAACGCACGCATTGAGGCCTACGGCACAGTCGACGAGCTCAGCGCCCATCTCGGCATGCTGGCTTCTTTCTTGAAGGATGGCGAGGACAAGGAATTTATCTACAGAATACAGCGCAACCTCTTTACCGTATGCTCGTATCTGGCCACCGACAAGACACAGACAGCCCTTGCGCCGTCGTACACGCTTAATCCGGAAGAAGTTACAGCCGTCGAGGAGGAGATTGACATCATCACGGCCAACATACCTCCGCAGACAACGTTCATCCTGCCCGGAGGATCACACGGAGCAGCCCTTGCCCACGTGTGCCGCACGGTGTGCCGCAGGGCAGAGCGCCGCATATTCAAGCTCAACGAGATGACCGAGCTCGACCCCGAGGTGCTGCAGTATGTGAACCGTTTGTCGGATTATCTTTTCGTATTGGCGAGAAAATTAAACTTTATTTACGGAGTGAGAGAAAAAATCTGGAAGAAACCTTGCAAATAAGAAAAAATATAGTACTTTTGTGGGTGATTAAAAACGTAAATTTTAAAGGTTATGTATTGGACACTTGAATTAGCTTCAAAACTCGAAGATGCACCGTGGCCCGCAACAAAAGACGAGTTAATCGACTATGCAGTCCGCTCGGGTGCTCCTCTGGAAGTGCTGGAAAATCTGCAGGAAATAGAAGACGAGGGCGATGTTTACGAGAGCATCGAGGATATATGGCCAGACTATCCTACCAAGGAGGATTTCTTGTTTAATGAAGACGAATATTGATTTAATTTGATAAAAAAGGGCAGCTCAGAGAAAAAGAGCCGCCCTTTTGCATACAATAAAATTGCATGACTTGCGTTATATTGTCGTGCGAATACGTCTTTTAACCATATTAACAGTGATGATGCTGGCCTCGGCAAGGGTCAGCGCGCAGTATGACGCGTCTTTCAGTCACTACTGGGACCTTGAGCCTTACTATAACCCGGGCTCGGTGGGCAAGGCCTCAAAGCTAAACATTGCGGCGGTGTATGCCCTCAGCTTTGCAGGATTCGAGAACAATCCGCGCTCAATGTACGTGGGCGCCGACATGCCGCTGTATTTCCTTAAGAACTATCACGGCGTGGGCCTCTCGCTCTTCAACGACCAGATAGGTCTGTTCACACATCAGCGCCTGGCGCTGCAGTATGCTTACAAGCACAAGCTCTTCGGCGGAATGATAAGTGCGGGCGTACAGCTGGGGCTGCTCAGCGAGGGCTTCGACGGATCGAAGCTCGACATTGAAGACTCGAGCGACCCGGCCTTCACCACATCAGACGTCAACGGAAGCGCCTTCGACGTGGGCTTCGGACTTTATTACACGCACGGCCCCTGGTATGTGGGCGTGTCGGCCCAGCACCTCACCGCTCCGCTGGTTGAACTGGGCGAAACAAACGAATTGCAGATAGATCCTACATTTTATTTGACCGGCGGATACAATATTAAACTAAGAAATCCGTTTCTTACAATACATCCGTCTGTGCTGCTGCGCACCGACGGGGTGGCCTGGAGAGGCGACGTGTCGGGCCGGCTGGTCTATACAAACGACAAGAAAATGCTCTACGGGGGCGTGTCTTACAGCCCCACAAACTCGGTTACGGTGCTGGTGGGCGGCAGCTTCCACGGCATCAACATAGGCTACAGCTATGAGGTGTACACCTCGGCCATCAACATGGGCAACGGCAGCCACGAGCTTTTCATCGGATATCAGACTACACTCAACCTTTATAAAAAAGGAAAGAATAAACATAAAAGCGTGAGAATATTATAAGATATGAAAAAGATAAATACAATAATTGCCCTTGGCGTGATAGTGCTCACCACGCTCTCTGCATGCTTCGGCGGACGCTCCGCATTGGTAGGACGCGGAGGCGAGGTGGTAGGAGTAGGCGGGCGTGCCTTCACCGAGCCTACGCCTTACGGAATGACACTTATAAAGCGAGGCTTCCTCAAGATGGGTATGGAGAAAGAAGACAGCCTGTGGGGAAAGCAGACTCCGGTAAAGGAAATATCGGTTGACGGTTTCTGGATGGACGAAACCGAGGTTACAAACTCTGAGTACAAGCAGTTTGTGTTCTGGGTGCGCGACTCTATCCTCCGCACTCGTCTTGCCGACCCGTCTTATGGCGGCGACGAGAGCTACATGATAACCGAAGACAAGAACGGCGACCCCGTAACCCCGCACCTCAACTGGAAGAAACCGTTGCCGCGCAAGCCCAACGAGGACGAGCTGAGAGCCATCGAGAGTCTCTACGTTACAAATCCCGTTACCGGAGAGAAAATGCTCGATGCCAGCCAGATGAACTACCGTTATGAGGTCTACGACTATACAGCCGCTGCGCTGCGCCGCAACAGACTTAATCCTGCTGAGCGCAACCTCAACACCGACATACCGGTTAATCCCGACGAAGTGGTGATGATTTCAAAGGACACTGCTTACATCGACGACGAAGGACGCATCGTAAGACAGACCATCGACCGCCCTCTCAGCGGCCCGTGGGACTTCCTCAACACATACATCGTCAACGTATATCCTGACACAACATGCTGGGTCAACGACTTTGTCAACTCTGACAACGAGACCTATATGCGCCTTTATTTCAGCAGTCCTACATATAACGACTATCCCGTTGTGGGCGTAACATGGGAGCAGGCCAACGCGTTCTGCGCATGGCGCACCGACTATCTGCTCAAGGGTCTTGGCGGCGAGGCACGCTATATACAGCGCTATCGCCTGCCCACAGAGGCCGAGTGGGAGTATGCCGCACGCGGTAAGGAAGGCACAGAGTTCCCATGGGAGACTGTCGACGTTAAGAACGACAAGGGCTGTTTCTTTGCCAACTTCAAGCCCGACCGCGGCAACTACACCGAAGACGGCAATCTCATAACCAGCCGTGTGGGCATCTTCTCGTCTAATTCAAACGGACTGTTCGACATGGCGGGCAACGTGGCGGAGTGGACCAGCACCACATATACCGAGGCAGGTATCGACGCTATGAACGACCTTAACCCCGAGCTGCGCTACAACGCGGCCAAGGAAGACCCCTACAAGCTCAAGAAGAAGAGCGTGCGCGGAGGTTCATGGAAAGACCCCGAGTCGTACATCCGTTCGGCATGGCGTACATGGGAGTATCAGAATCAGCCCCGTTGCTACATCGGTTTCCGCTGTGTCAGAAGTCTGGCAAGCACAACAAGTTCAAAACAGAAAAAGAAGTAAGACATGACAGAATACAGCAAATATAATATCATCTACCGCCTGCAGAGGTGGCTCGACAGCGTACCGGGACAAACGTTCCTGAACTACGCTTACAGTTGGGGTGCGTCTATCGTTATCCTTGGTACATTGTTCAAGCTCACTCACCTTCCCGGAGCCAACATCATGTTGTATTTCGGTATGGGCACTGAGGTTATAGTGTTCTTCATTTCGGCCTTCGACCGTCCTTTCGACAAGACAGCCATAGGCAAGGAAATACCCACTCATATTGCTGAGGAAGGGTATGGCGACGAAGAACTTGACATGGCTGATGCCGACGGGTTTGACTCTCAGGCGGCTGCTCCGCGTGTTGCCGGTGGTGGCGTTCAGGGCGGAAATGTGGTTTATATCAATGGTGGCGGTGCTCAGCCGCAGCCAGCTTCGGCAGCTGTTGCTTCTTCTGACGACAGCGTTCAGCCGTCAGCCGGAGGCCAGTCGTCTGCCGACGGCGAGTTCGTTGCAGGCCAGCCATATGCCGCTGCAGCAGGAACTGCTCCGCAGGGAATGCCCGCTCAGCAGCCTTCTACAGGCTGGATAACAGCCCAGCAGCAGGTATCGCCTGAGATGGAAGAAGCCACAAGCAACTATGTTGAAGAACTCAAGAAACTTACAGACATGCTGGCCAAGGTGTCGGAGCAGAGCGCACGTCTTACACGCGACTCAGAGGAGATGGAAAATCTCAACCGCACTCTCACCGGTATCTGCAAGGTTTACGAGATGCAGCTTAAGGGCGCAAGCTCTCAGATCGGCACTATCGACCAGATAAACGAGCAGTCGCGCAAGATGGCTTCACAGATAGAACAGCTTAACAAGATTTATGCCCGCATGATAGAGGCCATGACCGTAAACATGCGCGCAGCAACAAACAACGGAAACAATGCAGAAGTATAAAAACGCAAGGCAATGGCAATAAAGAAAAGACCGGTATCTCCACGCCAGAAGATGATAAACCTTATGTATGTCGTCCTCATGGCCATGCTTGCGCTTAACGTCTCGACCGAAGTGCTCGAGGGCTTCTCTATTGTGGAGGAGAGCCTTCATCGCACCACCTCAAACGCTTCGTCAGAGAACGAATCGCTTTATGGCGACTTCGAGACTCAGATGAAATCAAACCCTCAGAAAGTGAAGGCATGGTTTGAGAAGGCCACTGCCGTCAAGCAGATGAGCGACTCGCTGTTCAACTTTGCACAGCAGCTGAAGGAGGCTATTGTGAAAGAGGCTGACGGAGAAAAAGGCGACGTGCTTAATATAAAGAACAAAGAAAACCTCGAAGCTGCCAACCAGATAATGCTTTCGCCTGCTTCGGGCAAGGGCGAACAGCTCTTCAACGCCATCAACTCATTCCGTGAGCGCATCCTGAAGATGGTTACCGACGAGCGTCAGAAAGCAATCATAGCCAGCAATCTTACCACGACATTGCCCAAGAACGCACGGACAATGGGTAAAAACTGGCAGGAATACATGTTCGAGGATATGCCTGTGGCAGCGGCTGTTACGCTTTTGACCAAGCTGCAGAGCGATGTCCGCTATGCTGAAGGCGAGGTGTTGCACACTCTTGTGGCCAATATCGATATGAAAGACATACGCGTCAACAAGCTAAGTGCTTTCGTGATACCCAATGCACAGACGATAGTGCGCGGCGACAAGTTCTCGGCTCAGATCGTTATGGCAGCGGTAGACACAACGCAGCAGCCACAGATATACATCGGCGGAAGGCAGATGAACCTGCGCAACAATACCTATGAGATTGTAACCGGACGCACCGGCGACTTTAATCTCACTGGTTATATCACAATGCGCAACGGCAGCGGCGATGTGATTCGCCGTGATTTCTCACAGAAGTACACCGTGGTTGACCCCAGCGCAACGGTTTCTGCCGACCTCATGAATGTGCTTTATGCAGGCTACAGCAATCCTATCAGCATAAGTATCCCGGGCGTTCCGCTCAACAAAGTATCGGCATCGATGAGCGGCGGCACGCTTCAGCCAGTGGGTCCGGGCAAGTATATAGCCCGTCCGACAGCCGTAGGAAAGGATGTAACGATAAACGTAATGTCGCTGCAGACAGGCAGCGCAAAGCCGGTAGGCCAGTTTACGTTCCATGTGCGCAAGCTTCCTGATCCTACACCATACATCGCCATCGGCGACAACCGTTTCCGTACGGGCGGCTTGGCCAAGGCTTCGCTCATGTCGGTAGGAGGCATCAAGGCCGCCATTGACGACGGACTGCTCGACATTCCGTTCAAGGTGCTGAGTTTTGAGACCGTGTTCTACGACAACATGGGTAACGCTGTGCCAATGGTTTCTAATGGCGATTCGTTCACGCAACGCCAGCGGGAGACCTTCCGCGGACTGTCGCGCAACAAGCGGTTCTATATCACCCGCATCACAGCCGTAGGTCCCGACGGAATTAAGCGCACGCTGCCGTCGACAATGGAAGTTATTGTGAAATAGTTCTCTTGCCCGAGGCCGGACAGCAGACTCGGGCTGAGATAAAAATAAAAACATAAGTATGACAAGATTCATGTTCTTTAAGAAGATAGCAAATGGCCACAAGACGGTGGCTGGCGGACCCACCTTGCGTGTGTGCGCAGTGCTGCTTTTGCTGGCAGCATGCATGGCAGAGGCGTCTGCACAGCCGGCGGCGCGCCGCAGACAACAGCAGCAGAAAAACGAGTCGAACGCACAGACGCTTACCACCCGTGCCCGCATCTCTTATCCGACGGCTGCCCGCATGTCTGAGGATGTGGTGTGGCGCCGTGACATTTACCGTGAGATTAATCTCGAGGAGGACGCCAATGCCGGCCTTTATTATCCGGTAGAGCCTGTAGGTTCGCAGATGAACCTGTTCACATACATCTTCAAGCTGATGATGCGTGGCGACATAAAGGCGTATGAGTACCGTCTGGACGGCAACGAGGTGTTCACCGACTCTGCCCGTGTAAAGCCCCTGGCCTTTCTCGACAACTATCACATATACTACGAACGCAACGGAGGCCGCGTGCGTCTTGACAACAGCGACATTCCGTCGCGCGAGGTTAAGTCGTTCTATGTAAAGGAGAGCGCATATTACGACCAGGCTTCTGCCACCTTTCATACAAAGGTCTTGGCGCTGTGTCCTATTATGTCGCGTGAGGACGACTTCGGCGACGGAGCGCAGAAGTATCCGCTTTTCTGGGTGAAATACGACGACCTGGCTCCTTATCTGAGCAAGCAGATAATAATGACGAGCAACCTCAACAATGCCGCCACGATGAGCATGGACGACTATTTTACGCGCAACATGTATAAGGGCAAGATATACAAGACCACGAACATGCTTGGCAAGACGCTCAGCCAGTATTGCCACACTGACTCTGCCATGATCAAGGAGCAGAAGCGCATTGAGGGCGAGCTTGCCGCCTTTGAGAAAAACATCTGGGGCGACCAGGCACGCAAGGACTCGCTCGACAGCATTGCAAAGGCCGAAGTGAAGGTGAAGGGCAAGAAGGTGAAGAAGAACCGCCGCTCGTCTACAACGGTGAAGAAGAGCCGTTCGTCAAGCAAGAGCTCTTCAGGCTCATCATCGGCAGCACGCGTTACGGTGCGCAGACAGAGACACTGATATAATACAAGATAACGACTGCCCCACGACGGGGCAGCCAATTTTATAAACACTTAAAATGAAAGCTTATGAAAAAGTTATTTACACTGATTGTTCTTGTAGCGGCAACCTATTTCGCCGTGCCGGCAAACGCACAGCTGAAGTTTGGTATCAAGGGTGGTCTTAACATCACAGACATGTCGCTCAGTAATGATGTATTCGAGACATCAAACCGCACCGGATTCTTCATCGGTCCGACTATCAAGTTCACACTCCCCATCGTAGGCCTTGGCATCGATGCTTCTGCGCTCTACGACCAGCGTGAAGGCGAGGTCAATGTTGAGGCAGACGACAACACTCTGGTGTCAACAAGACTGAAGCAGAAGTCAATCAATATTCCTATCAACCTCCGTTACGACATCGGTCTGGGAAGCCTTGCTGCCGTTTATCTCGCAGCCGGACCTCAGTTTGGATTCAACGTTGGCGACAAGAACCAGAGCCTGTATAAGGACGTGGCAGAATGGAGACTCAACACCTCTAACTTCAGTGTAAACGTGGGTGCCGGCGTAATGCTGTTAGGCCATCTGCAGGTTGGTGCCAACTATAACATCGTTTGCGGCAAGACAGGCGAGATAACCGTTCTCGACGGTGCCGAGAGCGTGCTGCGCGGCCGTTCAAACACATGGCAGATTTCTGCTGCCTACTATTTCTGATCCGGGCAAATTCTTTAAAAGCATAGAATAATTCCGTTGGAGACATTTCTGCGTCGGCATGAAATGTCTCCTTTTTTTGTTCCTCTTTATTCCGCCATTTATGGTTTTTGTGCAAACAAGCACTTTCATCTTTTGTGCATTTGGGCATAATTCTGTATTTTTGCACAACAGATGACTTACGCAGATATCATACTTCCGCTGCCGCTCGACAGCCTGTTCACCTACTCCGTGCCCGACAGTCTTGCCGGACGCGTGGGGCAGGGCATAAGGGTGCTCGTGCCGTTTGGCAAGAGCAAGACATACGTGGGGCTGGTGGTGAGGACACACAACAACAAGCCCGACTTCAATGTTAAGGACATATCTACCGTGATGGACGACGCTCCCGTGGTTAATGCCGTGCAGCTAGAGCTGTGGCGATGGATGGCCGACTACTATCTGTCGTCTGTTGGCGACGTGATGAACGCTGCCCTGCCGTCGGGACTCAAGAGCGAGGACGGATACACGGCAAAGACCGAGACCTATGTGTCGCTTGCGCCCGAATATCACAGCGAGCGCGCCATACGTGTGGCTCTCGACGTGCTGAAGCGTGCTTCGGCCCAGCTTAAGGTGTTTGAGACATTCCTCACGCTCTCTCACTGGGACACCATAAGCGGCGACACATGTGCCGAACCCGTGGCCGAGGTGAGCCGCGACGAGCTTATGAACGAGACACACTGCACTTCGGCAGTGTTCAGAAATCTTGTCGTAAGAAAATTCCTGAACACCTACGAGCGCGAGATAGGCCGGCTGAACAATGCCGGAGAGCCGCATCCCGAGCTGATAAAGCCGCTCAACGAGGCTCAGCAGACGGCCTACAACAACATAGTTTTCAGCTTTCTGAAAAAAAACGTGGTGCTGCTCCACGGCGTAACGTCGAGCGGCAAGACCGAAATCTACATACATCTCATCCGCCAGGCCATCGAGCGCGGGCAGCAGGTGCTGTATCTGCTGCCCGAGATAGCGCTCACCGTGCAGATACGCCAGCGCCTTCAGCGCGTGTTCGGCAACCGCCTCGGCATATACCATTCAAAGTATTCCGACGCCGAACGCGTGGAGATATGGAAGAAGCAGCTGTCTGCCGCGCCCTACGACGTGATACTCGGTGCGCGCTCGGCCGTGCTCCTGCCGTTCACCAATCTCGGCCTTGTCATCATCGACGAGGAACACGAGACGTCGTTCAAGCAGCAAGACCCCGCCCCGCGCTATCATGCCCGCAGCGTGGCCATAATGCTTGCGCGCAAGTTTGGCGCAAAGGTGCTGCTCGGCTCTGCCACGCCTTCGCTCGAGAGCTGGAACAACGCCCATACGGGCAAGTTTGGTCTGGTGAGCCTTATGCAGCGTTATAACGACATACGCCTGCCCGAGATTGAGGTGGTGGACATTAAAGACCTGCAGCGCCGCAAGATGATGAGCGGTCCGTTTTCGCCCCGCCTGATGGCAGCCGTGCGCAAGGCCTTGGACAACGGCGAGCAGGCCATACTGTTTCAGAACCGCCGCGGCTTTGCGCCGATGATAGAGTGCCGCGAGTGCGGATGGGTGCCACACTGCGACAAGTGCGACGTGTCGCTCACATACCATAAGAGCCTCGGACAGCTTACGTGCCACTATTGCGGCACGACATACACCGTGCCCGAGGTGTGCCCCTGCTGCGGAAGCCGCAACCTGCGTGGGCGAGGATATGGCACGGAGAAGGTGGAAGACTACGTGATGGAGCTGTTTCCCGACGCCCGCGTGGCACGCATGGACCTCGACACCACCCGCACGCGCAACGCCTATGAGAGGCTGATAAGCGACTTCTCGGCGCATAAAACCGACATTCTGATAGGCACGCAGATGGTGAGCAAGGGTCTCGACTTCGACAAGGTAAGCGTGGTAGGCATATTGAATGCCGACAGCATGCTCAACTATCCCGACTTCCGTGCCTACGAGCATGCCTTCATGATGATGGCGCAGGTGGCCGGACGCGCCGGGCGCAAGGGCAAGCAGGGCCTTGTGATACTGCAGACCAAGAGCCCGCAGCTGCCTGTCATAACGCAGGTGGTGCGCAACGACTGCGAAGGACTGTTTGCTGACCAGCTCGAGGAGCGCCAGGCGTTCTGCTATCCGCCGTTCTGCCATCTGATATATGTCTTTCTGAAGCATCGCGACGACGCCGTGGTGGCCTCCGCTTCCATGCGTCTCGGCGACATACTGCGCGGCTGGTTCGGCAGCCGTGTGCTCGGTCCCGACAAGCCTTCGGTGTCGAAGGTGAAGACGCTCAACATACGCAAGATTATGCTGAAGCTCGAAAACGGCATCGACCTTGCCAAGGTGCGCCTATATCTGCGCAAGGCACAGGCCATGATGGGGCAGGACGCCAAGTATCGTTCTGTTCAGATTTACTTCGATGTCGACCCCCTTTAATCCCGATCAGGACATCATACCGCACATCGTGTTGTCTGTTTTGTGTATTCCGGCTCTCCGCCGTCTTTCCGTTTCCTGTTGCCGTTTTTCCGTCCGTTATTCTTGACATGGCGTACTATGCCTGCGAAATAACAGACGGAAATATGCTCTGAATAAAGCAAAACAACAGGCAGAATAATGATGCCGGTTTAGGTTTAACCACGTCATTCTTAACCGGCTGCAGAGCCTGCTGTTGCCGCTGAAAAAATGGTTGATTATATATGTATTTCCAATATGTGGTCTTTTGCCTTCCAAAAGGCCACATATTGCAACGTAAAAGGTCACCTTTTAGACGATAAAAGGCGGCCTTTTGCAAAAGTAAGATTATGATGCTCGTAACGCACTGATAATCAGCGGCATTACATTGCGTAGGAATTAAAAGTCGATGTCAAGTCCGATGCCGAACACACGGTTAGTGCGTGTGAACGTGTCGGCGCCGTAAAGCATGCTCTTTCCTGTCGACGGGTCAGGCGTGGTCAGCAGTGCCGTGGTCTTGTCTACGGCCACCTGTGCAGCCTCCGGGCCCAGCAGCTCGTTGGCCACATTGCCGATAACCTTTCCGGCCAGTCCGGAGATGTTGTAGTAGTCGTTGGTCTCGCGCTTGTAGTCCTTGTAGAATGTCTGGAAGTAAGCCAGGTTGAGCTTCATCTTTTCGGTCAGCTTAATGCCCACGCCCAGGCCCACAGAGCAAGAACTTACGTTGAAGCTGATGTCCTCCATGTAGCTGTCGGTGAAGTCATACTCCGTAAACTGCGCTCCGGCGCTCACCTGCACTCTCTTGTTGATGTCATACTCTGCACCGAAGAGATACTCGTTGGTGTTGCCTCCGAGCTTGTCCTGGTGGTTGTCAAACTGCTTTGCGTCAGTGTCAAAGTAGTGGTGCCATCCGGCAGAGATGCGCAGTTGCTGCAGCGGCGACCACTGTGCGCCCAGCGTCAGCAGAGCCGGCGAGTCTTCAGCCACCTCTATTCCGTCGGTATAGCGGTTGAGCTGCTCAAGGTTCTTGGCGCTCTCGCTGTTGGCAGAGCGGTTTTTCAGGCGCATGCGCGTCTTGAATTCATACTTTGCTGCAAAGTTAAAGTCGCCCGTCTTATAGTCAACACCGATTATCGGCGCGATGCCCCATCCGGTCTGGTCGCAGTTAAGCGTTACGTCCTCTGTGGCAGAGCCGAGCGCACCCAGCATTACGGCCTTCACCTTATAGTCCTTTGCCAGCTGTGCATATTTGGCTGCGTTGGCCATGTCGCCTGCCTGCTGATACATGTTGGCCATCTCTGTGTATGTGCCCACAGCCACGGCAGCCTGTGCCGAAAGGTTCTTGAACGTCTCGGGCGCGCTTACCATCTCGCCGTTTATGTTGGCCTTGATGTTCTTCACGTAGCCGTAATAGTTAGAGTTGCCGTATAGCACACGTGCTCCCAGATACACCGACCAGTTGTCGTTCAGCTTGCGTGCCGCTCCGAGCGTAAAGCCGTAATAGTATTGGCGTCCGCGCATGTATGTGTCCATGTCATACTGCGACACCGTGGGCAGGCCCAGCGAGCCCAGTCCGAGTTCGTTTGTCAGCACGTCGAGGTTCTGCGACAGCAGCGGCAGCAGGGCTATGTTGCCCTCAAACGACGACAGACCGTCGTCGAACACACACTTGCCGCCTCCGCCCGTGATGGCGAAGTTAAACTGGAAGCTCCAGTTGTTCTTGTTGTATGCCGCCTGTATCGACGGTATGATTGGGGCGTTGGCCTCGCCCTTGAAAGTCTTGGTGGTGTTGCCGAAGTTCTTGGCTCCATAGGCAAACGGAGCGAACGTTGAGGTTATCTCACGCGTCTGGTGAGCGTTCTGGATGTTGAGCGACAGATGGAATCCGTTGTTCATAAACGCCACTCCGGCAGGGTTGCTGTACACACCGGCAATGCCGATCACGGCATCCTGAGCCGGATTTCGCAGGAAAGCAATGTTCTGATTGGTGTTAGTAAGAATACCGCCTGCGCTGGCCGTTGCGGCTGCTGACAGTGCAAGAGCTGCGCAGATTAATTTTGTTTTATTCATCTTTAATAACCCTTAATTCCGCAACTGTTTCAATAAATCGCTTGTTGGACTCAAAATTGTCATTA
>ENA-OZEY01000272-OZEY01000272.1-human-gut-metagenome-genome-assembly--contig:-NODE-272-length-19817-cov-6.909321_pt1 | contig 19817 bp, 16 predicted proteins | sample MGYA00245071_ERZ653615 | MGnify/ENA primary metagenome ERZ653615 (study PRJEB26926, sample SAMN06165145) | human gut metagenome | biome: ENVO:00009003; feature: ENVO:2100002; material: ENVO:00002003... | reverse complement strand
CGCTTTCCATTTGATATTGTATTCTTATTTCTCTATGTGCTTATTTCACTTCCTCGAAGTCTGCGTCCTGGATGTTATCATCAGCCTTTGCGCCGTTGTCTGCGCCCGGCTGAGCACCTGCCTGAGCACCTGCGCCCGGCTGTGCGCCACCCTGGTACATCTGTGCAGAAGCTGCCTGCATGACGTTGTTGAGGTTGGCGATGGCGGTGTCGATGGCAGCCACGTCGGCAGCCTTGTGAGCGTCCTTGAGCTGCTGCAGAGCCTGCTCGATGCCCGGCTTCTGGTCTGCAGGAATCTTGTCGCCGTTGTCCTTGAGGAAGTTCTCGGTGGTGAAGATCATCGAGTCAGCCTGGTTGAGCTTGTCGATCTTCTCGCGCTCTGCCTTGTCAGAAGCTGCGTTCTGCTCTGCCTCAGCCTTCATGCGCTCGATTTCCTCCTTGCTCAGACCTGAAGAAGCCTCGATGCGGATTGCCTGCTCCTTGCCTGTTGCCTTATCCTTTGCAGATACGTTGAGGATACCGTTGGCGTCGATATCGAATGTCACCTCAATCTGCGGAACGCCACGGCGTGCCGGTGCGATGCCTTCGAGGTTGAACTGGCCGATTGACTTGTTCTGTGCAGCCATCGGGCGCTCGCCCTGAAGCACGTGGATGGTTACGGCTGTCTGGTTGTCGACGGCTGTAGAGAATGTCTCGCTCTTCTTAGCCGGGATTGTGGTGTTGGCGTCGATAAGCTTTGTCATCACGCCGCCCATTGTCTCGATACCGAGTGTAAGCGGAGTTACGTCGAGCAGAACGATGTCGCCTACGCCGCTCTCCTTGTTGAGGATAGCGCCCTGGATAGATGCGCCTACGGCTACCACCTCGTCGGGGTTAACGCCCTTTGAAGGCTCCTTGCCGAAGTAGTTCTTAACGAGTGTCTGAACGGCTGGTATACGGCTTGAACCGCCTACGAGGATCACCTCGTCGATGTCTGATGTCTGGAGCTTTGCGTCGCGCATTGCGTTCTGGCAAGGTACGAGGCAAGCCTGGATAAGGTTGTGTGCGAGCTGCTCGAACTGTGAGCGTGTCAGCGTCTTAACCAAGTGCTTTGGCACGCCGCCTTCTGCTGAGATGTACGGCAGGTTGATTTCGGTAGATGTAGTGCTTGAGAGCTCTATCTTTGCCTTCTCTGCTGCTTCCTTGAGGCGCTGCATAGCCATCGGGTCCTTAGAGAGGTCGATGCCTTCGTCAGCCTTGAAGCCCTGCACGAGCCAGTCGATGATTACCTGGTCGAAGTCGTCGCCGCCGAGGTGTGTATCACCGTTTGTAGAGAGCACTTCGAACACGCCGCCACCGAACTCAAGGATAGAGATATCGAATGTACCGCCACCGAGGTCGAATACGGCGATCTTCATGTCCTTGTTAGCCTTGTCTACGCCGTAAGCGAGTGCGGCTGCTGTCGGCTCGTTCACGATACGGCGAACGTTGAGGCCTGCGATCTGGCCTGCCTCCTTTGTAGCCTGACGCTGTGAGTCTGAGAAGTATGCCGGAACGGTGATTACGGCGTCTGTTACCTCCTGACCGAGATAGTCCTCAGCGGTCTTCTTCATCTTCTGAAGCACCATTGCCGAGATTTCCTGCGGAGTGTACTTGCGTCCGTCGATGTCAACGCGCGGATAGCCGCCTTCGTTTACTACGGTGAACGGTACGCGTGTCACCTCCTTAGCGCACTGCTCATAGGTCTCGCCCATGAAGCGCTTGATTGAATATACGGTGTTCTTCGGGTTGGTGATGGCCTGACGCTTTGCAGGATCGCCTACCTTACGCTCACCGTCCTTTACGAAGCCAATGAGTGAAGGAGTTGTGCGCTTGCCTTCGCTGTTGGCGATTACTACCGGTTCGTTGCCTTCAAATACGGCAACACAAGAGTTTGTAGTACCTAAGTCGATTCCAATAATCTTTCCCATAATATTTCGTTTTTTTATTTTTTACTTTAATTGGTTGATGTTTTCGCTTACTGATATACAAATGGCGTGCCAAATGGGGTTGCGCAGGCTTTTTGCTGACAAACGGCGCTGTGCCGTGTCTGACAGAATGACACTCGGAGCTGTTTTAGTGACAGTTTTTACACTATTAGTGTTCGACTTGGTGCTGCGGAGGCTTCACAACGCAAAGCGCAAGAAAAAAGGCTCCGATTACGGCGTATTTTGAATTATTTCTGTAACTTTGCAGAGTTGTATATATATTAATGTATATCGCAACATGAACGTTTACATTGTATAATCAAAAAAAACAAGAATATCAATGAAGACTTTGAAACGCTTTCTACCAGACTTGCTGGTAGTGTTGTTGTTTGCGGTCATCGCGTTTGCCTACTTCTTCCCGGCAGACACCGAGGGGCGCATTCTCTATCGTCACGACTCGTCGGCCGGACGCGGCGCTGGCGAGGAGCTTACCGAGTATTATCAGCGCACGGGCGAGCGCACCCGCTGGACTAACGCCTTGTTCAGCGGTATGCCTACGTATCAGATGGCGCCGTCGTACGACTCGCAGGAGGTGCTTAACGGCGTGGGCAAGTTCTACCATCTGTGGCTGCCCGAGAACGTGTGGTACGTGTTCGCCTATCTCTTGGGCTTCTACATACTGCTACGCGCGTTCGACTTCCGCCGCGAGTTGGCTGTGCTGGGCTCCCTGCTATGGGCTTTCAGCAGCTACTTCTTCATCATCATCGCCGCCGGACACATCTGGAAGGTGATTGCGCTGGCTTATCTGCCGCCGATGATTGCAGGCATCGTGCTCGCCTACCGCGGCAAGTATGTGTGGGGCTTCGTGCTCACGGGTCTGTTCACGGCGCTCGAGATTCAGGCCAACCACGTGCAGATGACTTACTACTATCTGTTCATCGTGCTGTTCATGGTCATAGCCTATCTCGTAGAGGCTCTACGCCAGAAGCAGATGGCGCGTTTCGCCAAGGCTACGGCTGTGTGCGCGGTGGCGGCGGTGCTGGGCGTGGTGATCAACCTCTCCAACCTCTACCATACATGGCAGTACACGCAGGAGTCGATGCGCGGCAAGAGCGAGCTGGTGAAGAAGAACTCTGCCAACCAGACTTCGAGCGGCCTCGACCGCGACTATATCACGCAGTGGAGCTACGGCATCGACGAGACGTGGACGCTGCTCGTGCCTAACACCAAGGGCGGCGCTTCGGTGCCGCTGGCGCAGAACGAGAAGGCTATGGAGAAAGCCAACCCCGAGTTCTACCAGATATACCAGCAGATGGGTCAGTACTGGGGCGACCAGCCGGGCACAAGCGGTCCGGTGTACGTCGGAGCGTTCGTGATGATGCTCTTCGTGCTGGGTCTGTTCATCGTGAAAGGCCCTATGAAGTGGGCGCTGCTCGCTGCGACGGTGCTCTCCGTGCTGCTCTCGTGGGGCAGAAACTTCATGTGGTTCACCGACCTTTTCCTCGACTATGTGCCGATGTACGCCAAGTTCCGCACCGTGGCGTCGATACTCGTCATCGCCGAGTTCACCATTCCGCTGCTGGCTATGCTGGCTCTGAAGAAGGTGTTGGAGACCGAGAACTTCCTCAAGGGCACTACCCCGTTGCTCGTCGGCACGGCTTCGCACCGACTGGTGTGCCGCGAGGTGAAGAATCGCTCGTGGCTCGCGCTCAGCTTCTTGCTCACGGCGGGTATGTGCGTGGCGTTCGCCATCATGCCTTCGGTGTTCTTCCCCGACTTCGTGTCTAACGCCGAGCTGCGTGCGCTCGCCTCTATACCGAACGAGTATCTCACGCCGCTCATCAGCAATCTGCGCGAGATTCGCATCTCTATATTCACAGCCGACTGCTGGCGTTCGTTCTTCGTGATACTCGCCGGAACGGTCGTCCTCGTGCTCGCTCTGCTGAAGAAACTGCAGCCGAAGTACGCCGTGGCGCTCCTCTTCGCGCTCTGCCTCGTGGATATGTGGCAGGTGAACAAGCGCTACCTCAACGACGCTATGTTCGTGGAGCGCAGCGTGCGCGAGACTCCGCAGCAAGAGACCGCCACCGACCGCCAGATTCTGCAGGACACAGCGCCCGACTATCGTGTGCTCAACCTCGCGTCGAACACGTTCAACGAGAACGAGACGTCATACTATCATAAGTCTATCGGCGGCTACCATGCAGCCAAGCTGCGCCGCTACCAGGAGCTTATCGACGAGTACATCGCGCCCGAGATGCAGCAGGCGATGTCTGCCATCGCCAAGGCTCAGGGCGATATGACAAGCGTGCCGGGCGACTCGGTTTATCCGGTACTCAATATGCTCAACACCAAGTATATCATCATGCCGCTGCAGGGCGGACAGGCCGTGCCGCTGCAGAACCCGTACGCTTACGGCAACGCGTGGTTCGTCGACCGCCTCCAGTATGTCGACAACGCCAACCAGGAGCTCGACGCCATCAAGCAGCTCGACCTGCATCACGAGGCTGTAGCCGACAGCAAGTTCAAGACAGCGCTGGGCGACGCCGTAAAGCAGGAGGGCACAGCGTTCGTGCGTCTCGACAAGTACGAGCCTAACGAGCTGCGCTACACCGTGCAGTCGCCGAAGGGCGGCGTGATCGTGTTCTCGGAGATTTACTATCCGGGCTGGACCGCTACGGTCGACGGCAAGGACGTAGAGGTGGGACGCGTCAACTACGTGCTGCGCGCCATCAACGTGAAGCCGGGCAAGCACAACGTGGTGCTCACGTTCAAGCCGGCGTCGGTGAAGAACACCGAGACAGCGGCTTACGCAGCCTATCTGCTGCTGGCTCTCGCTATCATCGGCGGAGTGCTGTTTGAAGTTAAAAGAAAAAAAGAGTAATGGAATTTCGCACGCCAGTCACCATAGACAAGTCGCCGTTCGCTATAGACCCATGCGAGCGCATGCTCTTCGTAGGCTCCTGCTTCGCCGACAACATCGGTAGCAGGTTCGTCGACGACAAGTTTCGCGCTACGGTCAATCCGTACGGCGTGATGTACAACCCGGCGAGCATTCTGCACACCGTAGAGCGCTACCTCGCAGCCGAGACTGCAGAGGTGGCGCGCACGGCGGTGTTCACGCTCGGCACCAACCGCGTGTACATACTCAACGAGACGGGCGAGATTGTGGACAACTGCCAGAAACGACCGCAGCGACTCTTCACCGAACGCAGCCTCAGCGTAGACGAGTGCGCCGCCTATCTCAAAGAAGCCATCGCCCAGCTGCGCAACCGCCGACCGGACATGCGCGTCATACTCACCGTCAGCCCCATACGCTACGCCAAGTACGGCTTTCACGGCAGCGCCGTGTCGAAAGCTACGCTGCTGCTGGCGGCAGACGAAGTGGCTCGGCAGACTGACGCCTGCGTCTACTTCCCGGCGTACGAGATAGTGTGCGACGAGCTTCGCGACTATCGCTTCTACGCCCCCGACATGCTGCACCCGTCGCAGCAGGCTGTCGACTACATCTGGGAACGCTTCGCCGACACGTTCTTCAGCAGCAAGACCAAGGCGTTTATGAGCGAGTGGCTGCCCATAAAGGCTGCGCTCAACCACCGCCCGTTCAACCCAGAGTCGGCAGAACACCGCGCCTTCATTGAGAAGACACAGCAGAGAGTGGCTACTCTGAAGGCACACTACCCCGAATTAGAGATTTAAGATGGCTTCCCTAAAGGCACACTACCCCCAATTAGAGATATAAAGAAAAGAGAGTTATAAAAACAAAAGCCTATGAATTTTCGTAAAGAACACACTATCTACTCTGCCATCTGGGCGATGCTCTACGCTTCGCCCGTGATAAACATATATACGCGAATGGCAGGCAACCCCCGCATCACCTTCTCGTGGACCGAGATACTGCACGCATGGGAGTACACAAGTACATGGCTCGTGATGTTCGCTATACACAACTTCCTCTTGTTGCCCTTGCTGCTCAGGAAGCGCAAGACCGGTACATACTTGTGTCTGTCGTTCTTAATACTGCTGACGGGCATGTTCATCACCTACCTCAACCGACCGATGCACAAGAACCAGTACAAGACACGCATGGAGGCGGAGTGGAAAGCCGACTCGCTGGCTTACGAGCGCGTGGCGGCTGTGCGGCTTGGCGACGGACGCTACTGCAGTCCGCAGAACCCGATGCGCCGCAAGCCGCTTGACTTTCAGCCTATCGACCCGCTGCCTATGCTTGGACCGGGCGAGCTGGTGGCTTTCTTCGGTGGACTGCTGCTTATGGGCATGAACCTCGGCGTGAAGCTCTACTTCATGTCGCAGCGCGACCGAGAGCGACAGAAGATTATCGACCAGCGCAACCTCGAACAGCAGATGGAGTATCTGAAGTATCAGGTTAATCCGCACTTCTTCATGAATACGCTCAACAACATTCATGCCCTCGTAGACATCGACCCAGAACGTGCCAAGACTACCATCGTCGAACTGTCGAAGATGATGCGCCACATTCTGTACGAAGGCAGCAAGAAGCTCATTCCGCTGACGCGCGAGGTGGAGTTTCTCAACCTCTACGTTCAGCTCATGCGCCTTAGATATACCAGAAAGGTGCACATCAACGTGGATGTTCCGCCGCAGTTGCCCGAGCTGAAGCTGCCTCCGCTGATGCTGATCATCTTTGTGGAGAACGCATTCAAGCACGGCATAAGCTACCGCGAGGAGTCGTTCATCGACATCAAACTTCGCGTGGAGAACAAGCGACTTCTCTTCAGCTGCTGCAACAGCAAACCAACGCAGGTGCAACGCACGAACGAGAAGGGCGGCATGGGTCTGCAGAACGTGCGCCAACGCCTCGAACTGCTCTACGACGACGACTACACGCTCGACATCAACGACGGCGAAAAGACGTACGAAGTGAAGCTCGACATACCGATGCAGACACGCCTGCCAGACGCAGAAGTCGAGACAGCGGATGTATCGAAACCATAAAGCGCAGCAGAGATAACGAACAAGATTAAGAACATCCCCAACAAATAGGACAGCCGCCCCAGAATAGATAAAAACAGCCACAACTCATAAAATCCAAACACTATGATAAAGACTCTTATCATCGACGACGAGCCGTTGGCTCTCCAGCAACTTGCAGTCTACGTGTCGAAGGTTCCGTTCCTTACGCTCGTGGGCGAGTGTCAAAGTGCTCTCGAAGCGCGCGACATCATCAACAGCGAACGCGTTGACGTCATCTTCATCGACATCAACATGCCCGACCTTAACGGCATGGACTTCGTGCGCTCGCTCGTGGCGCCGCCGCTCGTGGTCTTTACCACAGCCTATTCGGAATATGCTATTGACGGATTCAAGGTTGACGCCGTAGACTATCTGCTCAAACCGTTCAGTCTGGACGACTTCCGTCGTGCCGCTCTGCGCGTAAAGGAACGCTATGAGCACAACAATGCGCCGCTGCCTCTCACCGCTGAGCCTGAGCCGGAACTGACAGACGAGAACATCTTCCTGAAGACGGAGCATAAGGTGGTGCGCGTAAAGATAGCCGACATACGCTACATCGAGGGCATGTCGGAGTATCTGAAGGTGCATGTAGACGGACAGTCGCGCCCTATCATCATGCTTCTTGCTATGAAACGCATGGAGGAGCGTCTGCCGTCCAACTTCCTGCGCATTCATCGCTCGTATATCGTGAACATTAATCATGTGCAGGAGGTGACAAAGAACCGCATCGTGATGGATACTGACACGTATCTGCCAATCGGAGATATGTATAAGGATGCGCTGAGCGAATACTTGGCAGACAAGTATTTGGGAAGGTAGAACGAATTTTCAATTCGTTCAGTTGAGAATTGAGAATTTAGAGTTGAGAGTTATGATTACTCTTAGAAGTTATAAATGGCGAGCAAAGACTCAAACAACAAAGCATATCATAACTCTCAACTCTAAATTCTCAATTCTCAATTCTCAATTAAAAAAAACTCTCAACTTTCAATTATAAATTAAAAATTACAAATTACAAAAACTCCTCTCTACAAAGCTCGATTGAGCTTTGTAGAGAGGAGTTTTTGTATTACCACGGTCTACCGCCGCTGTTGCCGCCAGTAGTTGCCGTAACTGTTGACGACGAAGTGCCGCTTGTCATGGTATAGCTGCTGCCAGAAGTGAGTCCGGGGCAGGTGATGAGCACCGAACTGCCTCCGCCGCCCCATCCGCCGGGGCCTCCGCCGCCAGGACCAGCCTGCTGTGGTGCGCCCCAACCGCCAGGACCGCCTCCCTGACCGCCGTTGCCTGACGTGTAGTTGCTCGGCACGGTGAACTTTGCGAGCACGGTGTCGCCGCTCTTGAGCGCCACTTCCGTGTCGGCTGTCACGCTCATCGAGCCAGAGACGTAGGGCTGGGTAGACTCTGACGTGCTCGGTGTGGAGTTGCCGCCGCCGACAGCGAGCAACGTGCCGCCGGTGAAGATGACAGAGTAGCCTTCTTCTTCATTGGCGTCAATGCCGCACTCGGGCGACGATGTGCCGAACGCCATTATCGTGCCACCCTGAATGTACAGATTGCCGTTCGAATCGAGTCCGTCGTTGCCGGTAGCCACCACCGTGACGGTTCCACCTTTTATATACATATGGCTCGATGAGTTGATTGCGTCGTCGTTGGTGTTGCATACCACCGTGCCGTCGTTGATGGTGAGCACAGACTTGCTCTCGATGCCCTCGCCGCCGTTGCCGGTGACGCTTACATTGATAGTTCCGCCGTTGACGGTCAGGTTGCCATCAGCCTTAATGCCCTTCGGCGACGACTTCTGGTCGCTCGTAAGTCGGTCGGTATTGCCTGTATAGTCGTTATATTCGGTGCCGTTGAGGTATACGTACATGCCACCGGTTGTAGAGATGTTCAGTTCGCCGCCGTTCATTACGAACTCGCCGTCGCAGTTGACGCCCTTTCCGCCGCTGCCCGACGATGTGAGCTGCAGCGTTCCGTTGTCAATCTGCACCTTTCCGTCGGCACTGAGGCAGGACGCAGCCTTCGTCTTCGACGCGTCAGAATCCCATTTACCGCCACCAGCGGTGCTGACAGTCAGGTCGCCGCCCTGCACGAGCAGGTCGCCGTCAGCCTTCAGACCCTTCGTAGCCTTGCCCGTAGTGGCGATATTGAGCGAACCGCCGAGAATGGTTATCGTTCCGGTGTCCTCAGCCTCGCGGTCGGTGTCGTCCTTGAACGAAACCTGCACGCCGTCGTCCTTCACACCCGACACATTGAGCGCCCCACTCTCCATTGTGAAATACTGGTTGCAGTTGATTCCGTCCTTCACGGCAGCGAGAATGTTCACTGTAGCGTTCATCAACTCTACGTATTCCTTAGCATATATGGCGTGCGCCGCATTGCCATAGACATTCAGCGTGCCCCTTCCCTTCAGTTCGAGATGGCCCTTGCAGGCTATGCAGCCCTTCTGCGATCCGTCGGCAGCGTCGCGCAGCGTGTTCTCTGTGTCCTTCTTTGCGCTCAGTTCGATGCGCTTTCCGTCGTTGATGTTGAGCGGAGCGCCCGTAAGACTGGTGAGCGTGAGGCCCTGCAGTTCGAGCGTAGCCTTATACGAGCCATTCAGCGTAAACGATCCGTCGTCCGACGAGCCGCTGAGCACGTACGTAATCTCGCCGCAGACGTCGTCACTCACTGCATCGCTCTGCGTGAGCACCACATCGGCGCCGCTCACCGTGGGCTCTACGTACTGCGCCACGTTGCCCGCCACGACCACCTTCGCCGTCGTGCCGCTGTAGCTTACGCTCACGGTGTTGTCCTCCACTTCGCTTTGGTCTACATACATGCGCGTGATGTCGGAAAGACGGAGCGTCTTGCCCATCACGGTGAGCTGCGTGCCGCCGCTGTACGTCATATCGCCTGCCTGAGCAGCCGGAAGAGCGTACGTAACGTCGCCCACAACTACGTTAAGAGTCTGCGCGTCGGCTGCCAAAACTATCGCTCCGGCAGCCGCTATAGTGGTAAGTATGCGTTTCATTCTACTGCCATTTTGAGGGTTCTACCATTCTTCTTCACTACGTAGATGCCGGGGCTGACGTTGCGGCGCAGGCTGCGCTCGCTGTCGAACTTGCCAACGAGCACGCCCGCCGTGGTGTACACCTGCAGCGCGTGCGGGGCTTCGCCGAGCGAGAGGTCGGCGATGGATGTCTCCACTTGCTTAGAGAAAAACATGCGTGAAAGGTCGGCGAGCGCAAACTTGCTGCTGCCTTCTGCGTTGTGCGCCACAAGCTGACCGCCCTCAACGGTGAGGTTCAGACCGCTGCTGCTCAACGAAACTACGCTTCCGTCTGCCGTCTGGAACGAGAGATAGGGATAGCTGTCGGCTGATGCTGACGTGGCAAGCATCAGAGCCAGGGTTGGAATCAGGAACTTCTTCATAACAATTCCGTTTAAGAATTTGGTTTAACTCACTAATTATTATTTGATATAAAACATTTAACTATTTGATATAAAAAAACGGGACCAAAGATAGCCCCGTACTTTTATAACCTTTTCTCACGAAAAAACTATTAATCAACAACATAATTCATTCGTTTGTGACTCCACCGCTGTGGACATACTCTAATACTTGTAGTCTTTTGCTTAAATAACATTGCTTAATGTGTGTATGAAACGTAATCTGATGTATGTGTGTAAACTCTAAATTTCTTCTAAATAACTCTCTAACTTACTTTTATTATAACTCTCTAAATTATTAACTCTCTAACAATTACTACTTGTAATACTAAACTATTCTTCCTTTTTACGCTTGCAAAGTTATTCAATAAACCAGAAACCCACAAATTTATTCAACAAACGCCCCCATTCGTTCAATAAACCCAATCATGCGTTGATGAACGGGCACAAAAAACGGGGAATCGCGCTCGTTTTGACCGTAAAACTATCAAAACAAAGCGGCGATTCCCCGTATTGGTTTCTAACTAAAAGCTATGTATGTCTTTAGCTTTCGTTCTATAAGTCGCGAGCCTGAGTCGTCGTCAACCGTACGCAACCCGATCGGACGGCGGACGCAATCTGATTGGACACCGAACGCGATCCGGTCGGACGGCGGACGCAACCGGTCGGTTTACTCCTTATTGTTGCCGAAAATGCGCAACAGATAGAGGAAGAGGTTGATGAAGTCGAGATACAAGCTCAACGCACCAAGCAGAGCGAGCTTCTGCATGTGTTCGCCTGCGTCGGGCGCAAGCTGGCACATCTGCTTTATCTTCTGCGTATCGTATGCGGTGAGACCCACGAAGATGAGCACGCCTACATAGCTCAGGATGAGGTCGAAGCCGCTGCTGCGCACGAACATGTTAACCACTGTGGCGATGATGAGTCCGAGAAGCGCCATGAAGAGCAGCTTGCCCATAGACGTGAGGTCGGTCTTGGTGGTGTAGCCCACGAGCGCCATTACGCCGAACGTGCCGGCTGTGATGAGGAATGTCTTGACGATGGCTGTCATGCTGAACGCAAGGAAGATGACAGAGAGCGTAGCGCCGTTCACCACCGAGTAGAGCACGAACAGCAGCGTAGCCGTAGAGAGCGACAGACGGTTGATGGCGCCGCTGACAGAGAACACGAGCACAAGCTCGGCGATGATGAGTCCCCAGAACAATGCCTTGTTGCCGAGGATAGCCATAATGAGCGACGGAGTAGACGCAACGCCGTATGCGGTGATGCCGGTGATGGCGAGGGCGAGGGTCATCCATACAAACACTTTGCGCATGAGCGCAGGGAAAGCAGACGACATAGAGAAGTCGCTGCCACGAAGCGAATCGGTATCTAACCAGTTTTGTTGTTTCATAATTTTCTGTTTTTAAATTGTTTGTATTCTTTGTTTGCAGGGCGGAGGCCGGAGACCTCCGCTACTATACATTATATTATATGCAGGAAGCGCAGTATATCGTTCAGGTTCGCCACCACCATAAGCAGCAGCAGAATGCCAATGCCGATATACTCGGCGTATATCATGAAGTTCTCAGACGGCTTGCGGCGAGCTATCATCTCGTAGAGCAGGAAGAGCACGTGTCCGCCGTCGAGCGCCGGGATAGGCAGAATGTTCATGAAGGCGAGGATGATGCTGAGGAAGGCGGTCATAAGCCAGAACGAGTGCCAGTCCCACTGCGACGGGAACAGACTGCCGATGGCTCCGAAGCCGCCGAGCGACTTGGCACCTTCAGACGAGAAGAGATACTTCATGTCGCCTACGTAGCCCGAGAGCACCTTGCAACCATACTTGACGCCGGCGGGGAACGACTCGAGGAAGCCGTAGTCGATGTGTGTCACCTTATACTGGGGCTGCTGCGGCATGTAGCCGAGCACAAGACGCATCGGCTTGCCCTTGGCGAACGGCGAGAAGCCGCCTGCCGACATGGCGTCGAACTGGCCCTTGAGCGTGAGTGTGTCGAGCTTGCCGTTCACCTGACGCTCTACGTTGACAACTGCGGCGAGCGCCTTCACGGTGTCGGCGTGGGTCTGTGCGCAGGTGAACATATCGGTGCTGCGACCCACCTCGTATGTGAACTGAGAGAACGAGCTGACGGGCTTGCCGTTGAGCGAGAGGATGCGGTCGGCTTTCTGCAGACCCATGCGCTTGGCAGCCGAGTTGGGCGTCACGCTGTCCACTACAGCTGGCACATAACCTACGACGAACGGCGGCACATTCTTCAACATGTCGAGCAGGTCGAGGTCGCCAGGCGTGTTGACGGTCACCTTCTTGCCGTCGCGCAGCACATATACCTCCGTAGCGTTAGCCAGACCGCGATACATGTCAGCCTTGGCGTCCTTGAACTCGCCGAGGTTGGTGCCGAGCAAGATGTCGTGATCCTGGAATCCGAGCGCCTTAGCCTCCTTGTTGAACTCCATTCCGAGCGTCATATCCTTCGGGCTGACGTAGTCCTCGCCCCATGTGAAGAGGCACATGGCGTAGATGAAAAGCGCCAAAAGGAAGTTGACAAGCACGCCGCCTATCATGATAAACAGTCGCTGCCATGCAGGTTTAGAGCGGAACTCGTACGCCTTGGCAGGCTCTTTCATCTGCTCGGTGTCCATCGATTCGTCTATCATACCCGATATCTTGCAGTAGCCGCCGAGCGGAAGCCAACCGATGCCGTACGTAGTGTCGCTGTTCTTCGGCTTGAACTTGAACAGACTGAACCAAGGGTCGAAGAAGAGGTAGAACTTCTCGACGCGCACTCCGAAGAGTTTCGAGAAGAAGAAGTGTCCGCCCTCGTGCAGAAGCACGAGAAGCGAGATAGCCAGCATGAACTGGAGTGTCTTTATAAGAAAAATTTCCATTTAAGAGTTTTGAGTTTTGGATTTATGAATTCAACATTGAATAATTCAACATTGCCGTAGGCAACCATTCAACATTCAACATTCGTCATTCAACATTAAAGCATGCTTGCCGCAATTCGTCTTGCCTCAGCGTCAGAAGCGATATAGTCGTCGTAAGTAGGCTGGGCGACGAACGTAGCGCGCTGCATGGTAGCCTCGATGATGTCTGCCATTTGCAGGAATCCGCAGCGGTCGTGGCGGAACGCCTCGTTCACCACTTCGTTGGCTGCATTCACTACGCACGGCACATTGCCGCCGCGGCGTATCGACTCGTAAGCCATGGCGAGACAACGGAACTTCTCCATGTCGGGCTCGAAGAACTCGAGCGGCTGACGGAACAAGTCGAGACGGTCGCCGTTAAGCGGCAGACGCTCGGGGAACGAGAAGGCGTACTGTATAGGCAGGCGCATATCGGGCACACCGAGCTGCGCTTTCACTCCGCCGTCGCGGAACTGCACCGCGCTGTGCACTATCGACTGCGGATGGACGAGCACCTGAATCTTCTCAGCCTCAACGCCGAAGAGCCACTTCGCCTCGATAACCTCGAAGCCCTTGTTCATCATCGACGCAGAGTCGATCGTAATCTTCGCTCCCATCTCCCATGTAGGATGGCGCAGAGCGTCGGCAGCCTTCACATCGCGCATCTCGTCGAGCGTGAACTTGCGGAACGGACCGCCCGAAGCGGTGAGCAGTATCTTCTCTATCTCGTTGTTGCCTTCGCCTACAAGACTCTGGAAGATGGCAGAGTGCTCGCTGTCTACGGGCAGAATGTTCACGTGGTACTCCGCAGCAAGTCGGCAGATGAGGTCGCCGGCTACGACAAGTGTCTCCTTGTTGGCGAGGCAGATTGTCTTGCGTGCCTTGATGGCGTGGATAGTTGGCGAGAGTCCGGCGAAACCCACCATGGCCGTAAGCACCATGTCGATAGGCTGCGCCTCTACAATCTCGTCGATAGCCTTCGCTCCGGCATACACCTTGATGTCTGGAAGGTCGGCAAGCAGCAGCTTCAGCGACTCGTAGTGCGTTTCGTTCGCAATGACGACTGCAGCCGGGCGGAACTTGCGCGCCTGCTCGGCAAGCATCTCATAGCGGTTGTTAGCCGTGAGGCAGTAGACCTCGTAGCGGTCGCTATGCTGTTCTATCACGTCGAGTGCCTGGGTTCCGATAGAACCAGTGGAACCGAGGATACATATCTGTTTCATTGTGGTCTGATTTTTATATTGCTTGATTTTGTTGGAGAGCTAGGTTGGCTAGGTAAACTAGGCAAACTAGAAAAACTAGATAAGCTAGATAAGCTAGATAAGCTATAACAACCAGCAAGCCCCTTACAGCTCTGTCAATCCCTCCGGCAGATCCATAGTTATGGTGCGGTTCTCAGCGTCCACCTCAGCGATGAACTCGTCGGAGGCAGGAATGAGCAGCTCGTTGCCGTCGGTAGTGAGCAGACAGAAGAGCGTGTTGATGGTAGAATCGTCAACCGATTCAATCTCACCGACAACAGCGCCCGATTGGTCGTCAACAACCTTGAAGCCGACGATGGCAGCCCAAGAGAGCTGGTCGGCATCTGTGTCGACATGCTCACGCGGGAAGTAGACATCGCAGCCAGTAAGCTCGCGAGCACGCTCCTGCGAGTCGATATCGGCAAAGCGTACAAGCGCCGTCTCGTCGTTCTTGAAGCGGTATTCGTCGAGGAAGAATGGCACGAGTATGCCGTCAATCTCAAGAATGAGGTAGTCGGCGTCTACACGGTCGAAGATATCGTCGTCGAAGTGGAACGACACCTCGCCGTCTACGCCGTGCGGCTTGCCTATCTTACCTATTTTATATACTGATTCTTTCTTTATCATTTTTGTTAGTTAACAAGGAAACCAGGTGACTAAGAGAATAGGAGACTATGAAGATAGTTTACAAGGAAACAAGTTCACAAGGAAACGTGTTTACAAGGGAACAAGTTGCCTTACTCTCTTCTAATCTTTGCTCCCAAAGCGTTGAGTCGGGCTTCTATGTCCTCATATCCGCGGTCGATCTGCGCGATGTTGTCAATGCGACTTGTACCCTTTGCGCCGAGTGCGGCGATGAGCAGAGCGATTCCGGCGCGGATATCAGGACTCGACATGCGGCCTGCACGCAACTGAATATTGCGGTCGTGACCAACGATTACGCAGCGGTGCGGGTCGCAGAGTATAATCTGTGCGCCCATATCTATGAGCTTGTCGACGAAGAAGAGTCGACTTTCGAACATCTTCTGGTGAACAAGTACCGATCCGCGGGCTTGAGTTGCAACCACGATGAGCACCGAAAGCAAGTCGGGCGTGAGTCCGGGCCACGGCGCATCGGCAAGAGTCATGATAGAGCCGTCGAGAAACGAGTCGACAACATAGTGCGGCTGGTGCGGAATGTAGAGGTCGTCGCCATCTACGTCAATCTTCACGCCGAGACGGCGGAAGGCGTCAGGAATAACGCCGAGCTGAGCCACGGCACAGTCCTTTATGCGTATGCCGTTGCCCACCATTGCCGCCATACCGATGAACGATCCCACCTCAATCATGTCGGGCAGGATGCGGTGTTCGGTGCCGTGCAGCTCGCTTACGCCGTCGATGTACAAGAGGTTGGAGGCGATGCCCGTAATCTTGGCGCCCATAGCGTTGAGCATCTTGCAGAGTTGCTGTATATAAGGCTCGCAGGCGGCGTTGTATATCGTGGTGCGTCCTTCTGCGAGAACGGCTGCCATAATGATGTTGGCAGTGCCGGTCACGGATGCCTCGTCGAGAAGCATGTATGTGCCGTGCAACTTCGCTGCTTCTATATTATATACGTGGCGCTCGTCGTCGGCATTGAACGTCGCGCCGAGGTTCTTGAAGCCGAGGAAGTGGGTGTCGAGACGTCGACGTCCTATCTTGTCGCCGCCCGGTTCAGCCACTACAGCCTTACCAAAGCGTCCGAGCAGCGGGCCCATCGTAAGCACGCTGCCGCGAAGCGCCGAGCACTTGCGTACGTATTCGTCGCTTGAGAGGAAGTCGAGGTTGAGTTCGTCTGCCTGGAACGTAAAGTCGCCCTTGCAGTTGCGCGTCACTTTCACGCCCATGTCCTGCAACAAGCGTATGAGGTTGTTGACATCGAGGATGTCGGGGATGTTGGTTATTCTGACGGGGTCGGACGTGAGCAGCACAGCGGCTATCACTTCGAGAGCCTCGTTCTTGGCTCCTTGCGGCGTGATGGTGCCCTGCAGCTGGTGTCCGCCTTCAATTATAAACGATTCCATAAGCGTTGTGGTTTATGTTCTACGACGTTGTGTGGTATATATCTACAACGTTGCGGATTTATTTTCTGCGACGTTGTCTTCTCTCGTAATTGCGTGTCGGTGTCTCTGTGCGGTCGAACTTGAACGTTTCGAGGTCGAGCTGAATCTTGCCGTCGGTATAGTCGGCGAGGTCTGACGCTACCTTCTCGTCGTCGCTCGATCCATGTCCCCAGAGCACGAGGTCGCGCTTCATCTGGTTAGCAGCGAGGCGTGTAAGCTCGGTGCGTTCGGCTCCATTGGGCAGGTTCTTCAGCAGTTCGAACACCTCGAACATCATGTTGCCGTAGTGGCGCACGGGTATGCGCTTCATCGGGTAGCGCATTGGTGCGGGCTTCTGCAGCATCTTCTGCGCCTCGGTGATGTCGCACGGATAGTCGATGTCGAGCTGGAAGCCGCTCATCAGCGCGAGATGGTCCCAGAGTTTCTGCCGGTAGTCCTTGTTCTCGTAGGTGTGCGGCATCATGCGCTCCATGACTGCTATTATGGTGTTGGCACAACGCTGGCGCTCGGCGCGACTTTTCAGGCTGACACAGTAGTCGACCATCTGCTGCACCTCGCGTCCGTATTCGGGGAGCACGAGGCGTTCGCGCTGTGTGTTGTAGTCTAAACCTTTTATCTTCATATCTTTCTTACAATAACTTCTTTGATTCTTTAACCACGAAGTCCTTGAGGTAGAACGGCACGAAGTATGCCACGTCCTCGAACTTCTCCTGTGCGATGCGCTTCTCTGCGAGTGGGTACATCCACTTTGCGAGCGGGTGTACGTTCTTGATGAAGCGTGCGTTGGGATGGTTGATAACCTCCATGCACTTCTCGGCGCCGTTGCCGAAGAAGTAGACCGGTGCGCGGTCGAGGTATTCCTTGTAGGTGTCGGCGTCGACGATGTCTGCCTGTATGCCGCGCACTTCGCGCAGGGCGCGGTCATAGACAGCCGAATATACTTCCATGCGGCGTGCGTCGAGCATGGGGCAGAGCAGCGCTCCCTCCTCCACTTCCTCGCGCAGCAGTACGGGCACTGTCATCAGCTCGAGTGTAGGCACTGCTATGAGCTTCAGGTTCTGTCCGTAGCAGATACCCTTTGCCATCGACACTCCGATGCGCAGTCCGGTGTACGAACCGGGACCGCTGCTCACGGCTACGGCGTCGAGAGGTATGGCATGGCTGTCGGCGAACGACATTGCCTCGTCTACATATACGCCGAGATTCACGGCGTGGTTAGGACCTTCAAAGTCTTCTTTGGAGAATATACACGCACCGTCCTGACTGACGGCAACTGAACACACGTTGGTGCTCGTATCAATACTCAATATACACGACATTCTTTTTCGTTTTTTTCGCAGTCCGCCCTGCCTAAACTCCGCAACAACTCATTGGCGGCGCTTAGGTGCAGACTACACATTATATAATAGAATGCAAAAATACAATTTTTTATTCAATTTAGCCCATTAACAAAGCGTTAAAAAAAACAAGCAAACGTTTTTTTTCATATATGAAAAATATTACTTACATTTGCACATTTAAAATAGCAAACAAGCATATATAAATAACAAACACGCAATATGATACTTTCAATGACCGGCTACGGCAAGTCTGTCGTAGTCTACAATGGTAAGAAAATCAATGTCGAGATAAAGTCGCTCAACAGCAAGGCGCTCGACCTCTCTACTCGCATCGCTCCGCTCTACAGAGAGAAGGAGATGGAGATTCGTCAGGCTATACAGACGAAGGTGATTCGCGGCAAGGTCGACTTCTCTATCTGGATTGAGAAGGACGCTACGACCGACGCCACGACTATCAACACAGCGCTTGCGAAGAACTACTGCGAACAGATTAAGAACGTGGCTGCTGAGTGTCAGATTCCGCTGCCGGGTGACTGGTTCCTTTCGCTGCTGCGCATGCCTGATGTGATGTCGAAGGTGGAGATAGAGACGCTCTCCAACGAGGAGTGGACGGTGGCGCGCAAGGCTATCGACGAGGCTATCGATGCGCTCGTGGCGTTCCGCCAGCAGGAGGGTGCGGCGCTGCAGAAGAAATTCGGCGAGAAGATAGACAACATCGAGGCTCTGCTGAAGAGTATTGAGCCGTACGAGAAGTCGCGCGTGGAGAAGATTCGCGCTCGCATCGTTGACGGACTGAGTTCCATCCCCGAGGTTGAGTACGACAAGAACCGCCTTGAGCAGGAACTTATCTACTATATAGAGAAGCTCGACATCAGCGAGGAGAAGCAGCGCCTTGCCAACCACCTCAACTACTTCCGCGAGACTATGGCTGAGGATGGCGGCCATGGCAAGAAGCTCGGATTCATCGCGCAGGAGATGGGACGCGAGATAAACACTACCGGCTCGAAGAGCAACAACGCCGAGATGCAGAACATCGTGGTGAAGATGAAGGACGAACTGGAACAGATTAAGGAACAGGTGCTGAACGCATTGTAAATGTGGAATGTGAAATGTGGAGTATTGAATTGTCGGCTACGCCGATTTTCAATTATTCAATGAAGATATTCAACTCAACATTCATAATTCAACACTCAACATTCCTCATTCAACATTGCCGCAGGCAATCATTCAACATTCAACACTCAACATTCAACATTCAAAACATGGGTAAACTTATAATATTCTCCGCTCCGAGTGGCAGCGGAAAGAGCACAATCATCAATCGTCTGATGCAGCGCCCTGAGCTGCACCTCGCCTTCTCTATCTCTTGCACATCGCGTGCTCCGCGTGGCACAGAGCAGAACGGCGTAGAGTATTTCTTCATCACTCCCGAGGAGTTCCGCGAGCGCATCAGCCGCGACGAGTTTCTCGAGTACGAGGAGGTTTACGAGAACCGCTTCTATGGCACGCTGAAGCAGCAGGTGGAGACGCAGGCTGCGCGCGGCGAGAACGTGGTATTCGACGTCGACGTGAAGGGCGGTTGCAACATCAAGCAGTATTACGGCGACCGCGCGCTGAGTCTGTTCATTCAGCCGCCATCGGTTGAGGAACTGCGCCGCCGTCTCGTTGGTCGTGCTACTGATGCTCCTGAGGTGATAGAACAGCGCATCGCACGCGCTGAGTTCGAGCTGTCGCAGGCTCCGAAGTTCGACCGCATCATCATCAACGACGACCTCGAAAAGGCTGTCGAAGAAACCTACGAGGCTATTCGCACATTCATCGAGGAATAAACAACAGTAGCGGAGGTCTCCGGCCTCCGCAGCAACCAAAATACACT
>ENA-OZEY01000177-OZEY01000177.1-human-gut-metagenome-genome-assembly--contig:-NODE-177-length-22538-cov-7.485211_pt1 | contig 22538 bp, 15 predicted proteins | sample MGYA00245071_ERZ653615 | MGnify/ENA primary metagenome ERZ653615 (study PRJEB26926, sample SAMN06165145) | human gut metagenome | biome: ENVO:00009003; feature: ENVO:2100002; material: ENVO:00002003... | reverse complement strand
GAGATGTAGAGAGGTCTCGTGGGCTCGGAGATGTGTATAAGAGACAGCACCTATATAGTAAAAATTGCTTCTTCAGATACCGCTTTTTTGAAAAAGTGGTATCTGGAGAAGCAATTTTTGATTCATAGAGACTTTCCGGTATCTAAATGTTAAATTTTCAGTGTATAGATACCGCGATGGTATCTTTTGCATGAATTTTATTGGCACAGGTACCACGATGGTATTTTCCACTCCCTTTTAAGAAAACAACAGGCTTCCAGCTCCGTTAAACGGCAGTTTAAGGAAGCGTTAAGGTACAACAGGTAAAACATTAAGCGTACAAAGATATAATAAGAAACAGATAAAAGAAAAGGAGTTTCAGTCAAATGGAAAAGAAAAAATTGCTGAAAAACAAAATTGTTGATACGCTTCCGATGCTTTACTTTGAAACGGTAATTCTCATGGTTTTAGGACAATTTCTGGGAAGTTTTATTCTTGGAATTCCGGTAGGGATTGCCATTGTGGCGCATCCACAGCTGCAGAAATCCGCATTTTTGAATACGGCGTTGATGTATGTGATCTTTTTGGGAATCTGGGCAGTGGCACTGTTCTGGATTCTGATCAAAAAGAGAAACCGTCCGATCCTGCAGGCAGTTGGAACAAAACCGCAGGGAAATAACGGAAAATACCTGTTGCTCGGACTGGTTTTGGGATTTGCATTAAATGGCGTCTGTATTCTTGTGGCATGGCTGCACCACGATATCGCATTGACTTACGATGCAATTCATCCGCTGTGGTTTGTGGTTGTGTTTTTAACCGTGTTTATTCAGTCTTCTGCGGAGGAACTGCTGTGCAGAGGATTTTTATACCAGAAACTGCGCAGAAGCTATAAAAATCCGGTTGTTGCAATTGTCGGAAATTCGCTGTTGTTTGCATTATTGCATCTGGCAAATCATGGGGTCACGATTCTTTCTGTTCTGAATATTTTTCTTGTGGGAATTTTATTTTCTCTCATGGTATATTATATGGACAGTCTCTGGTGCGCATTTGCCGTACATACTGCGTGGAATTTCACACAGAACATTCTCTTTGGGCTGCCAAACAGCGGAATCAACGTACCGTATTCGGTATTTAAGCTGAATGCAGCGACAGCAAGAGACAGTTTTGCATATAATGTTGGTTTTGGCATTGAGGGAACGGTTTTTGCCGATATTGTACTCCTGGCTGCCTGTGTGCTGTTGTATCTCTGGGGAAGAAAGCATGGAAAGAAATCCATGGATGTGTGGGCAGAAACATAATATAATTAGTTTTTTACGAAAACGGCACCAGGTTACATCTGGTGCCGTACAACTTTGTATTCATCCCCGGAACGGTAAAAGGGACATTCCTTGTAATTACTCTGGACAAAACGAGCCATATCGTCTTCATCCATATTGACGGAGCAGTAGTACGCTTCGTCCTCTTCATCATATTCATTGTATGCACAAAAATCACAACTGGCCATACAAAAGTTCCCCTCCTTTTATGAAGTGAATCAGGCGATTGCCTGTTAAATAAACTGATTCTGCCCCTCATCGTAATGATAATTGATGGCTGCAAGGGTTTCTGTAATTGCATCTGCATCTGTCATATATGCGGCAGCAAGTTCGGTAAGTGTCGGGTAATGATCACGCAGCTGTGTGTTGACAACAGACAGAAGCATGACAGGATCTTTCGGTAAATTCATAGTATATTCCTCCTTTGGAAACGATTATTGCATATCGGTATAACTGCGCAGGATTTCCTGCAGAAAAATTTGGTATTCATTGACAACGGAATCCGGGGAAATCACACGGATATGTGTGGATAAGCCGGCAAGCCAGCCAAAAAACTGTGGACTGACAGCGACCTGTGCCCGCGCGAGAATGTGGGTTTCGTCGTAGGGGCGCATGGCTACACTGGCACCAAAGCGGTCAATGATGACACCGGTCATGGAAGTATCGCACAGAAGCTGTACGGTTGTCTCTTCCCCGGCAAACATGCCGAAATTTTTGCGGGAATAAGAGGCGATATCCATCTGTTCGTAATCGGTCTGTCCGCGCCGTGCCTGATCCACAGCGGAAAGATCAAGCATCTTGTCCACGCGGTAATGTTTCATTTTCCCGGCATCCGCGTCATAGGCAACAAGATAATAGTTCTCGTCATCCCAGGTAAGAAGCCAGGGGCTGACCTGATAGAATCTGCCGTTTTTGCGCAGCTGCATTTCTTTTCTGACATTCCAGTCGAAGTAGTGGAAACGGATCTGCCGGTTTTCTGCAATGGCAGAGTGGATGACATCCACGCTGTAATAGATTTTTTCATTGCTGGTTTTGTTGCGGTCTGCAACGACAACTTGACGCTGTAGTTTTTTCGCATCGTTTTTACTGACAAGCTGTTCCAGTTTGCCAATCAGCTGCCGTGATTTCTTTGTGGTAATAAATTTGGAAGACTGTACCAGGTCAACAAGCAGTTTGACTTCCGGCAGCTCAAATGTGCGGTCTGCTATGCGGTAACCGGCATGCGCGCCTTCGGTCCGGATGATGTCATAACCATAATCACAAAGCGTCTGGATATCGTTATAGATGCTTTTACGCTCCGCCCGGATGCCGTTTGCCGCGAGATGGTCGATGATCTGTGGGGTAGTGACGGTATGGGTTTCATCCGTGTTCTGACGCAGATAATCCAGAAGGAATAACAGCTTTTGTTTTTGATTCACAGATTTGGGCATGGCAGTTCTCCTCTTTCAAATAAAGCGAAAACCCGGCGGAAAAACCGCCGGGAATTACATTATCGTTTACACTTGGTTGCTGCTTCCACAAAACCACGGAACAGTGGATGTGGACGGTTTGGTCTGGATTTTAATTCCGGATGTGCCTGTGTGGCAATAAACCATGGGTGATCCGGGAGTTCGATCATTTCTACAATTCTTCCGTCCGGAGAAGTTCCGCAAAGTTTCATGCCATGCTCGGTGAGAGTGGCACGATAATCATTGTTTACTTCATAACGATGACGATGACGCTCGGAAATCTCAGTGGTTCCGTATACTTCATATGCTTTGGAATCCTTGTCCAGTACACAAGGATAAGCGCCGAGTCTTAAGGTACCGCCGATATCTTCTACACCGTCCTGATCCGGCATCAGTGCAATGACCGGATGTGTTGTGTTCGGGTCAAGTTCGATACTGTGTGCATCGTTGAATCCGCATACGTGACGTGCAAATTCAATGATGGATACCTGCATGCCGAGGCAGAGACCAAGGTACGGAATCTTGTTCTCGCGGGCATAGCGTGCGGCAAGGATCATTCCCTCGACACCGCGCAGACCGAATCCGCCGGGAACAAGGATACCGTTTACATCACCCAGCACCTCATCTACATTGTCTACATTTAATTCTTCGGAGTCTACCCATTTAATGTCGATTGTTGCATGCTCTGGAATACCACCGTGCTTTAAAGCTTCCACAACGGAAATGTAAGCATCGTGTAATGCGGTATATTTTCCGACCAGTGCAATCCGGACTTCCTTGTCCGGATGACGCAGATCATTGACCATGGACTTCCAGTCACTTAAATCCGGTTCCGGACAGTCAAGATTTAAACACTCACAGGCAATTTTCGCAAGATTTTCTTTTTCCATCGCCAGTGGAGCTTCATATAAATACTCAACATCCAGATTCTGCAGTACATGTGTGTTCGGAACATTACAAAACAGTGCGATCTTGTCCTTTAATCCCTGATCTAACGGCTGCTCGGAACGGCAGACGATGATATCCGGCTGGATACCCATACCCTGCAGTTCCTTGACACTTGCCTGGGTAGGCTTGGTCTTTAATTCCTGTGAGGCGCGCAGGTACGGAATCAGGGTAACGTGACAGAGAATCGCATTCTCATGTCCCACTTCGTGCTGGAACTGACGGATTGCTTCAAGGAAAGGCTGGCTCTCGATATCTCCGACGGTTCCGCCGACTTCTATAATTGCAATATGCATATCATCGGATGTGAAATTACGGTAAAAACGGCTCTTGATCTCGTTGGTAATATGCGGGATTACCTGTACGGTTCCTCCGCCATAATCTCCACGGCGTTCTTTCTGCAGAACGGACCAGTAAACCTTACCGGTTGTCACATTGGAATTCTTTGTCAGACTTTCGTCGATGAAGCGCTCGTAGTGACCGAGATCCAGATCGGTTTCCGCTCCATCATCCGTTACGAACACTTCACCGTGCTGAATCGGGTTCATGGTTCCCGGATCAATGTTGATATATGGATCGAACTTCTGCATGGTGACTTTGTAGCCACGCGCTTTGAGCAGACGTCCTAAAGATGCAGCAGTGATACCTTTTCCAAGACCAGATACGACACCGCCAGTGACAAAGACGTATTTTACAGGCATAATTTTCCTCCTAAGTTTTTATCTAAACTACCATAGTTTAATATTATACAGCGGACAACAAAAATATTCCACACTTTTTTATAAAAAGTTTAGAAAGGATAGGAAAAGTTCTCGAACAAAATGTTGATTTTGCGTTTCTTATTACATATAATAAGGGTATTGATTACAAGAGATATACAAATGGAGGGCTTATGGACAATCAGGCGCCGAATAATTATAACAACGGAAACTATAACGGTGGCAATAATTATAATAACGGAAATAATGGAAACAACGGTAATAACGGAAACAATGGTGGCAACAACGGAGGAAAGAAAGACAACCATAACGGACAGATGATCCTGGGATTTATCATGGTCACCCTGGTGGCACTCTTTTTCCTGTCATTTTTTGCCAACCGGTTTTCACAGATGAGTTCGAAGGAAACTACATACTCCGAATTCCTGAAACAACTGGAAAAGAATAATATCAAAACAGTGGAATTCAGCAATTACGAGATGGATTACACACTGGTGGACGATAAAAAACCATACGAAATAACGTATTACACCGGAATTGTCAATGATCCGGATCTGATTACAACGCTTAAAAAGGCAAAGACATCAGAGGGAAAGGCAATTGAAATTTCGGCATCCGTGCCGGACAATACTTCGGCATGGCTGGTAAATATTTTAAGCTTTGTTATTCCGCTGGTACTGATCTGGATTCTCTTTGGATTCCTGATGCGCCGGATGGGCGGAGGAGCCATGGGGGTTGGAAAATCAACCGCCAAAGTATATGTGGAGAAAACAACCGGCGTGACATTTAAAGATGTAGCCGGACAGGACGAGGCAAAGGAATCCCTGCAGGAAGTGGTGGATTTTTTGCATAATCCGAAGAAATACAGCGATATCGGTGCAAAGCTCCCGAAGGGTGCACTGCTTGTCGGACCTCCCGGAACCGGTAAGACATTGCTGGCAAAAGCAGTTGCCGGAGAGGCAAAAGTTCCGTTTTTCTCCCTGGCAGGTTCCGATTTTGTGGAGATGTTCGTCGGCGTGGGTGCTTCCCGTGTGCGTGATCTGTTCAAGGAAGCACAGAAGATGGCACCGTGTATCATTTTTATTGATGAGATCGATGCAATCGGTAAAAGCCGTGACAGCCGGTATGGCGGTGGCAATGATGAGCGTGAACAGACCTTAAATCAGCTTCTTGCGGAGATGGATGGATTTGATGCATCCAAAGGTATTTTAATTCTTGCGGCAACGAACCGTCCGGAAGTTCTGGATAAGGCACTGCTTCGTCCGGGACGTTTTGACCGTCGGATCATTGTTGACAAGCCGGATCTGAAAGGCCGTCTGGAAACTTTAAAAGTACATTCCAAGGATGTACACATGGATGAAACGGTGGATCTGGATGCACTGGCACTGGCTACTGCCGGTCTGGTGGGATCGGATCTTGCCAATATGATTAACGAGGCTGCCATCAATGCGGTAAAGAATGGACGAAAGTTTGTCAATCAGTCGGATCTGTTTGAAGCATTTGAACTTGTGGCTGTCGGTGGAAAAGAGAAAAAAGACCGCGTGATGAGTGATAAAGAACGCAAGATTGTCTCCTACCATGAGGTAGGGCATGCGCTGGTATCTGCTTTGCAGAAAAATACGGAGCCGGTACAGAAAATCACGATCGTACCGCGTACGATGGGGGCACTGGGATATACGCTGCAGACACCGGAAGAGGAAAAATATTTAGAAACAAAGGACGAACTGCTTGCAAAGATTACAACGTTTATGGCAGGACGTGCTGCAGAAGTGCTTATATTCCATTCCGCAACCAGCGGCGCAGCAAACGATATCGAGAATGCAACGAAGATCGCGCGTGCCATGGTCACCATGTACGGTATGTCAGATACGTTTGGCATGATGTGTCTTGCTACGGTGGAAAACCAGTATCTGGATGGAAGAGCCGGTCTGATCTGCGGAGAAGACACGGCAGGACAGATTGATAAGGAAGTGCTTTCTATTATTAATAACAGTTACAATGAAGCAATGCAGATGCTGACGGAAAATCGTGAAATTCTTGATCATATCAGTGAATACCTGTATGAAAAAGAAACCATTACCGGCAAGGAATTCATGAAGATTTTCCGCGAGATGAAAGGACTTCCGCAAGAAGAGGATAAAGAAGCCCTGATGCCGGATGACACAGAGAAGGATAAAAAGGATTCCAAAGCCGCATTTGTGAGTGATGATATGTTTGAGGATTAAATCATGTTCGACTTTCAGGAAGAATTGCGTAAACTCCCGGATCAACCGGGAGTTTATATTATGCATGACAAAACAGATGCAATCATATATATAGGAAAAGCAGTCAGTCTGCGCAAAAGGGTACGGCAGTATTTTCAGCCTAGCCATGATGAGGGAATCAAGAAAAAACAGATGGTGGAGCATATTGCACGCTTTGAGTATATTATCACGGACTCCGAACTGGAGGCACTGGTGCTTGAGTGCAATCTGATCAAGGAACATACACCGAAATACAATACCATGCTGCGGGATGATAAGACGTATCCGTATATCCGGGTAACCGTGCAGGAGGATTTTCCCCGGGTTCTTTTTTCCCGGCAGGTGAAAAAAGACAAGTCCCGTTATTTTGGACCGTATACGAGTGCCGGTGCGGTGAAAGATACGATTGAACTGATCAATAAACTTTATAAACTACGCACCTGCAGCCGAAAGCTTCCGCGGGACATCGGGCTGGACCGTGCCTGCCTGAATTATCATATTCATCAGTGCGGTGCACCGTGTCAGGGATATGTGGATAAAGAAACCTATGGAAAACAGGTCAGCAAAGCACTGGAATTTTTAAATGGAAATTATGCGCCGGTGCTGCGTGAATTAAAAGAAAAAATGCAGGAAGCCTCCGAGGAGATGGAGTTTGAGCGGGCGATCGAATACCGTGAGCTGTTAAACAGTGTCAGCCAGATTGCCCAGAAACAGAAAATTACCAATACGGACGGAGAAGACAAAGATATCATTGCACTGGCGAGTGATGACCGGGATGCGGTGGTTCAGGTGTTTTTTATCCGCAGTGGAAAGATTATCGGAAGGGATCATTTTCATGTACGTGTGGGATCGGAAGAAAGCACGGGAGATATTCTGGTAAATTTTGTGAAACAGTATTATTCCGGCACGCCATTTATTCCGCGGGAGATTATGCTACAGGAGGCGATCGAAGACATTCCGGTACTGGAGGAATGGCTGACTGCAAAACGTGGGCGGAAAGTGACGATAAGAATTCCGCAAAAAGGACTGAAAGAAAAACTGGTGGAACTGGCTGCAAGAAATGCACAGCTGGTTCTCAGTCAGGATAAAGAAAAGATCAAGAGAGAAGAAGGCCGCACAATCGGCGCGGTAAAAGAGATTGAACAGCTGCTTGGCATGAAAGACTTAAACCGTATGGAGGCTTACGATATTTCCAATATCAACGGATTTGAAACCGTCGGTTCCATGATTGTATATGAAAAGGGGCGGCCAAAGAGGAGCGATTACCGGAAATTTAAACTCCGTACGGTATCAGGACCGGATGATTACGCTTCCATGCATGAGGTTCTGACCCGGCGGTTTACGCACGGCATGCAGGAACAGAAAGAACTGGAAGAAAAAAATATGCCACAGGAAGTCGGAAGTTTTACACGCTTCCCGGATATCATCATGATGGATGGCGGACGCGGCCAGGTAAATATCTGTCTGCAGGTGCTGGAAGAACTGGGACTAGATATTCCGGTCTGCGGTATGGTCAAGGATGACAATCACCGTACAAGGGGACTGTATTTCCACAATGTGGAAATTCCGATTGACCGGCATGGAGAGGGATTTAAACTGATTACCCGGATTCAGGATGAAGCACACCGGTTTGCCATTGAGTATCACCGGTCTTTGCGTTCCAAGGCACAGGTACACTCCATTTTAGATGACATTGAGGGAATCGGACCGGCCAGAAGAAAGGCACTGATGCGCAGATTCCAGTCTATGGAAAATATGAAAAACGCATCTGTGGAGGAACTGGCAGAAACCGACAGCATGAATCTGGCGGCTGCACAGAATGTATATGATACCCTGCATTCCGGACCGGCTTAGCAACTTGTGATATGGGAAGATTCATGGTACAATCTGTTTATAAAAAGGCAGTCCGGCACAGGTACTGCTTAATATGAGCCACAGGGGGAAATGAATATGTCAAATGGAAGTGTTAGTGTTGCAAAAGTTGCGCAGGTTTTAAATCTGAAAAATTTTACGCCGGATATCAATCTGAAAAAATGTAAGATTATTTCCAGCGATGTAAATCGTCCGGCATTACAGCTGACCGGATATTTTGAACATTTCGAAGAATCAAGAATACAGATGATTGGAAATGTAGAATATACGTTTATCCAGCAGATGAGTGATGCGGAAAAGAAAACCCGTTATGATGCGTTTCTGAAGTTTGATATCCCATGTGTGATTTTCTGCCGCAGTCTGCAGCCAGATGAAATTTTCTTAGAAGAGGCAATAAAAAATGAAGTGCCGGTTCTTGGTACGGATCGTCCGACTTCTGAATTCATGGCAGAACTGATCTATACACTGGGTGAAGAACTGGCACCCTGTATTACCGTTCACGGGGTTCTGGTCGATGTATATGGCGAGGGTCTCATGATTACAGGAGACAGTGGAATCGGAAAAAGCGAGGCGGCTCTGGAATTGATCCGCCGCGGACATCGTCTGGTTACGGATGATGTAGTGGAAATCCGAAAGATCAATGAACATACACTGATCGGAACTTCTCCGGAAGTGACCCGGCATTTTATTGAACTGCGGGGCATTGGCATCATAGATGTAAAGACTCTGTATGGTGTAGAGTGCGTCAAGGAAAAGCAGCAGATCGATCTGGTGATCAAACTGGAAGACTGGAAGAAAGATGCGGATTATGACCGTCTGGGACTGGAAGAAGAATATATCGAATATCTGGGCAACAAGGTAGTATGCCATTCCCTTCCAATCCGTCCGGGGCGGAATCTGGCGGTTATCTGCGAGACTGCGGCTGTCAACCACAGACAGAAGAAGATGGGCTACAATGCGGCACAGGAACTGTATCGCAGAGTTCAGGCAAATATGACAAAAAGTGATGATGAAGAATAGACGAGAGTAAATGAGGAGATGTAAGAAATCATGGAAAAGAAAAATGCGTGGGAGAAATACCCGGAAGGAACCAAAAGACAGGATGTATTTACATTTGCGGAAGAATACCGTAAGTTTATATCTTCCTGCAAGACTGAGCGCGAGTGTGCAGGGGAATTCTACCGGAAGGCAAAGAAAGCCGGATTTGCAGATCTGTGTGAAAAGATTGCGCAGAATACAAAATTAAAAGCAGGAGACCGCATTGTTGCCAATAATATGGGAAAGGGTCTGGCTCTGTTTGTGATCGGTGAAAAAGACATCGAGGAAGGAATGAACATTCTCGGCGCACATATTGATTCCCCACGTATGGATTTAAAACAGGTACCGTTATATGAAGATACGGAGATGGCACTGTTAGATACGCATTATTATGGAGGTGTAAAGAAATACCAGTGGGTGACACTTCCACTTGCACTGCACGGTGTAATCTGTAAAAAAGACGGTACAACGGTTACGGTCAATATCGGAGAAAAACCGGAAGATCCTGTTTTTGGCGTGAGTGATCTGCTGATTCATTTAGCGGGAGAACAGATGGAGAAAAAGGCATCCAAGGTGATCGAAGGAGAAAACCTTGATCTGCTTGTCGGAAGTATTCCGGCAGCAAGTGATGATGAAAAAGAGAAAAAAGAGATGAAAGACCGCGTAAAGGCAAATATTTTAAATATTCTGTCCAAAGAGTACGGTGTGGACGAGGAAGATTTTCTGTCTGCGGAGATTGAAGTTGTTCCGGCAGGGGCTGCCAGAGATTACGGCTTTGACCGCAGCATGATCATGGGATACGGACATGACGACAGAGTGTGTGCTTATCCGTCTTTTGCGGCAATGCTTGAGATTGAAAAGCCACAGCATACCAGCGTATGTCTTCTGGTAGACAAAGAGGAGATCGGAAGTGTCGGTGCATCCGGCATGCAGTCCCATTTCTTTGAGGACAGTGTGGCAGAGATCATCAATCTGCTTGGGGAATACAGCGAATTGAAAGTGCGCAGAGCGCTGCATAATTCCAGAGTGCTTTCTTCCGATGTATCTGCGGCATTTGATCCGAATTATCCGTCTGTGATGGAAAAACGTAACTGTGCTTACTTTGGAAAGGGACTTGTCCTGAACAAATATACAGGAGCCAGAGGAAAATCAGGTTCCAATGATGCAAATGCAGAGTATATTGCAAGACTGCGCAGAATTTTTGATGATAATGATGTATCGTTCCAGACATCAGAACTTGGAAAAGTAGATCAGGGAGGCGGCGGAACCATCGCATATATTCTTGCAAATTATGGCATGAATGTTATTGACAGCGGAGTTGCCGTACTGAATATGCATGCACCATGGGAAATCATCAGCAAAGTGGATCTGTATGAGGCATTGTACGGCTATGTGGCTTTCCTGAAGGAGGCATAATGGATCAGTGGCTTGAAGAAATCAGGGCGGCATTGCCTGAGCTGGTCGTATATCAGCAGGAACCGATGAAAAAACACACGACATTTCGCGTGGGAGGTCCTGCGGATCTTTACGTGTGTCCAAAGAAACAGGAACTTCCGGTAATTCTTGGCCTGGCTAAAAAGAAAGGGCTTGCAGTGACCGTGATCGGAAACGGAAGTAATCTTCTGGTTGGAGACAAAGGAATCCGTGGACTTGTTATTGAAGTCGGGGCACAGATGAATGCGGTGGAAGTGCAGGGAAATATCCTGCGTGCGCAGGCAGGTGCCCTGCTTTCCCAGGTGGCTACAAAAGCGGCAGCTGCCGGTCTGGGCGGCATGGAATTTGCTGCCGGAATTCCGGGAAGCATGGGCGGGGCAGTGACCATGAATGCGGGTGCCTATGGCGGAGAAATGAAAGATGTCATCCGGCAGGTGACAGTGCTTACCCCGGAGTGTGAGCAAAAGGTACTCTCACGGGAGGAACTGGATCTGTCCTACAGGCACAGCTGTATTCCCAAGAATCATTTTCTGGTACTGGAGGCAGAGTTGTCCCTGACGCCGGCACCGGAGCAGGAGATCCGTGCAAAGATGGCAGAACTCAGGGAAAAACGTGTGGAGAAGCAGCCGCTGGAGTATCCAAGTGCAGGCAGTACGTTTAAGCGTCCGGAAGGCTATTTTGCAGGAAAACTGATTATGGATGCCGGGCTGAGAGGCTATGCAGTGGGGGATGCCCAGGTTTCCGAAAAACACTGCGGATTTGTGATAAACAGAGGAAATGCCACCGCAGCAGAGATTTTGCAGCTGATGAAAGATGTACAGGAACGTGTGAAAAAACAGTCTGGTGTGACACTTGAACCGGAAGTGAAAATGATAGGAGAGTTCTAGATGAGATTTGTAATTGTGACGGGCATGTCAGGAGCCGGAAAAAGTACAGCAATGAAAATGATGGAAGATATGGGATTCTTTTGTATCGATAATCTTCCGATTCCGCTTCTGGATAAACTTGTGGATTTTGCAACAAATTTTGATACGCAGATGAAAAATGTGGCGATCGGAATTGATGCGCGGAGCGGTGAAAATCTGGATAAAGTGCAGGATATGCTGGAAATTTTAAAAAGTAAGGATGTCCAGTATGAAGTGCTGTTTCTGGATGCAGAGGATGCGGTTCTTGTAAAACGCTATAAAGAGACCCGAAGAAGCCATCCGCTGGCACAGGGAGAGCGTGTGGATAAGGGAATCATGCGGGAACGTCAGAAAATGGAATTTCTGAAAAAAGAAGCGGATTATATTATCGACACCAGCCGTCTGCTTACGAGAGAATTAAAAACAGAACTGGAAAAGATCTTTGTACAGGATGAAGAATTTAACAGCATGTATGTTACGATCCTTTCTTTTGGATTCAAGTATGGAATTCCGGCAGATTCTGATATCGTCATGGATGTGCGGTTTCTGCCAAATCCGTATTATGTGGAAGAACTTCGTCCAAAGACAGGAAATGATGTGGAAATCCAGCAGTATGTCATGAAATATGATGAGGCAAAGATCTTTTTAAACAAGCTGGAAGATATGGTGACATTTCTGATTCCACACTATATTTCCGAGGGCAAGAATCAGCTGGTAATTTCCATCGGATGCACCGGAGGAAAACATCGTTCCGTCACACTTGCCAATGAATTGTACAAGCGTCTGAGTCAGAAAAAAAACCGGGAATACGGATTGAAAATTGAACATCGCGATATCGGGAAAGATGCACTGAGAGGAAAATAGGATGTCGTTTTCGAGTGAAGTAAAAGAGGAACTGGCAAAACAGTTCGGACGGAGCAGACATTGCCAGATCGCAGAACTGGCAGGGATACTGGAACTGGAAGGCATGCTGGATGAAGAGGGAAAGCTTGTAGTTTCCAACGAAAATTCTTTGCTGCAGACAAAATATGGTCTGCTGTTGCAAAAAATATTTGGAGAGAAACAGGAGGTTTTTCAGATCATGCAGACGCTGCACTGGGATCAGGAACCGTACCGGTCCCGGAAAATAAATCACCGGAGAGCGGATGGGATGCTGGTGCAGCAGACATGCTGTAAGAGAGCATTTATCCGTGGAGCATTTATGGCAGCGGGATCGATCAGTGATCCGAATAAATCCTATCATTTTGAAATTGTCTGCCATACGCTTGAACAGGCACAGCAGTTAAAAGAACTGATGGAATTTTTTGAGACGGAGCCTAAGATTGTAGAACGCAAAGAGCGTATGGTGGTTTACCTGAAAGAAGGTTCACAGATTGTGGATCTGCTGAATGTCATGGAAGCTTATGTATCTTTGATGAATCTGGAAAATGTAAGAATTTTAAAGGAGATGCGCAATTCTGTGAACCGCAAGGTAAACTGTGAGACTGCAAATATCAACAAAACGGTGAATGCAGCAGTTAAACAAATGGAAGATATCAAGAGGATCCGGGATACCATAGGGTTTGACAACATTCCAGAACCGCTGGCGGAGATTGCACAGGCACGTCTGGATTATCCCGAGGCAACTTTAAAGGAACTGGGAACTTATCTTGATCCACCGGTCGGAAAATCGGGAGTGAATCACAGATTACGGAAACTTGCCGCAATTGCGGAAAATCTTATATAAAGGGGAACTACGTATGAGCCAGAAACTGTTATTTATTTTTAATCCGCATGCAGGAAAAGGACAGATTAAAAATCATCTTGTAGATATTGTGGACATGATGGTGAAGGCAGGATTTGACGTGACAATTTATACCACACAGGCACAGGCAGATGCGACGCGCAAGGTGGTGGAAGAGGGTGCGGGATATGACCGTATTGTCTGCAGTGGGGGTGACGGAACACTTGATGAAGTGATGACCGGGCTGATGCAGGCGAAGCTGCATATTCCGATTGGATATATTCCGGCCGGAAGTACAAACGACTTTGCCAATTCTCTCGGAATCCCGAAGGAGATGCTAAAGGCAGCGGAACGTGCGGTTGGACAAAACAGATTTCCATGTGATATCGGAGATTTCAATTCGGATACCTTTGTCTATATAGCAGCTTTTGGTCTGTTTACAGAGGTTTCCTATAAGACATCCCAGCAGCTGAAAAATATTTTCGGGCACGTGGCATATATTATGGAGGGTGTCAAACAGCTTCGGGACATTCCATCGTTCCGTATGCAGGTGGAATATGACGGAAAAGTGTTTCAGGATGAATTTATATACGGAATGGTTACCAATTCCGTTTCTGTCGGGGGCTTTAAGGGAATGACCGGAAATGATGTAAAACTTGATGACGGTCTGTTTGAAGTGACTTTGATCCGCAATCCGAAGAATCCGATTGAGCTGAATGAAATCCTTGCCTGCCTGACAAATATGATTGATGATTCGGATCTGATTTATTCGTTTAAAACCGATGCCGTACACATTACGGCGAAGGAAGAAGTACCGTGGACACTCGACGGTGAATTCGGCGGAGCACACCGGGAAGTAGTCATCCGAAATTTGAAGCAGAGAGTTGAAATATTTTGTTAAAAAATTAACTTTATTTTTGGGGAAAAGTGTACTATAATCTAGGTAACTTATGATTAGGAGGAAATACAAATGTTAGTATCTGCAACAGAAATGCTCAAAAAAGCAAAAGCAGGCCACTATGCAGTTGGTCAGTTCAATATCAATAACCTGGAGTGGACAAAGTCCATTCTTCTTACCGCACAGGAATTAAAGAGTCCTGTAATCCTTGGTGTATCTGAGGGTGCTGGTAAGTACATGACAGGTTTCAAGACCGTAGCAGCTATGGTTAAGGCTATGGATGAGGAACTTGGAATCACAGTTCCTGTAGCACTTCATCTGGATCATGGAACATACGAAGGATGCTACAAGTGTATTAAAGCAGGATTCACATCCATCATGTTCGACGGATCTCATTATCCATTTGAGGAGAACCTTGCAAAGTCTACAGAATTAGTAAATGTAGCACACAACTTAGGACTTTCTATCGAGTGTGAAGTTGGTTCCATCGGTGGAGAAGAAGACGGTGTTGTTGGTATGGGTGAGTGCGCAGATCCGGACGAGTGCAAGACAATCGCTGATCTTGGTGTTGATATGCTTGCTGCCGGTATCGGTAACATTCATGGAAAATATCCTGCAAACTGGAAGGGATTAAGCTTCGAGACTCTCGATGCAATCCAGGCTAAGACCGGTGTTATGCCATTAGTTCTTCACGGGGGTACAGGTATCCCGGCTGATATGATCAAGAAAGCAATCTCTCTTGGTGTATCTAAGATCAATGTTAATACAGAGTGCCAGTTATCTTTCGCAGATGCTACACGTAAATACATTGAGGCTGGTAAGGACTTAGAGGGCAAGGGATTTGATCCTCGTAAGCTTCTTGCTCCTGGTGCAGATGCAATCAAAGCTACTGTTAAGGAAAAGATGGAACTGTTCGGTTCTGTTGGAAAAGCTGAATAATAGAACATGTACAAAAGGAAGTGCCGCATGACACTTCCTTTTTTCATTTCATAGGAAAAAGGCTGGTATGCCTCATACAAAGAAATTAGAAAATGTACCTGTTTTGTAGTAGAACTGGAAGAAGTAGACAAAAAAGAAGTAGATTTTGATAGAAAAACGTCAAAATGTATAAATTATAAAAAAATTCTAAAAAGAGGTTGCATTTTGTGTTGGAAAGAGGTATCTTAGTTTCAGATTAAACATGAGTTAAGAACGAGGGCGTTCCAATATAGCTATTGGAATGCCCTTTTTTAGTAAGATGACTGATGTTTGGTGAATAAGCGTACAATCAGGGGATTTGATTGTGAAAAGAAAGGATGTTGTAAAAAATGAGTGATTATTTTAACGTTGCAGACATTTTTGGCGAGAACGTATTCAATGACACTGTCATGCAGGAACGTCTTCCAAAAAAAGTTTACAAGAAACTTCACGAAGTTATGGATGAAGGAAAAGAACTTGATCTTGAGACCGCAGACGTCATCGCACATGAGATGAAAGAGTGGGCCATTGAAAAAGGTGCAACCCATTATACCCATTGGTTCCAGCCATTGACTGGTGTAACGGCAGAGAAGCATGATTCTTTTATCACAGCACCGATGCCAAATGGCAAGGTTCTGATGAGCTTTTCCGGCAAGGAATTGATCAAAGGTGAGCCGGATGCATCTTCTTTCCCGTCTGGTGGACTTCGTGCCACTTTTGAGGCAAGAGGATATACAGCCTGGGATTGTACATCACCTGCTTTCGTTCGTCAGGATGCAGCAGGAGCAACACTTTGTATTCCAACTGCTTTCTGTTCCTACACTGGAGAGGCATTGGATCAGAAAACTCCGCTTCTTCGTTCTATGGAAGCGATCGATACACAGTCCATTCGTCTGTTAAGACTGTTTGGAAACACGACTTCAAAGAAGGTAACTCCTTCTGTTGGACCAGAGCAGGAATACTTTATTGTAGATCGTCAGAAGTATTTACAGCGTAAGGATCTGATCTTTACCGGACGTACTCTTTTCGGGGCAATGCCTCCAAAGGGTCAGGAAATGGACGATCACTATTTCGGAGCAATCCGTGAGAGAATCGCAGCATACATGAAAGATGTCAATAAAGAACTCTGGAAACTTGGAGTATCTGCAAAGACACAGCACAATGAAGTAGCTCCGGCACAGCATGAGCTGGCACCAATCTACGCAGAGTGCAATGTGGCAGTTGATCATAACCAGATCATCATGGAGACCTTAAAGAAAGTTGCCGGACGTCACGGATTACAGTGTCTGCTTCATGAGAAACCATTTGCAGGTGTCAACGGTTCCGGAAAGCATGACAACTGGTCCATCACAACAGACGATGGAATCAATCTGCTTGAGCCTGGCAAGACACCGCATGAGAATGTACAGTTCTTACTGGTACTTACCTGTATTTTAAAGGCGGTTGATGAGCATGCAGCACTTCTTCGTGCAGCGGCAGCTGATGTGGGAAACGATCACAGACTGGGAGCAAACGAGGCACCGCCAGCGATCCTGTCCATTTACCTTGGAGATCAGCTTGGAGACGTATTAAATCAGCTGATTTCTACCGGTACAGCAACACACAGTCTGGAAGGAGAGAAACTTGAGACCGGTGTTAAGACGATTCCGGATTTCATGAAGGATGCAACAGACCGTAACCGTACATCACCGTTTGCCTTTACCGGAAACAAATTTGAGTTCCGTATGGTTGGTTCCCAGGATTCCGTTGCACAGGCAAATATCGTATTAAATACCATCGTTGCAGAGGCATTTTCTGATGCATGTGACGTTCTTGAAAAAGCAGACGATTTCGAGCTTGCAGCACATGATCTGATCAAGAAATATGCTATTGAGCATCAGAGAATCGTATTCAACGGAAACGGATATTCTGATGAGTGGGTTGCAGAAGCAGAAAAGAGAGGACTTCCAAATATCAAGTCCATGGTAGATGCAATTCCAGCATATACCGCTCCGGAATCTGTAGCTGCATTTGAAAAATTTGGAGTATTTACCAAGTCTGAGCTTGAATCCCGTGTAGAGATCGAGTACGAGACATATGCAAAGACCATCAATATCGAAGCAAAAGCCATGATTGACATCGCTGGAAAGCAGATTATTCCGGCTGTTATCAAGTACACAACAGAACTTGGACAGTCAATTGCAACTGTAAAGAGTGCATGTGCATCTGCAGATGTCAGCGCACAGACAGATATTTTGACAGAGACATCCTCCCTGCTTGCTGAGACACAGAAAGCACTCAAGAGTCTGGAAACTGTTACTGCAAAGGGAACAGAAATGGGTGAAGGTAAGGAACAGGCTGTATATTACAGGGATGAGGTGAAATCTGCTATGGATGCACTCCGTGCACCGGTAGATAAGCTGGAGATGATCGTTGACAAGGATTTATGGCCAATGCCATCTTATGGAGATCTGATCTTTGAAGTTTAATCCAAAGATTTAAGGAACATTTTTTACAAACATCTTACAAAATAAAAAAGAGACATTTTTTCAGAACCACGAAGCTGTGGAATTTGGGGAAGTGTCTCTTTTTCTATATAGGGAGGAGATTGTTATGGATAAACAACAAATTGTAAGTTTTATCAATGAAAATATGTTTGGCATCTGGTTTCTGATCGGTGCCGCACTGGTATTCTGGATGCAGGCAGGCTTTGCCATGGTAGAAACCGGTTTTACCAGAGCAAAGAATGCAGGCAACATTTTGATGAAGAACCTGATGGACTTCTGTATTGGTACCGTAATGTTCATCCTGATCGGTTTTTCATTATTGCTGGGAGAAGATGTTCTTGGTTTTATCGGAAAACCGGGATTTGATATCTTTACCAGTTATGCAAATTTTGATTTTTCGAATTTTGTGTTTAACTTAGTATTCTGTGCAACTACAGCAACGATTGTATCAGGTGCTATGGCAGAGCGTACAAAATTCTTATCCTACTGTATTTATTCAGCAGTAATTTCGGCATTGATTTATCCGATTGAAGCACACTGGATCTGGGGCGGCGGCTGGTTATCACAGCTTGGATTCCACGATTTTGCAGGTTCCTGTGCCATTCATATGGTTGGTGGTATTTCAGCACTCATCGGTGCAGCAATGCTTGGACCACGTATTGGAAAGTTCTCAAAAGATAAGTCTGGGAAGATTACAAAAGTCAACGCATTCCCGGGACACAATCTTCCACTTGGATGCCTTGGATGTTTTATTCTCTGGTTTGGCTGGTATGGATTTAATGGCGCTGCATGTACTTCCGGTTCACAGCTTGCCAGCGTATTTCTTACAACGACCGTAGCTCCGGCAGTTGCAACAGTTGTATGTATGATCTTTACATGGCTTAAATATGGTAAACCTGATGTATCAATGTGCCTGAATGCATCACTTGCAGGACTTGTAGCAATTACCGCTCCTTGTGATGTGACCGATTGTTTCGGTGCAATCTGTATTGGTTTTGTTTCCGGTTTACTGGTTTGCTTTGGTGTATGGCTTTTGGATTATAAGCTTCATGTGGACGATCCGGTTGGTGCGGTAGCTGTACATATGATGAATGGTATCTGGGGTACCATTGCCGTTGGTTTATTTGCTACGAAATCTGCTCCGGGAAATGACTCGGTTGTTGGTCTCTTCTATGGTGGCGGATTGAAGCAGCTTGGTATTCAGTTATTAGGTTTTGTTACGGTAGCTGCATGGACCGCAGTTACAATTACGATTGCATTTGTTGTAATTAAGAAGACCATTGGACTCCGTGTGAGCGAGGAAGAAGAAATTGTCGGTCTTGATTCCATGGAGCATGGACTTGCATCTGCTTACTCAGGATTCTCCATCATGGATGTTTCCAACACAATGACCATGGATGTCAATGAAAATACAGATCTGGGTACACCGGAATATGCACAGGCTTCTACGGCAAAGAGAGATGCAGCAGTCAAGGTGGTTTCCACCGTGCCAAAGGATGCAACCGGCATGTACAAAGTGGTTATTATTGCAAAGCTTTCCCGATATGATCATTTGAAGAAAGCAATGAACGATCTGGGTGTTACGGGAATGACCTGTACACAGGTTATGGGTTGTGGTATCCAGAAAGGCTCCGGCGAGCGTTACCGTGGTGCTGAAGTCGATGCAACCTTACTTCCAAAGATTAAGGTAGAGGTTGTTGTAAGCAAGATCCCTGTAGACAGCGTAGTGGCTGCGGCAAAGAAGGCACTTTATACCGGACATATCGGAGATGGAAAAATCTTCGTATACGATGTGGCAAAGGTTGTCAAGATTCGTACCGGTGAGGAAGATATGGAAGCCTTACAGGATGTTGAATAATTTTGCACTAATCTAATGGCTAGGTTAGTGAATCTAATCCCCTTAGTTTTAGTATACATCAACAGCGGGCCCCTGGCGAAAGCCGGGGGTTTTTGCTGTCGATAAATAAATCTTTCTATTGCACATATTATTTGGTATAATATACGAGGAAAAGAATTTTTATTATTTCTGCAGGGAGAAAACTATGAACTATGGAAGAACTTCTTTGCGCCGGAGAGCAAAACAGCTGGACGCAAGAGGAACGAGAATACGTCATAAAATAGGAGTCATACTGAGCAAGCTTCTGCTGATTGGAATCATTGTGGGAGGCTGCGCGGCAGTGAGTTTCGGAGTGGGTGCATTTAAAGGAATCCTCGCATCCGCACCGGATATATCCGAAGTGGATGTAATCCCGACGGGATATTCCACGAAAGTGCTTGCGGCAGACGGAAGTGAGACGGCCAAGCTGGTGGCAGCAGGGTCCAACCGACAATATGTGACAATTGATCAGATTCCGGAGGATCTGCAGCATGCGGTTGTGGCAATCGAGGATGAGCGTTTTTATGATCACAACGGCATTGACCTGAAAGGAATTGTCAGAGCGCTGGTGGCGGATGTAAGGACCAGGGATTTCAGCCAGGGAGCAAGTACACTTACGCAGCAGCTGATTAAAAACAATGTGCTGAATGAGCAGTGGGCAAACGAAAATGACAGTAATATTTCCAAAATTGAAAAGATGGAACGTCAGGTACAGCGGAAAATACAGGAACAGTATCTGGCAATAGAACTGGAAAAAAAGGTAAATGACAAGAACTGGATTCTGGAAAATTATCTGAATTCCATCAACCTTGGAAGCAATACCCTTGGGGTTCAGGCAGCAGCACAGCGTTATTTTGGGAAAGATGTGTCAAAGCTGACACTTTCGGAATGTGCGGTTATTGCCGGAATTACAAAGAATCCGGCAGGTTACAATCCCATTCTTCATCCAAAGGAAAATGCAAAGCGCAGAAAGAATGTGCTGGATGCCATGAAAAAACAGGGATATATTTCGCAGAAACAGTATGATAAAGCGATGGCAGATGATGTGTATGGCAGGATTTCCGAACACAATGATGTGAGGGAAGAAACCATGAACACATATTTTGTGGACGCGGTCATTGATGATGTTTTTGATGATCTGGTAAACATCAAAGGCTATTCGGAGTCGGAAGCATACAAGGCAATCTATCAGGGCGGATTGACGATCAAGTCCACACAGAATCTCCAAATCCAGAAAATCTGTGATGAGGAGGTGGCAGACAAAGCCAACTATGATGCGGGTACCAAATATTCATTCTATCTTTCTTTTCAGGTGAAGGAGAAGGACGGTACAATAAAAACATATACCAATCAGACAATGCTTTCCTATTATAAAAAGAAAAACAAAAGTCAGAATTATTCGATCAATTTTACATCGGAGGAGGACTGCCGGGCTGCAATTGCACAGTACGAAAAAGATGTCCTCGGAAAAGGGGACAAGCTGGTAGAAAATTCAGAGTATATTTTCATTACCATGCAGCCGCAGGTGGCGATGACGATCATGGATCAGTCGACCGGTGAGGTACAGGCGATTGTCGGCGGACGCGGAAATAAGGCCGGAAACCGTACCTGGAACCGTGCAACAAAGACCTGCCGGCAGCCGGGATCTACTTTTAAAATCATTGCATGTTATGCGCCGGCACTCGATGCCGGAGGAAAAACGCTGGCATCCGTGCAGGATGATGCACCGCTTACGGTCGGAAATAAAACATACAATAACTACACGCACAAATTCGGAGGATTCACGAGCATCCGGAAGGCAATCACAAAATCCATCAATATTGTGACAGTAAAAACACTTCAGGATATTGGTGTGGATCTGGGATATGAATATGCAGAAAACTTCGGATTTTCCACGCTTACCGATACGGACAGAAACCTTGGAATTTCTCTCGGAGGTCTGACACAGGGTGTGACAAACCTGGAACTTACTGCAGCTTATGCCGCAATTGCAAATCAGGGAGAATATAACGAACCGAGTTTTTATACCCAGGTACTGGATCATGACGGCAACGTTCTTCTTGATAAAACACAGACAAAGGAACAGCATCAGGTAATAAAAGAGGATACCGCATGGCTTCTGACGGATGCCATGAAAGATGTTATGACGAGTGGAACGGGTATGCGGGCCTATTTCGGAACCGGAATGGCACAGGCAGGAAAATCCGGTACGACAACGCTGAACAGGGATGCACTGTTTGCCGGATATACGCCTTATTACACCTGCGTGGTATGGGGCGGATATGATGATAATTCCATTCAGTCAGCTACGGGATATCCAAAGAATTTGTGGAAAGCCGTGATGAAGCGGATTCATGCGGATCTTAAGGCAAAAGATTTTGAAAAGCCTTCCGGAATTACACAGGCTGTTGTCTGTGCAAAATCCGGACTTCTGCCGGAAGCGGATGTCTGTGATAAAGACCCACGTGGAACGCAAAGTTATACGGAATATTTTGCAGAAGGAACGGTTCCGACCGAGAACTGTGATCATCATATTTCTCTGCAGATCTGTGAGGCATCCGGAAAAGTTGCCGGAGAATACTGTCCGGCAGATCAGGTTGTGACAAAAACTTATATTGTGGGTGCCGAAAAGGGCTCGGCCGATTACCAGTACTGTGCGACAGAGAAATTCTTAAATGGAACATGCAATATACATGATG
>ENA-OZEY01000081-OZEY01000081.1-human-gut-metagenome-genome-assembly--contig:-NODE-81-length-30360-cov-6.671572_pt1 | contig 30360 bp, 27 predicted proteins | sample MGYA00245071_ERZ653615 | MGnify/ENA primary metagenome ERZ653615 (study PRJEB26926, sample SAMN06165145) | human gut metagenome | biome: ENVO:00009003; feature: ENVO:2100002; material: ENVO:00002003... | reverse complement strand
GCGTCAGATGTGTATAAGAGACAGATACCGGGATGTGACGGCTTCCATGTATCCGGCAATTGCACAAAACGAGCAGCGGCTGTGGTATGAATCACAGGAGGAAAACCTGGCGTATTATGAGAATCAGGCAGCAGAGGAAAACGAACAGGCAAAGCAGATCATTGCGGAAAATGAAAAGGCGGTAACGGAACAGCCAGTGCAGCAGGAAAGTCAGAATGTGGACGAGACTCCGACACAAAAAGAGTCCAAAAAGCCGGAGAAAAAAACAGAAACTTCCGGGAAAAAAGTTTCTGTCAACCGCAAAAAACTGCAGGATTTTGATTATCTGAGACAGACCTTTTATCAGGTTGATAATACAACGACCATCGGGAAAAATCAGCTGGACGTGGATAAGCTGATGAAACCGGATCTAAGGATTGACCAGTCGGTGGACGGCCCGCAGATTTTAATTTATCATACCCATTCCCAGGAACGGTATGCCGATTCAAAAGATGAAAAAACGGGTGTTGTCGGAGTGGGAGATTATCTGACGGAATTGTTGGAAGAGGAAGGATTTCAAGTCATGCATCATAAAGGAGAATACGATGTGGGCGACCGGGATCATGCATATTCCAAGGCAGCCCCGTCGATTCAGAAAATCATAAATGATAATCCATCGATTCAGGTAGTGATCGATTTACATAGAGACGGCGTGGGAGAAAACACGCGTCTGGTGACAACGCAAAACGGAAAAAAGATGGCAAAGATCATGTTTTTTAACGGACTGAGCAGAACAACGGCTTCCGGGGATATTCCGTATTTAAAAAATCCGTATATTTCCGATAATCTGGCGTTTTCGTTTCAGATGCAGCTTGCCGCTGCGGAATATTATCCGGATTTTACAAGGCGGATTTATCTAAAAGGGTACCGCTTTAATATGCATTTTTGTCCGAAGAGCATGCTGGTGGAAGTGGGCGCACAGACGAATACGTTTGAGGAAGCAAAAAATGCGATGGAACCACTTGCAGATCTGTTTGCAAAAGTGTTGAAATAACGGCTGTAAATGTTACAATGTACTTATATTGAGGAGGGCATTTTTTATGGTTGATTATACAGAAGGTTCAGGCAGACAGTATCACACAGGCGTGGGACCGCAGGACATAGGTAAGTATGTGATCCTGCCGGGAGATCCCAAACGATGTGCAAAGATTGCGGAATTTTTAACGGATGCAAAACAGGTGGCAGATAACCGGGAATTTACGACTTACACCGGAACGTTAGATGGCGTCAGGGTGAGTGTGACTTCCACCGGAATCGGCGGACCGTCGGCTGCGATTGCCATCGAGGAGCTTTCCAAATGCGGTGCACACACGTTTTTGCGTGTAGGCACCTGCGGCGGAATGCAGGAAAATATACTTGGCGGAGATCTGGTGATTGCAGACGGAGCGATCCGGATGGAGGGGACAAGCCGCGAGTATGCACCGGTCGAATATCCGGCTGTCCCGGATTTTACAGTGACTACTGCACTGGTACAGGCAGCAAAAAAACGCGGGATACGTCATCATGTCGGCGTTGTACAGAGCAAGGATTCCTTTTTCGGACAGCATGAGCCGCAGATTATGCCGGTAAGTTATGAGCTCACGCAGAAATGGCAGGCATGGCTTAGGATGGGATGTCTGGCATCGGAGATGGAATCGGCGGCGCTTTTTATTGCCGGAAGTTTTTTGCATGTGCGTGTGGGCGCCTGCTTTCTTGTCCTTGCCAATCAGGAGCGGGAAAAAAGGGGGCTGCCGAACGTGCAGGTGCATGATACAACGCAGGCAATCGCTACAACTGTGGATGCCATCCGGTTGCTGATACAGGAGGATAAAGATGCAGACAGATTATAAAGAACTGATCCGGAGTGCGTTTCAGGCGAGAAAGCGGGCGTATACACCGTATTCCCGTTTTCAGGTGGGTGCGGCTCTTCTGGCCAAAAACGGAACTGTGTATCAGGGATGCAATATAGAAAATGCTTCCTATCCTGCAACAAACTGTGCCGAACGTACGGCATTTTACAAGGCGGTCAGTGAGGGTGTGCGGGAATTTCAGGCGATTGCAATCGTTGGTGGAAGTGTTTTGTACCCAAAAACGGCAGAGGAAAACCAATGTACGGATCTTTGCAGTCCGTGTGGAATCTGCAGACAGGTGATGCGGGAATTCTGTCCGGGAGATTTTGAGATTGTACTTGCAAGGTCCCAGGAGGACTATGAAGTACACACGCTGGAGGAACTGCTGCCTCTTAGTTTTGGACCGGAAAATCTTAAGAAACAGGGAGGGGAGTAAATTATGGACAGACGATTGAAACGTGTTTTTGTAATAGTACTCGATTCGATGGGAATGGGAGCGATGGCAGATGCCGCACGCTTCGGAGATGAAGGTGCCGATACATTGGGGCATATTTCACAGACCGTGGAACATTTTTATATTCCAAATCTGGCATCTTTAGGGCTGGCAAACCTGAAATTCTTAAAACAGGTACAGCCGCAGGAACATCCACTTGGATATTATGCGGCACTGAATGAAAAAAGCAACGGAAAAGACACCATGACCGGACACTGGGAGATGATGGGGATTGAAACAAAAAAGCCTTTCATCACCTTTACGGAACATGGATTTCCGCCGGAGCTGATCGCAGAACTGGAAAAAAGATGCGGCAGAAAAATTATAGGAAACCGGGCGGAAAGCGGAACAAAGATTTTAGAGGAACTCGGCGAGCAGGAAATCAGGGAAGGAAAGCTGATCGTGTACACATCGGCAGATTCGGTTCTGCAGATCTGCGGGAACGAGGAGACGATGGGATTAGAGACCCTGTATCATTACTGTGAGATTGCCAGGGAACTGACGATGCGTGATGCGTGGAGGGTGGGACGCGTGATCGCCCGCCCGTATGTGGGAAAGAAAAAAGGCGAGTTTGTCAGAACCAGTAACCGCAGGGATTATGCGTTGAAACCGACCGGGCCAACAGCATTAAATGCGCTTCAGGAAGCCGGATATGACGTGCTGGCAGTCGGAAAGATCCATGATATTTTTGACGGATACGGAATTACAAAAAGTCTGCATTCGACCAGCAGTGTCCATGGGATGGACCAGACCATTGCGCTGGCCCAATCCGATTTCTGCGGTTTGTGCTTTACCAATCTGGTCGATTTTGATGCCCTGTGGGGACACCGGAGAAATCCGATCGGATACGGAGAGGAAATCGAGAGGTTTGACAAAAAGCTCGGAGAACTTATGCCACTGCTTAAAAAAGAGGATCTGCTGATGATCACGGCGGACCATGGAAACGATCCAACGTATAAGGGCACGGATCACACAAGAGAGCAGGTGCCGCTGCTTTTGTATTCGCCATCCGATCAGGGAAGCGGGTCGCTCCCGACACAGGATACATTTGCGGTGATCGGGGCGACCATTGCGGATAATTTTGGAGTGCAGATGCCGGCAAATACGATCGGCACATCACTTCTTCCGTTGTTATAGTTTGCAGAAGAGAGGGAAAAGCCGATGATGAATCGATTTATTGCACACAATATGCCAAAAATAGAGCTGCACTGTCATCTGGACGGTTCGATGAGCCTGCCCCTGATCCAGAAACTGATGCAGCAGGAGGGGAAAGAGCCGCTGGGGCTGGAAGAACTGCGGGAAAAACTGGTGGCACCGATGGACTGCAGTTCACTGGCAGAGTATCTGGAGAAGTTTGAACTGCCGCTTGGCTGCCTGCAGACGAAGGAGGGACTTTCGGCAGCAGCACAGGATCTGGCACTTTCTGCAGCAAAAGAACAGGTCAAATATCTGGAAGTGCGTTTTGCACCTGCATTTTCCATGGAGCAGGGGCTTTCGGTCCGGGAAATCTTAGAGAGCGTCCGGGATGGCCTGAAAAAAGCAGAAGAAAAAGCGGACATCCTGACCGGAATGATTGTCTGCACCATGCGCAATCTGGAAACCGAAAAAAATATTGCCATGTTAAAAGAAGCGCGGGAATTTCTCGGAAACGGTGTTGTTGCCTGTGATCTGGCAGGGGATGAAAAGGCGTACCCGACAGCAGCGTTTGCGGACGTATTTGCCACTGCAAAAAAATATGGCATGCCATATACCATCCATGCAGGAGAATGTGGAAGCAGGGAAGAAATCCGTACGGCCATTGAACTGGGAACATCGCGGATCGGTCACGGAATTGCCATGAGCGGGGACGAGGAATTAAAGAAGGAAGTTGCAGAGAAAAAGATCGGAGTGGAACTGTGTCCGACGAGTAATCTGCAGACAAAGGCGGTCACGGATTTTACAGACTATCCGTTCCGGGAATTTTACGATGCCGGAATTTTGCTTTCCATCAATACGGACAACCGTACCGTCAGCGATACCAGCTGTACGGATGAATATATGCGTCTGGCAGAAGCCGGGATGTTTCAAGAGCCGATGTGTGAGAAAATTTATATGGCTTCGCTGCATTCGGCATTTGCGGACGATGATACCAAACAGGTATTATGGAAAAAGTGGATGTCAATGTTTGATTTATAGACCTGTTTTCGGTATAATGTAACATTGCGTAGGTTCTATCAGCAGCTGATGGACCGTACTTATCAAACGATAAATTATAGTAGAAAGAAAAAGAGGAATAAGATGTCAATCGATCAGAGCAAAATTCGTAATTTTTGTATTATTGCCCATATTGATCACGGTAAGTCTACACTTGCGGATCGAATCATAGAAAAAACAGGAACGCTGACCAGCCGTGAGATGCAGGCACAGGTTCTCGATAATATGGATCTGGAGCGTGAGAGGGGAATCACGATCAAATCCCAGGCAGTGCGCATCATTTATCAGGCAAAGGATGGAGAGGAATATATTTTTAACCTGATTGATACGCCGGGACACGTGGATTTTAATTATGAAGTATCCCGGAGTCTTGCAGCGTGTGATGGTGCCATCCTGGTTGTGGATGCCGCACAGGGGGTGGAAGCCCAGACACTTGCCAATGTCTATCTGGCACTGGATCATGATCTGGATGTGCTTCCGGTCATCAATAAGATTGATCTGCCGAGTGCACGCCCGGAAGAGGTCGCACAGGAAATCGAGGATGTGATTGGTATTGAGGCAATGGATGCCCCGCGTATTTCTGCAAAGACTGGACTGAATATTGAGGAAGTGCTTGAACAGATCGTGACAAAGATTCCGGCACCTGCCGGAGATCCGAAGGCACCGCTTAAGGCGTTGATCTTCGATGCGCTGTATGATTCCTATAAGGGGGTAATTGTTTTCTGCAGGATCAAGGAAGGTACCGTCAAAGTGGGAACCAAAATCAAAATGATGGCCACAGGAGCCGAGGATCTGGTGACAGAAGTGGGATATTTCGGTGCCGGGCAGTTTATTCCGTGTGACGAGCTTTCCGCAGGTATGGTTGGATATATCGCGGCGAGCATTAAAAATGTGCGCGATACACGTGTCGGAGACACTGTGACAGAGCTCGACCGCCCGTGTGCAGAACCGCTTCCGGGATATAAAAAGGTCAATCCGATGGTGTACTGCGGATTATATCCGGCAGACTCTGCCAAGTATCCGGATCTGCGGGATGCGCTTGAAAAACTGCAGGTCAATGATGCATCGTTACAGTATGAACCGGAGACATCCCTTGCCCTGGGATTTGGATTCCGCTGCGGATTTCTGGGATTACTGCATCTTGAGATTATTCAGGAGCGTTTAGAGCGTGAGTTTAATCTGGATCTTGTGACTACGGCACCCGGTGTTATTTATAAGGTGCACAAGACCAACGGAGAAGTGTTTGACCTGACCAATCCGTCCAATCTGCCGGACCCTTCGGAGATTGAATATATGGAGGAACCGTTTGTATCGGCAGAGATCATGGTAACCAGCGAGTATGTCGGGGCAATTATGAAGCTTTGTCAGGAACGCCGCGGTATTTATATCAGCATGGATTATATTGAAGCAACCCGTGCCGTGATCAAATATGATATGCCACTGAATGAGATTATTTACGATTTCTTTGATGCATTAAAGTCGCGGTCCCGCGGATATGCCTCTTTTGATTATGAAATGAAAGGATATGTCCGTTCCGACCTTGTCAAACTGGATATTCTTATTAATAAGGAGATGGTGGACGCCTTATCCTTTATTGTATTCAAAGACAGTGCATACGACAGAGGCCGTAAAATGTGTGAGCGTCTGAAAGAAGAGATTCCGAGACATCTGTTTGAAATCCCGATTCAGGCAGCCGTAAACGGAAAAGTCATCGCTCGTGAAACGGTTAAGGCCATGCGCAAGGATGTCCTGGCAAAATGTTACGGCGGTGATATTTCCCGTAAGAAAAAGCTTCTGGAGAAACAGAAGGAAGGAAAGAAGAGAATGCGTCAGGTCGGCAGCGTAGAAGTGCCGCAGGAGGCATTCATGAGTGTATTGAAACTGGATGAAGACTGATTCTATGAATGAAAAGAAACTGGAATTATATATTCATATCCCTTTTTGCGTGAAAAAGTGTGATTACTGTGATTTCCTGTCCTTTCCGGCAGACAGCAATACACAGATCAGATATGTGCATGCCCTGCTGCAGGAAATCCGTTATTACGGAAATCTGCTTGGGGATTATCATGTCCCGACAATTTATATCGGAGGGGGCACGCCGAGCTGGCTGGAGGAAAATCTGATTTACACCGTGCTGCAGCAGGTTGCTTCGAGTTTTCATGTGGAGGCGGATGCGGAGATCAGCATCGAGTGCAATCCGGGAACGGTGACGGCAAAGAAACTGAATGTCTATCAGAGTGCGGGGATCAACCGCCTCTCGATCGGATTGCAGTCAACAAACAATGAGGAGCTGAAAGCACTTGGAAGAATTCACACGTATGATCAGTTTTTAAAAACGTATGAGCTGGCGAGAAATGCAGGATTTGAAAATATCAATATTGATCTGATGAGCGGTCTGCCTTACCAGACGCTGGACAAATTTTTGGAATCCCTGCAGACGGTGATCCGCCTGAAACCGGAACATATTTCGGCATATTCCCTGATCATAGAAAAGGGGACACCGTTTTATGAACGGTATAAGTTTGACGCAGTGAAGCAGGAAGCGGGGATTCATACAGAGATTCTTCCGGACGAGGATGAGGTATACCGCATTTATAAGGCCACGCAGGATGTATTGAAACAGGCAGGATACCGGCAGTATGAAATCTCCAATTTTGCCCAGCCAGGGTATGCCTGCAGACATAACATCGGCTACTGGACCAGAGAAAATTATCTGGGGCTGGGGCTGGGGGCATCTTCCCTGGTGGAAAATGTCCGGTATACCAACACCCGGCAGCTGTATGAGTATGGAGAATTTTGTGACCACCTGCAGGAAAAGTCTCCGGCAGAGTTTTTAAAAGACGGGGAGCATGCCGTACCGGAGGATCTCTGGATTGGCAGCTGTGTACAGGAACAGGCACAGATTCTGACAAGAAAAGAGCAGATGGAGGAATTTATGTTTCTGGGGCTGCGGATGAATGAGGGAGTAACCAGAGCAGCGTTTGAGCAAAGCTTTGGGGTACCGATTGAGGCCGTGTATCTGGAAACACTTCGCAAGCTGAAAGAACAGGGACTTTTGCAGATGGTTGCTGGCAGGATTGCACTGACCGACAAGGGGATGGATCTGGCCAACTACGTGATGGCGAAGTTTCTTTTATAAAATATAATTATAAAATAAAAATAAAATAGCATCAGGGTGTTGACAAAAAAACACCTTGGTGCTATTTTAATAACAGAACGATATTAGCACTCTAAGTAAATGAGTGCTAACAAACCAAAAACAACCGGTGAAGGTTCAGGAACAGGAGACGGGAAAATGGCAGACGAGAATATGGAATTGGATGAAAGAAAAGTAAAAATTCTGGATGCAGTTATCCGTAATTATCTTGCAACCGGTGAACCTGTGGGATCACGAACCATTTCAAAATATACGGATCTGAATTTAAGTTCTGCAACCATCCGCAATGAGATGGCAGACCTTGAAGAACTTGGTTATATCGTGCAGCCACATACATCAGCAGGAAGAATTCCTTCAGACAAAGGCTATCGGTTTTATGTGGATCATCTGATGCAGGAAAAAGACCGGGAAGTCAAAGAAATGAAGGACTTCGTAATAGAAAAAACCCAGAAGATGGATGAGGTATTAAAAAAGGTTGCAAAGATGCTTGCAAACAACACCAATTATGCGACAATTGTTTCCGCACCGACTTACAGTGGAAACAAAGTAAAGTTTATGCAGCTGTCCAATGTAGATGAGAAACATATACTGGCAGTTATCGTAATGAACAGCAACATGGTAAAGAATCAGATGATCGACGTGGAAGAACCGCTCGACAACGAAACGTTACTGAAACTGAACATTCTGCTGAATACAGCATTGAATGGGCTGTCACTGCAGGAAATCAATCTGGGAACGATTTCCAAACTGAAAGAGCAGGCAGGCGTGCACAGTGAGATTGTTTCCCATGTGCTGGATGCACTGGGACAGACACTGAGTGAAAACGAGGATCTGCAGATCTACACAAGCGGTGCAACCAATATTTTGAAATATCCGGAACTTTCTGATTCAGAGAGTGCGGCAGGTCTTCTTTCCACATTTGAGGAAAAAGATGAGCTGGTAAATCTGGTAACGGAATCCCTTTCTGAGGGGGAGAGCAAAGGAAATGAAATACAGGTTTATATCGGAAATGAAGCTCCGGTACAGACCATGAAAGATTGCAGTGTCGTTACCGCAACTTATGATCTGGGGGAGGGCGTCAAAGGAACGATCGGAATTGTTGGTCCGAAACGGATGGATTACGAGAATGTTGTTGACAACCTCAAAAACTTAAAGTCCCAGTTAGACGGTATTTTTGATAAAGAAAAAGGGCAATCCTAGAAAGGTGGTAAACATGGCAGAGAACAAAAAAGTCATGGAAGAAGAGGCAGTAGATACAAAAGAAACCAAGGCTGAACAGACATGTGAAGAAACAAAGGACACAAAGGAGACGGCGGCAGAGGAAACAAAAGAAACTGCAGCCGAAGAAAAGGATACAAAGAAAGAAGAGAAATCCGAAAAAAAGGGTGCCTTTGGAAAGAAAAAGAAAGATAAAAAAGACGAACAGATCGAAGATTTAAACGACCGTCTGAAACGTCAGATGGCAGAGTTTGATAATTTCCGTAAACGTACGGAAAAAGAAAAAGCGCAGATGTTTGACATGGGAGCAAGAACAATCATTGAAAAGATTCTCCCGGTTATCGACAATTTCGAGCGTGGGCTTGCAGCTGTACCAGAGGAACAAAAGGATGATGCTTTTGTTACCGGTATGGATAAAGTATATAAGCAGATGCTGACAGAATTAGATGCCATCGGGGTGAAACCGATTGAGGCACTGGGAAAGGAATTTGATCCGGATCTCCACAATGCAGTTATGCAGGTGGAAAGCGAAGAGTATGAACCGGGAATAGTTGCCCAGGAATTACAAAAAGGTTACACCTACAAGGACAATGTGGTCCGCCACAGTATGGTCGCTGTAGTCAGCGAATAAAGGTATTTCCTATTCCGCATGGAGTAGTAAATCATAAATTAGCAAAACAATTTTATTTGATCATAATTTTAGCAGGAGGAAAAGAAAATGGGCAAGATCATTGGTATTGACTTAGGAACAACCAACAGCTGTGTAGCTGTTATGGAAGGTGGAAAACCTACCGTTATTGCAAACCAGGAAGGTGCAAGAACAACACCATCCGTTGTAGCATTTACAAAGACAGGAGAGCGTCTCATCGGTGAGCCGGCAAAGCGTCAGGCTGTTACAAACGCTGAGAAGACGATTTCTTCCATTAAGAGACATATGGGTACGGATTATAAAGTAGCCATTGATGACAAACAGTACAGTCCACAGCAGATTTCCGCTATGGTACTTCAGAAATTAAAGGCTGATGCAGAAGGATACCTTGGAGAAAAGGTTACAGAAGCTGTTATTACAGTTCCTGCATATTTCAACGATGCACAGCGTCAGGCAACAAAGGATGCCGGAAAGATTGCAGGTCTGGATGTAAAGCGTATCATCAACGAGCCTACTGCAGCAGCACTTGCATATGGCCTTGATAACGAAAAAGAACAGAAGATCATGGTATATGACCTTGGTGGTGGTACATTTGATGTATCTATCATTGAGATCGGTGACGGTGTCATCGAAGTATTATCTACCAACGGTGATACACATCTTGGTGGTGATGATTTTGATAACAAGATCACACAGTGGATGATCGATGAGTTTAAGAAGGCAGAGGGTGTTGATCTTTCTACCGACAAGATGGCTTTACAGAGATTAAAAGAAGCTGCCGAGAAAGCAAAGAAGGAACTTTCTTCCGCAACTACTACAAATATTAACTTACCATTCATCACAGCTACTGCTGAGGGACCAAAGCACTTTGATATGAACCTCACCAGAGCAAAATTTGATGAATTAACACATGATCTCGTAGAGAGAACTGCAGTACCGGTACAGAACGCTATGAAGGATGCAGGTCTTACAAATGCAGATTTAGGCCAGGTTCTTCTGGTTGGTGGTTCTACACGTATCCCGGCTGTACAGGATAAGGTAAGACAGATGACAGGCAAAGAGCCAAGCAAGTCCTTAAACCCGGATGAGTGTGTAGCAATCGGTGCTTCTATTCAGGGTGGTAAATTAGCAGGTGATGCAGGTGCCGGCGAGATCTTACTTCTCGATGTAACACCACTGTCACTTTCTATCGAGACCATGGGTGGTATTGCAACCCGTCTGATCGAGAGAAATACTACCATTCCTACGAAGAAGAGCCAGATCTTCTCTACCGCAGCAGATAACCAGACCGCTGTAGATATCAACGTTGTACAGGGTGAGCGTCAGTTCGCAAGAGATAACAAATCTCTCGGACAGTTCCGTCTGGATGGTATCCCGCCAGCACGTCGTGGTGTTCCACAGATCGAAGTTACATTCGATATCGATGCAAACGGTATTGTAAATGTATCTGCCAAGGATCTTGGAACAGGCAAAGAGCAGCATATCACAATCACAGCCGGATCTAACATGTCAGATGAAGAAATCGATAAGGCTGTTAAGGAAGCTGCTGAGTTTGAAGCGCAGGATAAGAAGAGAAAAGAAGCAATCGATGCCAGAAATGAAGCTGAGAGCTTTGTATTCCAGACAGAGGATGCATTAAAGCAGGTAGGAGATCAGGTTGATCCTGCAGACAAGTCAGCAGTAGAAGCTGATGTTGCAGCAGTAAAGGCTTTCCTGGATGCACACAAGGAAGCAGAGCAGATGACAGATGCAGATGTTGCGGAATTAAAGGCAGCACAGGAGAAACTGACACAGAGTGCACAGAAGGTATTTGCAAAGATGTATGAGCAGGCACAGGCAGCACAGGGTGCAACAGGCGCAGGTCCGAATCCGGGAGCAGGTCCTGATATGGGTTCTGCAGCAGGAGCAAACACCGGAGCAGGAGCAAATGGTGCAGATGATGATGTCATCGATGCAGATTTCAAAGAGGTTTAATTTAGAAAATAAATAGACAAAGCGTGGGGTTTCCGGTTTTCCGGAAACCCTATGCGTACTATAAGGGATTAATATTATGGCAGAGAAAAGAGATTATTACGAGGTCCTTGGAATTCCAAAGACCGCAACGGAAGCAGAAATAAAAAAAGCTTTCCGTACAACCGCCAAGAAGTATCATCCGGATATGCATCCGGGAGATAAAGAGTGTGAGGAAAAATTTAAGGAAGCGCAGGAGGCATATGCCATTTTGAGCGATCCGGAAAAGCGCAGACAGTATGATCAGTTTGGTCATGCCGCGTTTGATGGAGGCGCCGGCGGTGCAGGCGGATTCGATTTTTCCGGCATGGATATGGGAGATATCTTTGGCGATATTTTCGGAGACTTTTTCGGTGGCGGAAGACGAAACAGTAACAATAACGGACCGGCGCAGGGCGCAAGTGTACGTCTTACCGTCCGTATTACGTTTGAAGAAGCTGTGTTTGGATGTTCTAAGGAACTTGAGTTCCCGTATAAAGAAGAATGTAAGACCTGTCACGGAACCGGGGCAAAACCGGGAACTTCACCGGAAACCTGCAGCAAGTGCGGGGGAAAAGGGAAAGTGGTATATTCCCAGCAGTCTTTGTTTGGCATGATGCAGAATGTGCAGACCTGTCCGGATTGCGGCGGTACCGGTAAGGTGATCCGTGAAAAATGTCCGGATTGCCGGGGAACGGGATATATCTCAAAGAAAGTACGAAAGACCGTAGAGATTCCGGCCGGAATTGATAATGGACAGTCTGTTCGTGTCAGAGGTTACGGAGAACCGGGACGAAACGGAGGTCCGAGAGGAGATCTTCTGGTAGAAGTTCTTGTTTCCAGAAGCAATGCGTTTGAACGTCAGGACATGAATATATTTTCCAATGCTTCGATTTCCTTTGGTATTGCAGCATTGGGCGGGGATATCCGTATCAGGACGGTGGACGGAGATATCATCTATACCGTTGCACCGGGTACCCAGAGCGGAACGAGAATCCGCCTGAAAGGCAAAGGAGTACCATCGATCCGAAACAAGGCAGTACGTGGAGACCATTATGTAACACTGATTGTCAACACGCCGACGGGCTTAAACAAAGAGGCAAAAGAGGCGTTGCGTAAATTTGATGAATTGACGGGAAATTCCCTGAATAAAGAGGGCGGAGCACAGACCGGAAAAGAAAAAAAGAAGGGTTTTATGGACAAAATCAAAGAATCTTTCGATGAACATTAGTACAAATCGCCTATAGTAATCTGGTACAAAGTATTGTATGATGAGTCTGTTAGTATGATTGGCAACATGTGTGTACGGATACGGAGGCATGTGGGGGATGACACTGGAACAAGAACGTAAAGCTTTGGAGGAGCAGCGCCGCACACTGGAGCGGGAGAAAAAAGAATTTGCACGGCGGGTGGAGAATGAGGATCGCCGTCTGGAACAGCAGCAGAAGCTTTTTGACATGAAATTTAAAATACTCGAAGAAGAACTTGTAAAACTTGCAACAGAGAAAGAACATGTGAAGAAGCAGAAAGCTTTCTATCAGCGGGTAAGCGATTTTTCTGTGACAGCAGAGCAGCCTGTTATCCGGGGAGAAATGTTTTTCTCCGGAGTAGAGAGCAGACAGTCCCTTAAGAAACGTTATAAAGACCTGATCAAAATTTATCATCCGGATAATCTGGATGGGGATAAGAATACCGTTCAGGAAATTAACAGTGAGTATCATAAGCTTTGTGCTGTGTACAAAAATTAAAACAGCCATACGGTCTGTCCGCAGACCGTATGGCTGTTTTATGCATGTTTAATGTCGTTCCTCATGAAGACGCTTAAAAATCTCCTCCTCTGACATGGCAGTGGCGGACGGAATGTTTTCTTCCATATTGTAGGTTCTCTGTTTTTTGATATAGAGAGTATTGGTGTTCTCTTTATATTCTACATCACTGGTATCAGAAGTATTTCGCTGCCGGTCATCGGTGTTGAATGCTTTCTGAAGTCCTTCTACAAGATTGCGTTTATCCATTTATTGTTTTCTCCTATAACTGTATAACTATCAACTTAACCCCTATATTATAACATGGGTTTTTTTGATGTACAATGTTTTCTTGAAATTTTATTGGAAATAAGGTATGATACATATAGTATGCCTTAGTGTAGAATTGAGAGGATGGTAACATGAAGTGGAAAAAATATACAATTGAGACAACGACCGCAGCAGAGGATTTTATGAGTTCCATGCTGATGGATCTGGGCATTGAGGGAATAGAGATTGAAGACAATATTCCGCTTACCAAAGAAGACCAGGCGGATATGTTTATTGATTTTCTGCCGGAACTTCCTCCGGATGAGGGCATCAGCCATGTGAGCTTTTATGTGGAAGAAGACGGCAGTGATCAGACGGAGATTTTAAAGCAGGTAAAGATCGGACTCGAGAAACTGCGTGACATGGTGGAAGTGGGAAGCGGTGTCATTACATCTTCCGAAACAGAAGATCTTGACTGGATCAATAACTGGAAAAAATATTTTACTTCTTTTACCATTGATGATATATTAATCAAACCGACCTGGGAAGAATTAAAGGAAGAAGACAAAGATAAATTTCTGATTGAGATCGATCCGGGAATTTCTTTCGGAACAGGAAAACATGAAACGACACAGCTTTGCATCCGGCAGTTACAGAAATATGTGGAAGGAAAACATCCGAAAGTACTGGATGTGGGATGTGGCAGTGGAATTTTATCGATTGTGGCATTAAAACTCGGCGCAAGAGAAGTCGTGGGAACGGATCTGGATGCAGACTGCATGACTTCTACAAGGGATAATATGCAGGTAAACCATCTCGATTTGTCTCTGGGAACCTTTTATGTGGGAAATCTGATTGATGATGAAGAACTTCAGGAAAAGGTTGGGACAGAGGAATATGAGATTGTTGTGGCAAATATTTTAGCACCAGTTATCATTGCCATGGCACCGGTCATTCCGGCCAGATTAAAACAGGGTGGTTATTTTATCACTTCCGGCATCATTGATTTTAAGGAAAACGAAGTAAAAGAAGCGATAGAAGCAGCAGGACTTACTGTAGTGGAAATCAATCATCAGGGTGAGTGGGTAAATATTACCGCACAGAAACAGTAGGAGCAGGGTATGTACCAGTTTTTTGTGGAAGATGAACAGGTGCAGCAGGATCGGATCTGCATTGTGGGCGGTGATGTCAATCATATCGGTCATGTGCTGCGCATGAAGACAGGGGAGAAAATCCGCATCAGCGATCAGAGCGGCAGATCGTATTTTTGCCGTATTCTGGAAATTACAGAGGAAGAGGTCTGGGCACAGATAGAGGATACCGATGAAATGGGGACAGAGTTTTCCCATAAGGTGTATCTTTTTCAGGGCCTTCCTAAAAGTGATAAGATGGAACTGATCATACAAAAGACCGTGGAACTTGGTGTCTATACCGTCATACCGGTTGCCATGAAAAACTGTGTGGTAAAGCTGGATGAAAAGAAGGCACAGAGCAAATGTAAGCGGTGGCAGGCAATTGCAGAGAGTGCGGCAAAACAGTCGAAGCGGACCGTGATTCCGCAGATTCAGATGCCACTTTCCTGGAAACAGGCATTGGAAGAGGCAAAGGAGCTGGACGTTGTCCTGGTTCCGTATGAGAATGAAAGAGGCATGGAAGCAACAAGAGAGATCTTTCGCTCGATTCCGGAAGGGGCGTCCATCGGAGTAATGATCGGTCCGGAGGGCGGATTTTCCCCGGAAGAGATTGCGCAGCTGGATAAAGACATGCATCGGATCTCTCTTGGCAGACGTATTTTGCGCACAGAAACAGCAGGAATGGCAACACTTTCCATGCTGATATACGAATTGGATATATAAGAAGGGTAAAAATGGAAGCATATTTGGATAATTCGGCAACGACAAGATGTTGTGAGGAAGCGGCACAGCTGGTGGTAAAATTACTGACGGAGGATTATGGAAATCCATCTTCCCTGCACAACAAAGGCGTGATCGCCGAAAATTATATGAACGATGCAAGAAAAAAAATTGCAAAGACATTAAAGGTACAGGAAAAAGAAATCTGTTTTACGTCAGGTGGTACTGAGTCCAATAATCTTGCAATTATCGGTGTGGCAGAGGCAAACAAGCGAAGTGGAAAACATGTGATAACGACGTCTATTGAACATCCGTCCGTGTCGGCAACGATGGCATATCTGGAGGAACACGGATATGAAGTCACATATCTTCCGGTAGATGCTTATGGTGTGATTTCTCTGGACGATCTGAAAGCGGCAATCCGGCCGGATACCATTCTGGTTTCCCTCATGCAGGTAAATAATGAAATCGGAGCGGTGGAGCCGATCGCGGAAGCGGGGGCACTGATCAAACAGTGTAATCCACAGACGCTTTTTCATGTGGATGCCATTCAGTCCTACGGGAAAATGAGAATTTATCCGGCAAAAATGCATGTAGACCTTCTCTCGGTCAGCGGACATAAGATTCATGGACCGAAAGGAAGCGGATTTTTATATATCAAAGACAAGACGAAAATTCATCCGCTGTTAAACGGAGGCGGACAGCAGAGGGGAATGCGTTCCGGCACGGAAAATGTTCCGGCAATCGCAGGACTTGGCGTAGCAGCGGAACGTATTTATACTGGTTTTGAGGAAAAAATCGACCGGATGTATACCCTGCGAGAGCATTTTATTGAGGAAGTGACAAAAATTCCGGGTGTACACGTCAACGGTCATACCGATCGCAGCAATGCACCGCATATTGTCAGTGTCAGCACGGAAGGTGTGCGCGCGGAAGTATTGCTTCATGCATTAGAGGATAAAGAGATCTATGTGTCAGCGGGAAGTGCATGTTCTTCCAACAAGCCTTCCGTCAGTCATACGCTAAAAAGTATTGGCTTAAAGCCAGAGCTTTTGGATGCAACCATCCGGTTCAGCTTTTGCGTGGAGACAACGGAAGAAGAGATTGATTATGCAGTAAAAGAGATGGCGGCATTGGTTCCGATGCTGCAGAAATATACAAGACATTAGAAAAAGGAGAGCAGTATGTATAAATCATTTTTGATTAAATATGCGGAAATTGCCATTAAGGGAAAGAACCGTTATCTGTTTGAGGATGCACTGGTACAGAATATCAGATATCATCTTAAGCGTGTAGAGGGAACCTTCCATGTACGCAAGGAAAACGGACGTATCTATGTGGATACGGAAGGAGAATACGATTATGATGAAACTGTAGAAACATTACAGAGGATTTTTGGAATCGTAGGAATCTGTCCGGTAGTATTGGTCGAAGATGAAGGATTTGATGCCCTGGCAAAAGTAGTATGTGACTATGTGGATCGCACATATCCGGACAAAAATTTTACCTTTAAGGTGGATGCGCGCCGTGCCAGAAAGAATTATCCGATGACTTCGATGGAGATTAATGCAGCTGTTGGGGAAAAGATTCTTGAAGCATTTCCGGAAACCAGCGTTGACGTACATCATCCGGAGGTGATGATTCATATCGAGATCCGTCCGATGATCAATATTTATTCCACAGAGATCCCGGGACCGGGAGGCATGCCGCTTGGCACAGCAGGCCGTGCAATGCTTCTTTTATCCGGCGGAATCGATTCACCGGTTGCCGGATATATGGTATCCAAACGAGGGGTAACACTTGAAGCGACCTATTTTCATGCACCGCCATACACCAGTGAGCGTGCAAAACAGAAAGTGATTGACCTGGCAAAGAAAGTTGCAAGATATTCCGGACAGATCAAGCTTCATGTGGTGAACTTTACCGATATCCAGCTTTATATTTATGAGAAATGTCCGCATGAGGAACTGACTATCATCATGCGCCGCTATATGATGAAAATTGCAGAGCATTTTGCCGAAGAGGGAAAATGTCTGGGTATGATTACCGGAGAGAGTATCGGGCAGGTGGCAAGCCAGACCATGCAGTCCCTTGCTGTGACCAATGAAGTGTGTCATATGCCGGTATACCGTCCGCTCATTGCCATGGACAAGCAGGATATTGTATCAATCGCAGAAAAAATTGACACATACGAGACGTCCATTCTTCCGTATGAGGATTGTTGTACGATTTTCGTGGCAAAGCATCCGGTTACCAAGCCAAGCTTAAAACATATTAAAAAATCAGAGTGCCGGCTGGAAGAAAAAATAGACGAACTGATGCAGACAGCAATCGATACGACAGAGACGATTCTGGTAGATGCAGAATAATCTGTTTTTGGAAAATTATTTCCGTGAAACAAAAAATCCCCTGTCTGCAATACAGACAGGGGATTTTGTAAGTAATTACTGGGAAATAATGTATGGCTTTAAAGCTTCCAGAATCTCATTCAGATTATCCTCGGTATGGATGGCGAGATCAATCGGCTTGGAAAGATCCAGGCTGAAAATTCCCATGATGGATTTTGCGTCAATGACATATCTGCCGGAAATCAGATCAAAATCGTACTCAAACTGAGAGATGGTATTAACAAATGATTTTACTTTTCCAATAGAATTTAATGAAATCTGTACTGTTTTCATAATGAAAACCTCCTTGAAAATATTCATGAAAAACTCATGCTGTTTATATCTTTGATAGTAATATTTTTTATTGGAAAAGTCAAGAAATGTATGAAGATAATTGTATAAAGGAGTAAAAATGAAAAAAGCAGCATTACACAATCTGGGATGCAAAGTGAATGCATATGAGACAGAAGCTATGCAGCAGATGCTTGAAGAAGCGGGGTACGAAATCGTGCCGTTTTCGGAGAAAGCAGATGTCTATGTGATTAATACCTGTTCCGTAACAAATATGGCAGACCGCAAATCAAGACAAATGCTGCACCGGGCAAAAAAGCTGAATCCGGATGCGGCTGTTGTTGCTGCCGGATGCTATGTACAGACCAAAGAGGATGAGGCAAAATGTGATGAAGCAATTGATATTCTGATCGGAAATAATCAGAAAAAAGAGCTGGTAGAGCGGCTGGATGCTTTCTTTGCGGGCAGAGGAGAAAAGGTGGAGGCTGTGGTGGATATTAACCACGAAAAACAGGCATTTGAGGAGCTGACACTGGATCATGCAGCAGAGCATACTCGCGCGTTTATAAAAGTACAGGATGGCTGTAACCAGTTCTGCAGTTACTGCATTATTCCGTATGCCAGAGGACGGGTGAGAAGCAGAAATGTTCAGAATGTTCTGGAGGAAGTAAAGCGTCTGGCAGCGTCCGGATATCAGGAAGTGGTACTGACCGGAATTCATTTAAGCTCCTACGGGATTGACTGCGGGGAAAGTCTGCTGCATCTGATCCAGATGGTGCATCAGGTGGAGGGAATCCGGCGTATCCGTTTAGGATCGCTGGAACCGAGAATCGTGACGGAAACATTTGCAGAAGAACTGGCAAAGATGGAGAAGATCTGTCCGCATTTTCATCTGTCACTGCAGAGCGGATGCGATGCAACGCTTGCCCGGATGAACCGGAAATATACGACGGAAGAATACGAAAATGCATGCAATATTTTACGGAAAAACTTTACGCATCCGGCAATCACAACGGATGTTATTGTTGGATTTCCTGGAGAGACAGAAGAAGAATTTGCACAGACAAAGGAATATTTAAAACGCATTCATTTTTATGAGATGCATATTTTTAAATATTCCCGACGGCAGGGAACCCGTGCGGCAGTGATGGAACATCAGGTGCCGGAGGAAATCAAGACGAAGCGCAGTGCCCAGCTGCTGGCACTTGCGGAAAGTATGTCGAGGGAATTCCGCGCATATTATGTGGGAAAAGAGGAAGAAGTACTCTTTGAGGAACCAATGGAAGTTGACGGAGAAACGTGGTATACTGGATATACTAAAGAGTATGTAAAGATCGCGGCAAAAACGGCAGAACCGCTTGATAATGTGATGAAAAGGGGAAGAGTGGAAGCGGCTCTGACCGATGAGATTTATCGTATGAAACTATAGCGCTTGTATTTTTCCTCAATTTCGTATACAATAGATGGGACAGGACTTGTTGGAATGAACAAGGGCAGGGACGGCGAATATGGAGAATTTAAATAATACACAATATTTTACAGTACAAAAGGAACCGGAATTACAGGTAAGAGATGTTTTAGAGATCGTATTCCGTGCATTGAGTGAGAAAGGATACAATCCGGTGAATCAGATTGTAGGATATATTATGTCCGGAGATCCGACATATATTACCAGTCATAACAATGCGAGAAGTCTGATCATGAAAGTAGAGCGGGACGAACTTGTAGAAGAAGTTTTACGTGCATACATCAAAAACAATTCCTGGGAATAATCCGGTACGGGAGAATTATGCGGATTTTAGGATTGGATTTCGGTTCAAAGACAGTGGGGGTTGCTGTGAGTGATGCGCTGTTAATTACAGCGCAGGGAGTGGAAATTATCCGAAGGAAAGCTCCAACGAAACTCAGGCAGACACTGGCGCGGATCGAACAGCTGGTAAGCGAGTACGAGGTGGAAAAAATTGTGCTCGGTTACCCGAAAAATATGAACAGTACAGAAGGGGAACGCTGCGAGAAAACAAAAGAATTCAAGGAAATGCTTGAAAAACGCTGTGGTCTCCCTGTTATTTTATGGGATGAACGGCTGACAACAGTTGCAGCAGACCGTTCGATGATGGAAACAGGAATTCGAAGAGAAAACCGCAAGGAATATGTAGATGAAATTGCGGCTATTTTTATATTACAGGGATATCTGGATTATCTTTCAAATCATCCAGAAGAAAAATAAAAATACAAGGAAAAAATAAATGGAAAAAATTCAGTTTACAGATCCGGACACCAATGAGGTGGTGGAATTTGCTGTGGAAGAACAGACACAGCTGAATGGAATCAGATACTTACTTGTCTCTGATGGCAATGAAAACGGGGACAGTGAAGCATATATATTAAAAGAAATAAAGACACAGGATGAGGAAGTATTTTACGAGATGGTAGATGATGATACAGAGTTTGCTGCACTCGCGAAAATATTTGCTGAACTTGCGGATGAAGAAACACAGCTTTTATATTAGAGCGGAATATTATATTTGGAGGATTTATGAAAAAACAGGAAAAACAGAATAACAGTAAGCTTAAGATTATACCGTTGGGAGGTCTTGAGCAGATTGGTATGAATATTACTGCCTTTGAATACGAAGACAGTATTATTGTGGTGGATTGCGGTCTCGCATTCCCGGAAGATGACATGTACGGAGTGGATCTGGTGATTCCGGATGTCACTTATTTAAAGGAAAATATTGATCGTGTCAAAGGATTTTTTATTACGCACGGACATGAGGATCATATTGGTGCCATCCCATATGTTTTAAAAGATGTCAATGTGCCGATTTATTCGACCAGACTGACCAATGCCCTGATCGAGCACAAACTCGAAGAGCATGATATGCTCAAAAAAGTAAAAAGAAAAGTTGTCAAATACGGACAGCACATCAATCTTGGATGTTTCCGTGTAGAGTTTATCCGCACGAATCACAGTATTCAGGATGCGGCGGCACTTGCGATTTATTCCCCGGCAGGAATTGTCCTGCATACAGGAGATTTTAAGGTTGATTATACACCGGTATTTGGAGATGCCATTGATCTGCAGCGTTTCGGCGAGATCGGTAAAAAAGGAGTGTTAGCACTGCTTTGTGACAGTACCAATGCGGAGCGCCCGGGATTTACAGATTCCGAAAAGTCAGTAGGAAAAACGCTGGATAACATTTTTTCCGAGCATAAAAATACAAGAATTATTATTGCGACATTTGCATCCAATGTGGATCGCGTGCAGCAGATAATCAATTCTGCAGACAAGTTTGGAAGAAAAGTTGCGATTGAGGGACGAAGCATGGTCAATATTGTATCCATCGCTTCGGAACTGGGATATATTTCCCTGCCGGATAACATTCTGATTGATGTGGATCAGCTGAAAAATTATCCGGATGAAAAGACGGTTATCATTACAACGGGAAGCCAGGGAGAGTCCATGGCCGCATTGTCCCGCATGGCATCCGGCATGCACCGTAAAGTTACCATTAAGCCAAATGATACCATTGTATTCAGTTCCCATCCGATTCCGGGAAATGAGAAATCGGTTACCGGTGTGATCAATGAACTGATGCGCAAGGGTGCAGATGTGATTTTCGAAGATGTACATGTCAGCGGACATGCGTGCAAGGAAGATATCAAGCTGATTTATTCTCTGGTAAATCCGCTGTACGCGATTCCGGTGCATGGAGAATACAAGCATCTGATTGCACAGGCGAAGATTGCGGAAGAGCTTGGATATGACAGTGATCATATCAAAATCCTTTCTTCCGGAGATGTGCTTGAGATCGATGAGAATGGTGCAGAAGTGACCGGACATGTGCCGGTTGGCAATGTAATGGTAGACGGACTTGGTGTCGGAGATGTCGGAAATATCGTTCTTCGGGATCGTCAGCGTCTGGCAGAAGACGGAATTATTATTGTCGTCATGACACTCGAAAACGGAACCGGACAGGTACTTGCAGGACCGGATATCGTATCGAGAGGTTTCGTCTATGTACGTAATTCCGAGAGTCTGATGGATGAAGCAAAAACAGTTCTCGATAAGACCATGGATTATTGTATGGATCACAACATTACAGATTGGGGCAAGATCAAAAATGAAGTAAAAGATGCTCTGGGTGATTTCGTCTGGAAAGAGACCAAGAGACGTCCGATGATCATGCCGATTATCATGGAAGTATAGGGGTATTATGAATAAAGCTTTGTTCACTTTCATTAAAATTGCGTTTGTTATTATGCTGATCCTGCTGATTTTATATGGAACCGTTCATTTATGCAGGACCTGTTATGATTACGGGTATCGTTTCTTTGCAGAAAAGCAGATGGTACCGGATACGCAGGATGTGGAAAGCACGGAGGCACAATAGAAATAAATATGATAGTAGATGAACGACTGGTAACATATATCAATTCCCTGGATACGGGAAATACCAGAATTTTGGATGCTGTCGAACGAGAAGCTCTGGATTCCTATGTTCCGATTATTCGGAAGGAGATGCAGAGCTTTTTGAAGCTTTTGCTGGCGATGACAAAACCAAAAAGAATTCTGGAAGTCGGTACTGCGGTAGGGTTTTCTTCCATTCTGATGGCAGAATATGATCCGGTACCGTGTGAGATTGTCACGATTGAAAATTATGAAAAGCGAATCCCGATTGCCCGGGAAAATTTTAAGAGAGCAGGAAAAGAAGAGCAGATTACACTGCTTGAAGGGGATGCAGCGGAAATCCTTCCGACACTCACCGAGCCGTTTGATCTGATCTTTATGGATGCCGCAAAAGGACAGTATATTCATTTTATGCCGGATATTCTGCGTCTGCTGAAAACCGGAGGGACACTTGTCTCGGATAATGTGCTGCAGGATGGGGACATTATTGAGTCCCATTATGCGGTGATCCGCAGAAACCGGACGATTTACAAACGGATGCGGGAATATTTGTATGAGTTAACGCACCGGAAAGATCTGGTAACAGCGGTGCTGCCGGTGGGAGATGGAATTACAGTCAGTACAAAAGTAGAGGTAGAAAACGATGAGAAAGAATGAGTTGCTTGTTCCGGCAAGCAGTCTGGAAGTATTAAAAATTGCAGTTATTTATGGAGCCGATGCGGTCTACATCGGGGGAGAGGCATTCGGACTCAGAGCCAAGGCAAAAAACTTTACCATGGAAGAGATGGCAGAGGGAATTGCATTTGCACATGCACGGGGAGTTAAAGTTTATGTGACGACAAATATTCTGGCACATAATTATGATCTTGACGGTGCGCGGGAATATCTTACGGAACTGCAGAACATGAAGCCGGACCGGCCGGATGCTCTGATCATTGCAGATCCGGCAATCTTTACGATCGCCGGAGAAGTATGCCCGGATATTGACCGCCATATCAGTACACAGGCAAACAACACCAATTACGGAACATTTCAGTTCTGGGAGAAACTCGGTGCTACCCGTGTGGTAACGGCAAGAGAACTTTCCCTGCGGGAGATCCGGCAGATCCGGGAACACATTTCCGATGATCTGGAGATAGAGACATTTGTACATGGCGCTATGTGTATTTCCTATTCTGGAAGATGTCTGCTGTCCAATTATTTTACAGGAAGGGATGCCAACCGCGGGGCATGTACACATCCGTGCCGGTGGAAATATTCTGTGGTTGAAGAGAAGCGTCCGGGTGAGTATTTTCCGGTATATGAGAATGAGCGCGGAACCTATATTTTCAATTCCAAAGATCTGTGTATGATTGAGCATATTCCGGATCTTCTGGAAGCAGGAATTGACAGTTTTAAGATTGAGGGACGTATGAAGACCGCACTTTATGTGGCAACGGTGGCGCGTACTTACCGTAAGGCGATTGACGATTATCTGGAATCTCCGGAGAAATATCAGGAAAATATGCCATGGTATCTCGAACAGATCAAAAGCTGCACATACCGCCAGTTTACCACGGGATTTTTTTACGGAAAACCTTCGGAGGAGACACAGATTTACGATAACAACACGTATGAAAAGGGATATACCTATCTGGGAATTGTCGGTCCGAAAAATGAAAAGGGAATGTACCGGGTGGAACAAAAGAATAAATTTTCTGTCGGAGAACAGATCGAAGTGATGAAACCGGACGGACGCAATGTGACCGTTACGGTGCGGGGACTGATGGATGAAAAGGGAGAGCAGATGGAATCCTGTCCGCATCCGCAGCAGATCTTTTATGTGGATCTGGGGATGGAACCGGATGAATATGATATTCTCCGGAGACGGGAAGAAGAAGCGATCGCCCTGGATTAAAAAAATCTTAAGAAACACCCTCTGTCTGAACAATTGCGAAAGCACAGAGGGTGTGCTAATATAAGACAAAAGGACGTTGTTCTTAAGTAGCGAATGAACCAGATAAGGAGGAGAGATTATGCGTTTGCAAAGCAAAAAACTGATTGCTGTATTGTGTGCGCTGGCAATGATTATTTCTGTATTTCCAGTACAGGCAGATGCGGCAGCAAAACCGAAATTTGTAAAGAATTATACGGTTCTTTATGAAAACAGCACCGGTAAGGGTGTGTATACATATACCGTAACCAATCTTACCAAAGGTCAGAGGGTAAAATGGAGCCTTTCCGGCACCGGAAAAAGTTATGCAAAGCTGAAGAAAACAACGACATCCGTGAGCGGAAAGACATCTGCAAACAGTCTGACAATCCGCACCCGGGGAAAGGCAGCCGCAAAGAATAAAACCGTAATTGTAACTGCAAAAGTTTACAAAGGGAAGAAGTGCGTGAGCACGATCAAGACAAAGTCTGCCAAGATTAAAATACTGCCGAAAACAATTTCTATTGTAGATAACGGAGTCTTGAAATATCAGGTGGGACAGACCTATCAGTTCCGGTTCCGTATTACTCCGGCAAATGCCATCAGCACCAATGTCTGGACTGCTGTGGATGGAAACGGAAATGATGTTTCGTCCATGATTACAAAGACCGGTGCATTTACTCCGGCAAAAGAAGGTACTTATACCATCACCGTGCAGGCCAAAGCGGGAAATAAAGTGGTTTCCGACAGCAAGGTTATTACTGTCGCAACTTCCATGACCGGAATTGCACAGATGGCAGCAAATAAGGTAGCGGCTGTATATTCCGGAAATGCCAAAAATCTTGTGAAAACAGGAGATTTTTCTATCCGGACCCAGGCAGGTGCAAAGATGGAAATCAAGTCGGCTGTATTTTCCGATGACGGAACACAGGTATTTCTTACAACCTATAATCAGCTGAAAGACGGTGCAACCTATACGGTTACCGATGGACAGTCAACATATGACTTTACCGCATCCGTGGGAAGACCGGTCAGCCTTAGAGTTGTGACAACAGAAGTGACCGTCGGAAAAGAGACACCAATCGAATACGAGATTCTTGATGCAAACGGAATTGATGTCAAGACAGCATATCCGGGAGATATTACTTATACGGAACGGATTACAAATGGTTACCGTACAAAGGATAATAAGATTTATATGACCGGAGTGGGAGATACCGGAACGGTTACACTGACTTATAAATGTGCAAGCGATCCGAATCTGGTACTGACCGGAAGCGGAACCTTTGTATGTAAGGCAGCCAGTGTGTCAAACAACACAAACCTTACACTTACCTCTTCGGAAGCAGTGCCAAATTACAGTGCATCCAGTTACAAGGACAATCATAATGTAGCATCCGGCAGCAATTATTATGTACATTTCCGGGCTTTGGATACAGACAATACCGAGATGAAGTATGACAGCATCAAGTTTGAGTCTTCCGATCCGGACACATTGCTTGTAAATCCTGGAAAGAACAATGTTGCTTATGCAACAGCAATCAAGACAGGTACCGCAAATATTATCGTTACCGCAACCTATGCAAAGCAGGAATACACTTATGTATACGAGATTACGGTGGCGGAACCGGCATACCTTGCAACACTGACTGCAGATAATACGCAGATTACCATGTCAAACGCTTATGCGGCAGGCTATAAGGAATACGTCAATATCGATGGACGGGATCAGTATGGTCAGAGTATGAAACTTGAAAACGAGACATACCAGATCGTAGAAAACAGTACCAATAAAGTATCTATGGCTACCTATGATCCGGCAACCGACCGTATGGTATTTGACGCATCCGGAAGGGCAGCAGGTGTTTACAATTATACCCTGACCCTGACAATGAACGGACATAAGGCATCCGTTAATGTTACCGTTGTTGTACAGACTCCTCCTTATAATGGAGCATCTTCCTATAAGGTTGATATCAGCAAACCGGTCATTGATCTGGCAATTACTTCCGGAGCATCTGCATCGGATCTGCTTGCATCAAAAGTGACAACACTGCGTCTGGCAGAGTATCGCGGAGGCGTATTCTATCGGTATGTGAATATTGCATCTGTAAGGATCAGTAAGGGTGGACAGTATTATGGAAGTGATCTGTCAAAGGGTGGATCTTCAACAGAACCTGCAGCAATTGGCAGTGGATCAGAAATTCCGATTTCTGCGGTTTCACTGAATGGAAATGTTGTGACAAAGGCACAGACAGGTACTTATCTGCTGGAACTGAAGTTCTATCCAAGTGATGGACAGAGCACATCACTGGCTACAACTACGGGATATCTGGAAGTTACCGACAGTCAGGCAAATCCAGTGATCAGTGTAGATCGCACCGTATCTACCGTAAACTGTAAGACGGCACTGGATCTGGCAAAGAACTGCCTGAGCATTCAGGGAATGGATGGCGGAGTGATTGCAGACTGTACCGTCACCGGATCGAGTGTACCGGGCGCAAGTTATTCCGTTACTTCAGGAATGTCTGTCAATATCAATTCCGTTGTTGTACAGGCAACCACAACACTTTCCGATAAGACAACGGTTGTATCTAATTATACGGTTTCTGTGGGAAGGACATTGAGAAATCAATAGTAAGCTGTTTATTGGTAATGGCATGTAAATAGTGGGGTATGATTCTTTGAATCATGCCCCCTTTTAAGTCAAAATCTGGTGATGCAGACTTTGACCGGGTATTTAATGGAGAAGAAGGAATGAGACAACAACTTCTTGATGAACTTATGCAGATATCAGAAGAGGAAAGTAAATATAAGGCAGGACAGGCCGCGATTGAGGAACAGTTATACAGCGAAGCGTCCATACAGGAGATTGATCGTCAAAAACTGCTCAGAAGGGGAAAACTGATTACTGTAAGACGTCACAGCAGATTTGTGGAATTTCCGTTGCACCGGCATAATTATGTGGAATTTATGTATGTGGTACAGGGGGAGATTACACATGTAATTGACGGAAAAGAATTAACACTTTATAAAGGAGATTTACTGATGCTCAATCAGTATGTGGAACATGCAATTCACAGAGCTGAATTTGAAGACATTGGAATCAATTTTATTGCTTTGCCGGAATTTTTTGAAATTCCGCTTGGAATGCTTCAGGAAAAAAATGTTTTAGCGGAGTTCATTGCAGGGGCATTCCGGCAGAAGAGTCCGGTTCCTCATTATCTGATTTTTCGTTTAAAGGAGAATCCCCAGATTGAAAATCTGATGGAGAATATGATAGAATCCATGCTTTATGAATATATGAATGAAGATGTTATCAATCAGTATTCCATGGGACTTGTCTTTTTGTATTTGTTAAATCATTTGGAGAATTTGAGCCATAATTCTTCTATGGATTACAAGGAGACTATTGTGCAGTCGGTTCTTGAATATATCAACAGTGATTGTAAAAATGCAAATTTGACAAAGATTGCAGCAGATACACATCAGTCAGTTACCGTATTAAGTAAGCTGATCAAGCAAAAGACAGGGGCAAATTTTCAGGATTTACTGCAACAGAGGCGATTTCAGGCTGCGGTCAAACTTCTTGAGGAAACGGATCTGTCAATCGAAGATATTTCACTTGATGTAGGATATGAGAATCAGAGTTATTTTTTCAGGCAATTTAAAAAAAGATTTGGTATGACACCGAGATCTTATCGCATAACACATCAAAAATAAAAATATCAAATAAGGACAGTTTTTTGGTCTAATCAGAGGCTAAAAAGCTGTCCTTATTTTTGTTATGGTGAAGCAAATGAAAAAGGAGGCGTGTTTTATGGATACGATACGTGCTATTATTTTTGACCTGGATGGGGTCATTTGTTTCACAGATAACTATCACTATCAGGCGTGGAAAGAATTGGCAGATGCAGAAGGAATCTATTTTGATGAGAAAATTAATGGATGATTAAGGGGTGTAAGCCGTATGGAAAGCCTTGATATCATTTTGGAGCGAGCATCAAGATGCTATACACAGGAAGAAAAAGAACAGCTTGCTACAAGAAAGAATGAAAGTTACGTTCGTCTATTGGAAAAGATGTCTCCAAGGGATCTTTCGGATGAAGTAAAAAATACGTTGGACACCTTGCGACAGCGCGGTTACAAGCTTGCAATCGGATCAAGCAGTAAGAATACAAAGAAGATTTTAAAGCAAATTGGATTAGATGGATATTTTGACGCGGTCAGCGATGGAACAAACATTACAAAGTCAAAACCGGATCCGGAGGTTTTTATAAAAGCGGCGGAAATGGTTGAGGAAAAGCCGGAAAATTGTCTTGTTGTAGAAGATGCACTTGCAGGAATTGATGCGGCTTATGCCGGTGGATTCATAAGTGCAGGGATTGGAGATGCCGCGAGTCATAAATATGTGACATATCCAATCCATACATTTTCGGATCTGCTTTCCATTGATAAGTTGTGAAAAAGTCAGTGGAGAGGTGTAATTTGAATTAATCGTACCTCTAACAATTCTAATGTGACATCCAGTTCGAGGATTTCATCGGAGTTGACAGACACAATTTTCTGATGAAATCCAGGAACGGATGATTTTTTTAACCAATCAATTTCCTGAGGTGTAGTAAGTTCCAATGCACCCATAGAAACCCATTGATCGAAAGCACTTCCATGCGTTCGATTTACATAGGTTTCAGAAATCTTATAGTTTCCCTGTGGAATATCAGATAAACACAGGGAGATCATTACCGGTTCCGAATCAGCAAAAACGGTATAGCGGTCTGTTTCTGTCATATCAAAACGTTCTCCATTCGCATATAAGTAATTAAAATGCCTGTAATTGTAAAGCATGACTTGAAAACTATCATTTTCACGGGTGATAAAATATTCGTCTCCACGCCCAAGAAACTGATCACCCAATTGTTGAAGAAGTGTGTAGGCATAATAACTGGCTTTTGGAATTCCATTTACGGTAAAAAGACCAAGTCCACCGAAAAATAACATATTTGGTAAAGAACTGTCTGCCATAAGATCTGTGAGCGCCTGATAAGTAAAACTTTCCAGACGGTCATAGTTTTCAAGGATGTTCTTGACAATATAACAGGATTTGAAGCAGGTATCATTCAGTAGATCCTGTTGGCTTGGTGTATTATTCCATTCGGATAAGTAGATTGGCAATTTACCAAGATTTAGCCGGCGTCGTTCTCTGAGAACCTGCATGACAAAATCTTTGAGTCCGTCTGGTGATTCCGATAAACTCATGGCATATATGAAACCGAAAGATTCTTTTGAATGATTTTTATTGGAAATCAGTTTGGTGTCATAATAAGTGAAACTTAAACTGTCAGGGATGCAGTCGTTTTGTTTACACCATTCCAGAAAGTTCAGATACCAGTTTTCGTAGCCTTCGGATACGATGTAGTAAGTCGGCGGAAGACTAAATTCAATATCCGGACAGAAATTTTTTACGCAAAGGAAAGTTTCCTTATAAAACTGAAAGAAGTCTTTTTCGTTTGAAAATCCGAAAAGATCCATGTTTGTGTTGGGCTGGTTCCAAAGACCGAATTTCCATGAGCGAATTACCTCAAGTCCATAGCGGTTGCTGATATGTTGCAGAAACTCTGAAACAAGCCGGCACCATGCGGCAATGGAATGGGGTTGGCTGACATTAGAACCAAACAAGCGTTTATTTGGATATTTGGCGAGCTTTTCCGGCATGTAAGAAAGTTGAATCCATGGATTAAGATGAAGTTTGGTTACAAAATCAAGAATTTTATCAATATATGTAAAACTGTACACAGGTGTACCGTTTGCTTTCTCATTGTACACATGCAGATCATCTGAAAATATACCGCATAATTTAATATATTCAAATCCAATCCTATTTTGAAATCTGGTCAACATTTCCTGAATATCACAGATTAACA
>ENA-OZEY01000063-OZEY01000063.1-human-gut-metagenome-genome-assembly--contig:-NODE-63-length-32704-cov-7.182977_pt1 | contig 32704 bp, 18 predicted proteins | sample MGYA00245071_ERZ653615 | MGnify/ENA primary metagenome ERZ653615 (study PRJEB26926, sample SAMN06165145) | human gut metagenome | biome: ENVO:00009003; feature: ENVO:2100002; material: ENVO:00002003... | reverse complement strand
ATGTGTATAAGAGACAGGCCGACAAGCCGACGGAGTGTCTCGACTACATAGCTGCATACAAACGCAAGAGCGCGAGCAAAAACGGAAAGGGAGGCACACAGCATCCGGCGGTTACGCTTTTCTCTGACGTGTTGAACACGCAGGCTTCCGACCATCGTCCGATAGTGGCAGAGATAGTATTGCCGCGATAGTGAAAACAACAAAAAAGGTGCAACGTCAAACACGTTGCACCTTTTCTATTTATTTATCTTTTCTTACTGCTGAACGAGCGTCATTGTGCGCATAACCGGAGCTACGGCTGTACGTTTAGCAGCCTTCTTTGTAGCTACGCGCTTCGGCATAGCAACAGCCTTGGCAGGAGCTACGCCTGCAGGAGCTGCACCTGTTGTGAACTCGTGCTTTGTGAGCGGACCCCACTCGCCCTTAGCGTTCTTTGCGAGAGCAAGAGCGTAGTAGGCAGTGTTAGGAGTTGCCTCGAAAATATATTTGTCTACTCCATACTGGTTCCAGTTCGGGTCCTCCTTAATATCCTGCATAAGGTATTCTTTAGCCCACTTGTCACCACCTAACTCCTCGTACTTGTCCTTAACGCAGATAGCATCGTGGTAGAGGGCGGTCTGGTCGTTCGGTGTGAAGGTTACGGTCTGCACATACGAGCCACCATTGTTAACGTAGTCGCCTACGGTTACGTCTACCTGAGCAACACCGTCGCCACCCTGACCCTTTGTTGTAACGTAGATGTAGACGAGGTCGCCGAAGTTGCCCTCAACGTCAACAGGCAATACTGCTACCTCATAGTCGGTACCAGGAGCAAGTTCATTCCATGTGTTTGTAGCCTCCTCAGAGTAAGGTCTGCCGCTGAACTGCTTGATCATAGCCTCAATGCTTGAGAGACCCATCATCGGTCCCCACTGCTCGAACTGCTCCTGTGCCTTACCCTTCTCGAACTGGCACCAGTAGAATTCCTCGCAATCCTTGTTAGGAGTAACGGTGAGAGTGAAGCTGCTTGATGTGGTCTCGTCGACAGTGTATGTCACAGACGGAGTGCCTACTGTAGGTACCTTCGGAGTCTTGAACTCTGCACGTGAAACCTGGCACGGAACGCCGTACTCGTCGTAAGCGAGAGTAACTACGGTGTAAGAAGTGTTGGCTGTGAACTCGCGAGCGAAGCCAGAGAGTTTGCCCTCAGAGAAGTCCTCATAGAACTTCGGAGCAGTAGTCTGTCTCTCGAAGTAGCGTGCGAAAACGGTGTCGTCGTACTGCTTTGCGGTGTTTGTAGGCAGCACGTCGATCATGAACGAGCAGCTCGGGTCGGTACGTGTAACCTTTACGTATACCACATCGTTCTCTTCCTCGTCCTTTTCATACTTGAGGAACTCTACGTTAGCCTTCACTTCGCCTTCCTTGCGTGCGAAATAGATGCTGTCTACGTGTTCTACTGCGTAAGCCTTGCTGCCAACCTGCGAGCTGACAATCATACGGTTGGGTACTACGTCTGTCTGTGCCTGTACACCTGTCGACATCGCCAATGCGAGTGCCGCTATAGAGAAGAATTTCTTCATTTCTTTACGAATTTAATTGATTTGTTGTTAACTTTAAGAATATACACACCGCTGCTGAGCGCGTCGGTGCTGACCGGTGTTCCGTCCCAAGCCTTGAGACTCATGGCACGCTGTCCCTGAATGTTGTAGATGGCAGCGTTGGCAGGACCGGTGAGTCCGTTAGCCGACACGAATCCGCCAGCATACATCACTTGCAAGCCATCGGCTCCGCCTACGACCTGCGTAACGCTCGTCGGTTCGCCTTCGAAGTACAGCACGGTAGAGTTGGTGAAAGCGAGTTCGCGTGTGGTTTTGTCGGCGAACCTTACTTCCATCTTGCCGTTCTTGAAGCAGATACGACTTACTTTGCTCAGCTTTGCCTCCATCTGCTTTGCGCCGGTAGACGAGTCTTTCACGACAAAACTGTTGTCGGCGTAGCTCTGTCCCACTGCAAACAGTGCGAGAATGGCTGATGTCAGAATTGTTTTTCTGTTCATAGTTGTTACATTATTTATGGTTTAATGATATCGCTACAGAACGATACCGGTTGCAAAAGTACATAAATATATCTATTCGCCAAACTTTTTGTTGCGGAAATAATGATTCTGTCTCCTTTTTGCGCACACAGTCGCTTCGCTACACATTATTATTATTATTATTATGCGAGCGTTTGTGCCAGTAGGTGAGTTTGTCTACGACGAGCGCGATGGCGCCGTCGCCAGTGACGTTGCAGGCTGTGCCGAAGCTGTCCATAGCTATGTAGAGCGCAATCATGAGTGCGAGCGACTGGTCGTCGAAGCCGAGCATCGACGAGAGAATGCCGAGAGCCGCCATGATAGCTCCGCCCGGAACGCCCGGCGCCGCCACCATCGTGATGCCCAGCATGAGGATGAAGCCCGACATCATCTGGAAGTCGTACGGAATGTTCTGCATCATCATCAGCGCCAACGCACACGACACTATCTTCATCGTGCTGCCCGAGAGGTGGATGGTGGCGCAGAGCGGAATGACGAAGCCCGCAATGTCCTTGTTAACGCCGTTGTTTATGGTCTGGCGCAGCGTGACGGGAATGGTAGCCGCCGACGACTGCGTGCCGAGAGCCGTGAAGTAAGCCGGCATCATGTTGAGAAGCAGGCGCAACGGGTTCTTGCGCACGAAGAGCGAGGCTACGAAATACTGGAAAATGAGCAGGAAGATGTGCATCACGAAGATTACGCCGATAATCTTTACGAACACGCTGAGCACCTTGAACACTTCGCCCGAGTGGGTCATGTTGAAGAAGATGCCGAAGATATAGATGGGCAAAAGCGGCAGCACCACTACCTGTATGGTCTTTGTGATGATGTCGCGGAACTCGCCGAACATCGACTTCAGCGTGTGCGACTCAAGATGGGCGATGCCAAGACCGAAGGTGAACGCCATAACAAGGGCAGTCATAATGTTGAGCGAAGCAGGGATGCTCACGGTGAAGAACGGCTCTATGCCCTTCGCCTCGCTAATCTGCGCCAGTTGCAGGTTGTCGGTTATGAGCGCCGGGAACACCGCCTGCCCCACTCCATAAGAAAGGAAGCCGGAGAAGACGGTGGCGCCGTACGCCATGAGTGCGGTTATTACAAGCAGTTTGCCGGCTCCCTTGCCGATGTCGGCGATAGCCGGCGTGACGAGTCCGACGATGATGAGCGGAATAAGGAAACCGAGGAACTCGCTGAAGAGCGCGTTGAACGTTACGAACACGCGCACAGGCATGTCGGGCGACACGATGCCGAACCCGATACCGAGGATAATGGCAATGATAATCTTAGGGAGCAAGCCCAACTTGATCTTTTTCATACGTGGATGGTGCTTAGTTTGATTAGTTTCAGGGCGAAGTTACATATAATATCACAAAGCGCAAAGCTTTGCGGCATGATTTTTCGCCTTAGCCACAGCCTTGTCGAGCTGGGTCTGCGCCTTCTTCTTCGCAGCGTCGGTCTTGGCGTTCTGCACATTGTCGTAGAGAGTCCAGAGCTTCAGCTTGGCAGTAGCCTCCTTGTATGCCTTTGTGAACTTGTTGGCAGCAGCCTCGGTCTGAGCCTCTTCCTCAGGTGTGGCATAAGCATGCCTGTAGCCCTTGAACTTGTTCTAGAGACCACGCGTGAAGTCGGGGAAAGCCACCGGAGCGCAGTCGTTGTCCATCGACAAAGCTCCAAGCTCTGCAATGGAGCACCACTCAGCCAAGTCGTATACGTCCATATCGAGCGGCAGACCGTTCTGCAGACAATACACGAGGCGTGCGGTCATGATGAAGTCCATGCCTCCATGGCCGCCTACCTCCTTAGCCAGCTTGCCGAACTTCTTCAGAATAGGATGGTCGTACTTGGCCTCAAGAGCCTGCTTCTCAGCCTCGGGCATGAAGCTGTGCGTAGAGAGATTGTCGACCTGTGGCTGCACGCCGCTTGCCGCAAGCTGCTTGCTGTCGAGAGCATAGCCTTCGACGGGATACTTGTTGGCGAATCCGCGCGATCCGGTAAGCTGATACAGGCGGTTGTAGGGCTGCGGATTCATCACGTCGTGCTGCAACTCTATCACCTTCTTGTTAGCTGTGCGTATGAGTGTGGTGGTGTGGTCGCCGTTGCGGAAGTCGTTGCATGGCTTGCCGGTCTTAGCCTCAACAAGCTCTTTGCCGTGAACGCTCTTCGTGTCCATAGCCACAAGCGTAGCCATGCGGTCGCCGCGATGAATGTCGAGCAGCTGCGCCACCGGACCAAGTCCGTGTGTGGCATAGATGTCGCCACGGTTCTCGCGGTTGTACTTCAGTCGCCATCCGAGCTGCTCGGGGTCAGAGCCGTTAGGATTCTTCCAGTAATAGTCCCAGAACTCGTCAAGATTGTGTATGTATGCGCCCTGCGCGTGCAGTATCTCGCCGAACACGCCGTGCTGCGCCATATTCAGAGTGCGCATCTCGAACCAGTCGTAGCAGCAGTTCTCGAGAATCATGCAGTTGAGCTGCTTCTGTTCAGCCAGGTCGATGAGTTGCCAACATTCCTCAAGGTTCATTGCCGAGGGCACCTCGTCGGCTACGTTCTTGCCGTTCTCCATTGCGCACTTTGCCACAACGGCATGATGCTCCCAGTCGGTAGCTATATAGACAAGGTCGATATCGTTGCGGCGGCACAGTTCCTCATAGCCCTTCTCGCCGTAATAGACGGCGGCAGGAGCCAGTCCGTGCTTGCGCAGCGTCTCGTTCTGCTTGGCTGCGCGCGCCTCCACGTAGTCGCAGAGAGCCACAATCTCCACACCAGGTATCAAGCAGAAGTCTTCTACCGCACTCGGTCCGCGCATGCCAAGACCGACGAAGCCCACGCGCACTGTCTTCATCTTCGGAAGTGCCAGTCCGAGCACGTCCTTCTGACCTGCAGGGCGTTCGGGCGACTCAATCATTATCTTGCCTTTGTTCCAATGCCATTTTGTAGACGGAGAGAGCGATTGTGCGTTTGTCGCCAGCGAACAGAAAGACATCACAGCGGCAAAAGCCATACTTAATATAACTGATTTGTTCATAGATTGTTGGTTTTTGATTTGTTCGTTGATATAATATATTGCAAAATTACGCTTTATTTTCGAAGCATTACTCAAAAACCGACGAATAATTTGTGGATATTGCCTAAAACACGTAACTTTGAGACAATTAAACTCAACAACATACACAGTGAAAACAAATCATACAAAGGCATTGGCGACCATGTTCATGGCTTTCGCCTTATCAGCAGCATCCTATGCAGGAAGCAAAGCAGACAAGACAGTGAAGATAAGAATGATAGAGACGACCGACGTACACGGACGCTTCTTCCCGTACGACTTCATCAACCAGCAGCCAACCGATGGTTCGCTCGCTCGCGTGTCGTCGTATGTCGACTCGCTGCGCACCATATACGGCGACCGACTCTTGCTGATGGACGCAGGAGACGTGCTGCAAGGGCAGCCCGTCGTCACATATTATAATTATGAGAAGACCGATGTGGAGAACATCGCGGCATCTGTGAGCAACTTCATGCGCTACGACGTGCAGACTATGGGCAACCACGATGTGGAGACGGGTCATGCGGTATACGACAAGTGGGTGAAGGAACTCAACTGCCCTATGCTCGGCGCCAATATAGTGAGCACCGCCACCGGTCTGCCCTATCAGAAACCTTACATGGTCTTCAAGCGCGACGGCGTGAAGATAGCCGTCATCGGACTCATCACTCCCGGTGTGCCGTCGTGGCTGTCGGAAGAGCTGTGGAGCGGACTGCGCTTTGAAGACGCCGTGCAGTCGGCACGCAAGTGGATGGATGTGGTGAAGAAGAAGGAGCGTCCGGATGTGATAGTGGGCTTGTTCCACACCGGCGTCAACGACCGCAGCCTCACAAACGGTTCGCTCAACGACGCCACACGCGACATAGCTCGCCAGGTGCCGGGCTTCGACGTGATATTCTATGGACACGACCACTCTACTCACTACGAGGAGGTGAAGAGCGCTGACGGATCTACGACCATCATCGTCAATCCTGCCAACAACGCTATGCGTGTCGCCGACGCCGAGCTTGAGGTTAGCAAGAAGGGAAAGGGCAAGAGTCTGAAGGTGAACATCGTTGACATGGGCAAGCGATCTGTCAACCAGCAATACATGAAGGCTTTCGAGAGTCAGATTGAGGAAGTGAAGAAATACGTAGGCACCGAAGTAGGCTCGTTCACAACATCAATGACCTCGCGCGACTGCTATTTCGGTCCGAGCGCACTCGTCGATTTCGTTCACGACGTGATGCTCAGCACAAGCGGAGCCGAGATTTCGTTCGCCAGTCCGCTGTCGTTCGACGTTACGGTGAAGAGCGGTGCGGCTACGCTCGCCGACATGTACAAGCTCTACAGCTACGAGAACGATCTCTGCGTGATGCAGCTCACGGGCAGCGAGATACGCCGCTATCTTGAGATGAGCTACGACGGATGGGTAGCAACGATGACATCGCCCGACGACCACCTGATATGTATGAACAACCGCGACTCGTCGCGCGACAAGTTCTTCGGACTCACCAAGCCTTTCTACAATCTCGACACGGCGGCAGGCATAGTCTACGACGTGGACGTTACGAAGCCGCGCGGCGAGCGCATCGTGATAAAGAGCATGGCTGACGGCACAGCGTTCGACGAAAGCCGTACTTATCGCGTGGCTGTAAACAGCTATCGCGCGGCTGGCGGCGGCGGACTGCTCACCAAGGGCGCCGGCATAGACAAGGCGCAGCTCGAAAGCCGCATAGTGTGGCGAGGCGACTACACGCTGCGCGACTATATAATAAGGTATGTGCGCGAACATTCGCCCATCACTCCGCAAACGCACGGCAACTGGCAGTTCGTGCCTGCAGAGTGGACCGCTCCTGCTGCCAAGCGCGACTATCAGACTATGTGGGGCAACAGATGACACAAGCCGTAGCCACAGTCTGAAACAACAAAAAACGCCGGTAACAGCATTGTAACACACTTGACACGCGGTGAAAAAATAGAATGTCGACCTTTGCAGCCGAAATCATAACACGACAAGCAATGAAGACATTCATCACAACAGCTCTCGTCAGCCTCGCTGCCGCTACGGCAATGGCGCAGGAGACGAAAGCTGAAACCGCTACAGAGCAGAAGTCTGAGGCGAAACCCACAATGAACATCCACGGAACGATACGCTCCAAGTACGAACTGCAGACCGAGGAGGGCGAACACCGCTTCGAGGTGCGCAACGCTCGCGTGAGCATCGACGGTTCGCTCTCACCTATTATATATTATAAGGCTGAGATAGACCTCTGCGACGAAGGCAAAATAAAGATGCTCGACGCCTACACCCGACTGAAGCCGTGGCAGACCATGCAGTTCACCATCGGACAGATGCGTGTGCCGTTCACTATCGACGCCCACCGCTCGCCCCACCAGCAGTATTTCACCAACCGCTCGTTCATAGCCAAGCAGGTGGGCAACGTGCGCGATGTGGGTGCGGCTTTGGGCTACACGTTCAACGTGGGCTTCCCTATCGTGCTCGAAGCCGGACTCTTCAACGGGTCGGGACTGACCAATCAGAAGGACTTCTGGACAAAGAACGTTAACTTCTCGGCTAAGGCACAACTGCTCATGCCGCACGGATTCAACCTCACGCTGAGCACGCAGAAGATAAAGCCCGACAACACCGACGTGATGATGTACGACGCTGGCGCCTACTGGCATCAGAACGGATGGCACGTAGAGGCGGAGTATCTATACAAACACTATGCCGACAACGCGTTCAAGGCTGTGCATGCGTTCGACTCGTTCGTGAGCTACGACATAAAGGTGAAGAAGGGACTCGTGAAGTACGTCACTCCGCTTGTGCGCTACGACTACATGAGCGACCACAGCGACGGCACACGCTATCTCGACGGCAAGGCGAACCCCGAAGGCAAGCTCATCGTGAACGACTATCAGCGCTCGCGTCTGACGAGCGGCGTAACGCTGAGCCTCAAGAAACCGTTCGTCAGCGACATCCGACTCAACTACGAGAAGTACTTCTATCGCGACGGAGGCATCGCTCATCGCTCTGAACGCGACAAGATTGTAGTGGAATTTATGACACGTTTCTAACGCAAACGTTTACAAACACGGACATCCACTAACACTATTGTTTCAAATAGTAACACTTATCGTTCAAACCCTTACTTCTTGCTTTAAATCAAGCAAAAAAGTAGAAAAAAGATTTGGAGCGAATTGTTTTTATTAGTAATTTTGCCAACGTAAAAAGAACGATAAAACATCGTTCGCAAAAACGATAAAGCATAACTTCGCATATAAGATATTTTGATTTGTTTTAGTAGATTAGTTTTTAAGTAGTTTGTTTTTGAAAATCGGATGTCGTGAGACACCAGATTTTTTTTGTGCTTTATTAATGCATGAAAAATCCCGTTGTGCAGATGCTTCTGCGCAACGGGATTTTTGTATTTATAAGTAGCTGTGCTTATCGTAGGAGCCTCCTACTTATTTCTTCACGAACTTCAGCGACTTAGTGCTGCCGTCTGCAAACTTAGCCACGCCAACGTATACGCCGGGCTGCAAGCCTGCTACACTTGCCGAACTGCTCTCAGCACTAAGCACGGTGCGTCCGCTGAGATCTACCACAGCCACCGACTTAGCGCCTACTGCGCCGAAGCTGTTGTTGTCGACGATGAACATACCGGCAGCCTCGCCGTTCACATCCGTGATGCCGTTAACGACGTCGCCGTACACGCCGATGTTGTCGAGACAGAGCGCCTCACCCTTCGGGGTTACGAGGTTGAAGGCGATGTATACGTCCTTGCCGTTGTACTTCGAGAGGCTGATGCCGCGTGTCTTCGGCGTAATGGTCTCGCCCTTCACCTCAAGGTCGGTAGTGTACCAGTAGTCGGCAGGATTGCCCGAACCGTCGGAAACCTTCACACGGTAAGTCTCGAGCAGCAGCTGGTTGAACGACATTGCGTCCCAAACGAAGCAAGTATTCTCGCTATTCACATGCACCTTCGGCAGGATGAGCCAGCGGTCGGGCGTAGCACCGTCAATCCAGCTTGTGCCAGCCAGTACGTGCTCGCCGAGCATGGCGTGCTTCTCGATGTTGAATAAAGCCCGACAACACCGACGTGATGATGTACGACGCTGGCGCCTACTGGCATCAGAACGGATGGCACGTAGAGGCGGAGTATCTATACAAACACTATGCCGACAACGCGTTCAAGGCTGTGCATGCGTTCGACTCGTTCGTGAGCTACGACATAAAGGTGAAGAAGGGACTCGTGAAGTACGTCACTCCGCTTGTGCGCTACGACTACATGAGCGACCACAGCGACGGCACACGCTATCTCGACGGCAAGGCGAACCCCGAAGGCAAGCTCATCGTGAACGACTATCAGCGCTCGCGTCTGACGAGCGGCGTAACGCTGAGCCTCAAGAAACCGTTCGTCAGCGACATCCGACTCAACTACGAGAAGTACTTCTATCGCGACGGAGGCATCGCTCATCGCTCTGAACGCGACAAGATTGTAGTGGAATTTATGACACGTTTCTAACGCAAACGTTTACAAACACGGACATCCACTAACACTATTGTTTCAAATAGTAACACTTATCGTTCAAACCCTTACTTCTTGCTTTAAATCAAGCAAAAAAGTAGAAAAAAGATTTGGAGCGAATTGTTTTTATTAGTAATTTTGCCAACGTAAAAAGAACGATAAAACATCGTTCGCAAAAACGATAAAGCATAACTTCGCATATAAGATATTTTGATTTGTTTTAGTAGATTAGTTTTTAAGTAGTTTGTTTTTGAAAATCGGATGTCGTGAGACACCAGATTTTTTTTGTGCTTTATTAATGCATGAAAAATCCCGTTGTGCAGATGCTTCTGCGCAACGGGATTTTTGTATTTATAAGTAGCTGTGCTTATCGTAGGAGCCTCCTACTTATTTCTTCACGAACTTCAGCGACTTAGTGCTGCCGTCTGCAAACTTAGCCACGCCAACGTATACGCCGGGCTGCAAGCCTGCTACACTTGCCGAACTGCTCTCAGCACTAAGCACGGTGCGTCCGCTGAGATCTACCACAGCCACCGACTTAGCGCCTACTGCGCCGAAGCTGTTGTTGTCGACGATGAACATACCGGCAGCCTCGCCGTTCACATCCGTGATGCCGTTAACGACGTCGCCGTACACGCCGATGTTGTCGAGACAGAGCGCCTCACCCTTCGGGGTTACGAGGTTGAAGGCGATGTATACGTCCTTGCCGTTGTACTTCGAGAGGCTGATGCCGCGTGTCTTCGGCGTAATGGTCTCGCCCTTCACCTCAAGGTCGGTAGTGTACCAGTAGTCGGCAGGATTGCCCGAACCGTCGGAAACCTTCACACGGTAAGTCTCGAGCAGCAGCTGGTTGAACGACATTGCGTCCCAAACGAAGCAAGTATTCTCGCTATTCACATGCACCTTCGGCAGGATGAGCCAGCGGTCGGGCGTAGCACCGTCAATCCAGCTTGTGCCAGCCAGTACGTGCTCGCCGAGCATGGCGTGCTTCTCGATGTTGAAGATACCCCAACCCTCCTTGTTGAACTCTTCGCCGGCATTAGCGTTCACCGTGCCAGAGTCGCCTACATAGAAGCTGAGGTCAGACGAAATCTTGCCATCCTCGAAGTCGTAGTAGACTACTGGGGCGCCCAGCACATTCACCTCCTTCGACATCACGTTGTTGTCGGGCATGTTGTCGTCGTTGCTCTCGATAGTGACGGTTACGGTGTGCTTGCCCGCAGCCAGTCCGTCGAGCACGTTGCTTGCCGTGAGGTTCTTTATCTCCTGCGCCTTCATGCTAAGGTCTACCTCAGCCTTCTGCTCGCCGTCAACGCTCACCTTCACCTTGCCTTTGGCGTCCTTGATGCCCACGTTCTGAATGGTGAACTGCACGTTCTTGTCGTTAGGCGTACGCACATAGTCGTAAGGCAGCGCCATGTCGGTAACAACGAGGTCAACGGCGTCGCTCGATGCCTTGTAGAACTGCACGTCGTCGATGGTGAGCCAGTTCTCGTCCTTGTCGCTGTGCGAGTAGAAGCCGAGATAGATAGTCTGCGGCTTGTCGAACTTAATCACCTTGAACGCCTCCTGGTATTTGCCCTGCTTGATGGTCTGCTCGTCGATGCAGACATCCATATCGTCGGGCGTGTTGCCGGTGCCCCAGTATACGCCCAGTTTCTCGGTGTGTCCGTCAGAACCCGAATACCAGTAGCGCAGCACGTAGTTGCCTGCCTCCACCTTTATCGGGTCGAGCATCGCCCAGTCGTCGGCGTCGTTCTCCTTATTATAATTGTACGCGAGACAGCCGTAGCCCGTGCGCGCCATATTCATATACGTAGCCTGGTAGACCTTCCACTCGCCATCGTCGCCGTTGAGGTTGTAGAACTTGAAGTCGGCTGTGTCGTCGCCCGGCTCAAAGCCCCACGAGTAAGGCGGCGTAACGGCTCCGCCGTGGCGCACCGTGACGGTAGTAGTGTCGTTTGCGTTGTTGATGTCGTTCGGCTCAATAGCGTATGCCTTCAGTGCATACTTGTGGCGCGGCGTAGAGAGATCTGCCTTCTGGCTGAACGTGTACTCCATAGCCTCGCCCGGCGCAAGCGAACGGTCTACCTTCTCCTTCACAACGGCACCACCGTCGAGCTGATAAGCCACCTCGAACTTATCAGACGCATCGAGTCCGTTGTTCACAACATGAACCTTCACCATCTCAGCGTTGCTGAGATTGTCGCCCGAAACGGGGCTAAGCACGTTGTCTACCTGCAAGTCTACCACCTTGTCAACCTGCTTCACGCTGAACTCACACATATAGAAGCGCCACTGGTCGGCAGGACTCGTCGTGTGGAAGCCAACATGGAAGGGCACGCCGGCTGTAGCGTCGTAGAAGAAATACTCCGTTGTGCGCACGCCGAGCACCTTGTCGTTCTGCGCCTGCAGCTTCGTCATTGCCTCAACCGTGGGCGCATTGCCTGTGTAGACGGCGAGCTTCTCGCCGTACGACGTACCGTACGTGGTGTACTGCACCATCAGCTTGCCCGTTGCCGTAGGCGTTATAGCCGGCGAAATGAGCCAGTCGTCAGCCACATTGCTCGAAGAATAAGCGTAGAACACCTTCGACTGCGAGCCTTCTGCATCATATACCCATGTAACGCCGTCGTTATTGGCGTCGACAACCGTCCATTTCGCAAATTCGTCTGCTCCTTCAAAGTCGGTAGAATACACATTCTGTGCGCTTGCGGCTGCCGAAACAGCGAGCGCAGCTAAGCTAAGTAAAAGTATATTCATATCGATTCTTTTTAAAAATTGTAAACTATTTGCGCAAAGTTAATACAAATCGAAACAAAATCAAACATCTCTGCATACATTTTGTAACTTTTAACTACTCAATGAAACATATCTACAAGTCGGTTTAACATTTGTAGCAGCGCTCCGTGCTCCGAATTGTAAACGTTTGCACGAAAAAGGCGCAAAGAATGACGCCAGAATCTTAGCAGAACACATTTCTTATATATAATTTTGCAGCAGAAAAAACCTAAATAAATAACAATCAACGATATGCACATAAAGAGTATTGCAGCCATGCTTGCGCTTCTGCCGGCTATGGCATCGGCACAGACCGTCGCTTCGCCCGACGGCAACGTGAGCCTTACGTTCTCGCTCACCGACAACGGACGTCCTACGTACGAAATGAGCTACAAGGGCAAGAAGGTGATTAACCCATCGCACCTCGGACTGGAGCTTGCACGCGACAAGCACGCGTCGAAGGGCATGGAGGAGACCGACCTGATGGACGGATTCAAGGAAACGACGTCGAAGACATCTACATTCGACGAGACTTGGACACCGGTTTGGGGCGAGACAAAGACCATTCGCAACAACTACAACGAACTTGAGGTAAACCTCAACCAGCCGTCGAGCAACCGTAACATCAAGATTAGATTCCGCGTCTACGACTACGGCATGGGCTTGCGCTACGAGTTCCCGCAGCAGCAGGACCTCAACTACTTCGTGATAAAGGAGGAGCACACACAGTTTGCAATGACCGGTGACCACACCGCCTACTGGATTCCGGGCGACTACGACACGCAGGAGTACGAGTATCAGATTACGCCGCTCACGGGCATACGCGAGGTGATAAGCAAGAACCGCAAGGCGTACACCGCAAACTCTTCTACGACGGTGTTCTCAGACACGGGCGTGCAGACATCGCTGCAGTTGAAGACCAAGGACGGACTCTACATCAACATTCACGAGGCGGCGTGTCTCGACTATCCGACGATGCACCTCAACCTCGACGATAAGACGCTCACCTTCGAGTCGTGGCTCACGCCCGACGCCGTAGGACGCAAGGGTTTCATACAGACTCCGTTCAACACGCCGTGGCGCACGGTGCTCGTGAGCGACGACGCACGCGACATGCTCTCGAAGAAGCTCACGCTGAACCTCAACGAGCCGTGCAAAATTGAGGACACATCGTGGATTCACCCGACGAAATACTGCGGCGTGTGGTGGAACATGATCGTGGGCACAAAGACATGGGCGTACACCGACGACCTGCCTTCGGTGCGTCTCGGCGAAACCGACTACTCGAAGTGCCGACCCAACGGCAAGCACGGCGCCACCACAGCCGAGGTGAAGCGCTACATCGACTTCGCTGCCAAGAACGGCTTGCAGGAGGTGCTCGTCGAGGGATGGAACGAAGGCTGGGAGGACTGGTTCGGTCATCAGAAGCTCGACGTGTTCGACTTCGTGACACCCTACCCCGACTTCGACATCAAATATCTCAACGAGTATGCCCACTCGAAGGGCGTGCGTCTGATGATGCACCACGAGACGTCTTCGTCGGCGCTCAACTACGAGCGACACCTTGAAGACGCCTTCAACCTTATGAACAAGTATGGCTACGATGCTGTGAAGACAGGCTACGTAGGCGACATCATACCGCGCGGCGAGTACCACTACTCGCAGCTGATGAACAACCACTATCAGCGCGTCATCGAGACCGCTGCCAAGCACCACATCATGGTGAACGCTCACGAGGCTACACGCCCCACCGGCATCTGCCGCACATGGCCTAACCTCGTAGGCAACGAGTCGGCACGCGGCACAGAGTACGAGGCATTCGGCGGTTCGGTGCCCTACCACACCGTCATGCTGCCCTTCACACGCCTGCAGGGCGGACCGATGGACTACACGCCGGGCATCTTCGAGACACGCCTCTCCGAATGGAGCGACAACCCGTCGTACGTTCACACCACGCTCTGCGGACAGTTCGCACTCTACCTCGTGATGTACTCGCCGCTGCAGATGGCAGCCGACCTGCCGGAGCACTACGAGAAGTACGACGACGCCTTCCAGTTCATACGCGACGTGGCTTGCGACTGGGACGATTCGAAATATTTGGAGGCTGAACCAGCGGAGTATATCACCGTGGCTCGCAAGGCTAAGGGCACGGACAACTGGTTCGTGGGCGGAAAGACCAACAACGCCCGTCAGACAACCGTGAAGCTCGACTTCCTCGACGCAGGCGCCAAGTACGACTGCGCCATCTACCAGGACGGCAAGAACGCCGACTACGAGAAGAACCCGAAGGCTTACACCATCCTGCACCGCACCGTGAAGAAGGGCGACGTGCTGAAGGTTAAGCAGGCACGCGGCGGCGGCTTCGCCGTATCGCTGATGAAGAAGTAAGCAGCAACAAAGTCTGGCACACTTTTTGCCAAGACAATATTTGCATGATTTGCACGCTCAAAACTCGCGAAAAACCGACAACGCATTTTGTTTTTCATTTTTCGCAAGTTTTGAGCGTGCAGTCGTAAACGAATGATTCAGAAGCTTTTGCAGTGTTTTTCGCAAAAGTGTGCAATTTTCAATTCGAGCTAACCAAACTTATCGTGAGACTTTACATGGTAAAAGCATAGGTTTTACCATGTAAAGTCTCAAGAGTTACCATGTAAAGTCTCACGAAAAGTTTGTAAAATCTCACGAAAAGCGGTGCAAAACCTATCGTTTTACACTAAAAAGTCTCAATTTCTCTGTTTTTCAGTCTGCGCCGAACCGCAAAACCGCGCGTTTTACGGTTTGCAAATCTCTAGAATGAGAATTTTCGCGGAAGTTTTCAAGTACGATATTTGCATCGGAAAAGGAGGAAAGTAAAATGATAAAAAAGAAAAAAAATAATTATTTTCAAAATAGGGCGAATACAAATATCAAACAAATACGAGCCAATGAAATTAGTTTTTCATACTTATATTTTGTGCATTTCATTAAAAACCATTACCTTTGTTGCACCTAATTATTTTAGCTAACATTCTATTAAACAGCAAGATTAAAGACAAACATCAAAACCCAACACTATGAAAAGAGTTTTCTATTCACTTCTGCTTTCTTCTGCAGTATTTTCTATTGTCTCATGTGGTGGAAAGACCGATAAAAGCAACCCTGAGGCAGACTCACTACGCAATGTTATCAGTACAAATATGGCTGAGGTAGACGAGATGAATCTATTCCTCGATGCAGTAAATACAAGTATGGACAGCGTGGTAAATATGGAGGGAACGATTCTCCGCACCTCAAAAGAAAGTCCTTTGTCAAGAAAAGAGCAAATAAGACAAAACCTTGAGGCATACAAAATGATGCTCGAACGTCAACGTGAGCGTATCGCCATCTTGGAAGAGAAACTGAAAGATGGTGATGCAAATGCAAAGAAAATGTTGCAAACCATACAGGCACTTAAGAAACAGATAAAGGAAAAAGACCAGGCTATCGTAGAACTTACCCAGGAGTTGGAAAAACGTAAGTTTGATATAGCAACTCTCAAGTCGCATGTAGACAAACTGAACACCAATGTAGCCCAACTCACAGAGGAGAAAGCAGAACAAGAAAAGGCTCTTGAAGCACAAAGCGATATGCTCAACGAGGCTTACTTCATAATGGGGTCTAAAAAAGAGCTTAAAAAAGCCGGTCTGATGACAGGTGGTTCGCTCTTCAAAAAGAGCAAACTTGATATGACCAAAGTTAATGCCTCGGCTTTCAAAAAACTTGATATCCGCAATGTCAAGACATTCAAGATTCCAGCAAAGAGTTGCGAGGTATTGACCCAAATGCCAGCAAATTCATACAAGGTATCTAATAACGGAGATGGTACAAGCACATTGACAATTACAGATGCAACTCGTTTCTGGAGCGTCACCAATTACCTTGTGATTAAATATTAATGGTATATATGACACGATTTCGCATACTTTTCTTCATCGTCGCCCTCCTATGTGCCATGTCTTTGCAGGCCCAAAGGTGCGAGCATATAGTGCAACGTGGAGAGAACTTCAGCTCTATAGCCCAGAAATATGGTATAACAGTAGAGGAGCTAAAGGCTTCAAATCCTGCAAGTTCCTCATGTTATGTCGGCAGGAAGCTGCTCATCCCCAATCCTGGACAGGTGATAGAGAGAAAACCTGCTAAAGTAGAGCCTTATGACTATGGACTCACCTCATCATTAGAGGATTCCGTTTTAACAAAGTCCTCTACCACGACCTATCAGGTAGGAGAAGCATTGTGGAAGAACAACAAATATTCTGAAGCCATCGTATACCTTAATTCTGCTGCAGAGAAAGGTGATGTACGCGCCTACTATCCGCTTGGCGATTGTTATAGCCAGTCTTCATTAGATTTTCATAATGACGGGACAGCAGCGGTAATGTATCTTAAGGCAATAAAAGAAATGAGGCCTAAGAACGATGTAGGATATATCATGCCATGCCTTCGCGTCTCAAGATATTATCTCACAGGAACAGGTTTAAAAAAGGATGTCAAGCAGGCAAGGTACTACTATAATGAGTACAAGAAATATGCAGGACAGCCAATATGCACAGAAGCAAAGTTGCTACAAAAAGATCTTGTCGCAGAAGAGACTGCAATAGCGAAAGCAGAAAACGAGAAGCGTTTGGCTGTTGCTAAAGCAGAAAGGGCCAAACGTGAGGCAGAACAGCAAAGACATAGGCAGCAGGCAACAACTGCTAAAAATGCAAAGAACGACCATGTTACAAATTCGCAAAATGCAGCAAATAGTGAGAGTGGCAACAAGCCTCCTACAAGTGGCGTATATTATTACCTGCGCACCAGTGACAATACAACCGCCTCAATAGAGTTCCAAATTGATGATGGTGACATATGCGTTAGCGTACGGTCAAATGGCTCTATTTTCAATGGCTTTATATATGTCTACAAAGGCATTGTAAATGGTAAATACAAGTTTGTATCATATATGAAAATGCCTGAAACAAAGCCCATGGTGATAGGTATGTCGGGTATTCCAATGCCTGTTATGACTGGCAAATTTTACAAAAGTCTGAATAATATGGAATGTATCTTTTTACCTAAAGATCTCCGGCAACTTGAAGTTATCTCGGGTACGTTGAATAAGCGAATCAACAAAGAGCAATTCCAAAAATCGTTTGAAGACAGCAACGACTCATATACGCCATCGACTTCTGGTGGTAGCGTAAATATGCCAAGGGCACCGAAAATAGAATATCAAAAAGCCGACAGACGTCTATACGTTCCATGCCGTAGCTGTGGCGGAACATGCAGATGCCGTACATGTAATGGAACAGGAGATAGAGGTGATACAAAAAACCGCGACGAAACAACAATGTACTGGAAATGTACAAGTTGTAGAGGTTCAGGCCGATGTGACATATGTAGAGGTATTGGAAAAATATACCGTTAGAATTGTGAGAAATACATTTGAAAAAAATGTAAGCGTATCTGCAGATTGTATTTGCACATTGCGGATACGCTTACACAAATCTCCATATAGCCTGTTTTTCGCTTTAGATTCGTCTATCATTTTATTTATTGTTTCTAACATTCCTGGGAGTTTATTTTTGACAACATCGAACACAATAGATTCATCTATATCAAAATAGTGGTGAGCAATAATATGCAGTCCATACACTGCATAAATCGCCTAAAACATGCAGGCTATACACTGCATAAATACACTAAAAAAGTCTTGAGCTAATTATCCACCCTTTTCTTCCAAAAAAATTCTATACAACCGCTTGCTTTTCTGGCTTTTTTTTTACTTTTGCCCCAGCGAAATAGAAAATAGAAACTATGAATAAGAGAACGCTTATAACGTTTCTATGCTTCTCGGCTATCACACCGATGATGGCACAGGATATAAAGGGAAAGATTGTTGATGAGAAGGGCGAACCTTTGGCATTTGCCAATGTAGTGCTTTTGAACAGGCAGGATTCTGCTTTCGTGAAAGGTGTTGTAAGCGGTGAGGATGGACATTTTGCCATCGATTCGGCTTGCAACAATGGAATAATAAAGGTTACATCTGTAGGATACAAGACTGCATGGAAGGATTGTACAGGCGAGAATGCCGGTGTGATAAAGATGGTGGCAAACAGCAAGGTGCTTGGAGAAGTGGTGGTGAAGTCGTCGCTGCCTAAGACCATACTTAAGAATGGCGGTATGACAACAACCGTTGCTGGGTCTGTACTTGAAAAGGCAGGAACAATGGAGCATCTGCTCGACCGCATACCTAACGTGTCTGCACAAAACGGCAACATCAATGTGTTTGGTCGTGGCGAGCCTATCATCTACATCAACGGACGACAGATGAGGGACAGAAGTGAACTCGACCGCTTTAGTTCGGACAATATCAAGTCGGTGGAGGTAATCTCCAACCCTGGCGCTCGTTATGCTGCAAGCACGAAGGCTGTTATACGTATCACCACAAAGAAGATGCTGGGCGACGGTTTCGGATTTGACGCTACGACGGAAGGATCATACGACGAGAAAAAGAACGCGGGAGGATATGCCCGTCTGAATTTGTACTATCGCAGAAACGGATTGGAGCTTGGCGCTTACGCCTATGGCTCAAAACAATCGTCGCCAGACAAAAAGGACTTGCAGCAAATGACCTATCTCGACAAGACATTGAACCAACAGGACAGAACACGTTGGAAGAACAAAACCGAGACTTTTAGTTCTCGCTTGAATGCCAGTTATCAGTTTGACAACAACAATTCGTTGGGAGCAAGCATTAGTTTCTTGCGCAATCCTAAACTGCAAACAGACGGAAAGACGGAAGGCTCTGTGCTGAGAGATGAAGTATTGACGGAGACCAACACTTCTATCAGATCGGAGTTTGGGCAGAATAGCAACTGGTCAAGTAATGTTTATTATGTAGGTAAAGTTGGTAAATTGGGTATTGACTTCAATACCGACTGGTTTTGGTCTAAAGGAAATAATAAAAACAATATAGATGAGCATTATCAGGAAGTGAACTCGGATATGCAAAACCAACTTGTAAATAGTACCACTTCAAAATACAACCGCCTGATAGCTTCCAAAATGGTGCTCTCTTATCCGCTTTTTGGTGGTGATTTGTCGGTAGGAGGCGAGTATTCGTTCACAAACCGCAATACCAACTACGCCATAATTCCAAACACTCTTGCCGACAATGTAATAGACCACATAAAGGAAGGCATGGCTTCTGCGTTCATAACCTATAATCGCGACTTCGGCAAGCTGAACATGGAAGCGGGTTTGAGATACGAGAATGTGGACTTCAAATATTATGACGATGATAAGTATATGGCGGAGCAAAGCAAGACTTATGGCGAGTGGTTTCCGTCTCTCAGCCTTTCGATGCCAATCGGCAATGTACAGATGCAGCTGAGCTATGCAGCCGACATCAACCGACCTAACTACTGGGTATTAAGGAGTGGTGTGCAGTATAGCAATCACTATACATACGAGACCGGTAACCCGTTTCTTGTCTCAGAGATTTCAAGAAATACAAGTTACGACCTTGCCTACAAATGGCTGACTTTCAACCTGACTTATGAACATGTATCCGATCCTATTTATCAGACGGTGGAGATGTATAAGGACAATGCCACCATCGGATTAATGAGGATGATAAACGGCAAATCGTACAATAATGTGACTTCTACGCTCAACTTGCAGCCAACCTTCGGCATCTGGCATCCTATGCTGTCGGCAATGGTCGAGAAGCAATGGTTCGAGTTGGAGACAAGAGACGGACGCTATCTGAACAAGCCGGTGGCGATGTTCCGATTCAATAACACATTCGATACGAAATGGGCGATGTTCTCCGTTATGATGACTTACATCACAAAGGGATATGAGGAGAACCATTATATTTACAAGCCGATGTTCAATACCGACCTGTCTATATACAAAGGTTTTCTGAAGGACTGCCTGACTCTGCAACTTTATGTCAGCGACGTGTTCGGCACGAACGACAGTCATACCATTGGAAAATACGGAAAGCTGAAGGAAACTGTCTTCGATGAGTTCTCAACAAGCAAAATATCATTGACAGTCCGCTACAAGTTCAATACTACGAGAAGCAAGTATAAGGGTACGGGTGCAGGAGACAGTCAGAAGAACAGAATGTAAAGAAGGATAAGAATAAGAAGAATAAGGATAGAAGAAACCTTATTGCAGCTGAAAGATAGCTAATTGTGGCTGGAATAAAGGCTGATAGATATCGCCTCGAAAAGCGACATCTATCAGCCTTTATTCTGCTTATAATGTTAGTATTACGAGGATGCTGACAGATATGAGGGATATTTCTGTCAGACATATATTTCTGTCAGACTTGGTGCTGCGGAGGCCGGAGACCTCCGCTACTGATAGCTGCGAAACCGCTTATCTTCTGCGCAGCATCACTGGCACATCGCTGTCGGAAAGCTGCTTTCTCTCGCCCTTGCCGAAGCGTACTGTCTTTGCAGCTCCGTCTGTAGCCTTGGTCTTAAGCGGAGCGTTGTAGCCGCTGACGCGGTTGAGACTGAAGAAGATGAACTCGTCGTTGTTCACACCCTCCATCACGCCGTCGAAGTAGTTGTTGTCGAGCGAGAAGCACGAGTACTTGCTGTTGCCTTTGGAGTCGAGCAAGAAGCGGTAGCCGCTGCTCACGTATTCGATGTTCACATTGCCCGTGCGATAGTCCACATACCACTTGAAGCGCAGCGTCTGCTGGTTGCCCTGACCATCGTAGTCGGTCTCGTAGCCCGTGCCGTTGATGGCGTCGGAGCGGTACTGCACGAAGGTGAAATCGGCGTCACACCTTGTCTGCTCGCGCTCGCCGTCCTCGTTGTAGTATTCGTTGATGATTGTTCCCTCCCATGTGCCGCTGAGCGTCTGCGCAAGGTCAAGAGCATAGTCGGAAGCGTCGTAGTAAGGCTTGTCGAACCAGTCGTAACCGTCGTACCAGTCTTCTTCGCAACTGGTGAAGGTGAACGGCAATGCTGCCATAACCAGGAGTGTGAGGTAAGTACTTAATCGTTTCATAATATTCGAGTTTTTATTATTTCACTTTTTGTTTGTGAAGTAGGGCGGCATTGCGTCTAACTTTCACTTGCAAAATTATACAAAAAAATCCCTATCTGCAAGTGAAAAACCATATTCGCAGGTAGGGATTTTCCTATTTCGTTTATACATTCGTCCTACGCACGGCGTCGCAGAACAGAAGACGTTAGTCGCGGCGGAAGATGTCGCGTGTGTATACCTTCTCGGCAACGTCGTCGAGGCAAGCGTCGTAGCGGTTGGCGATGATGGCATGGCTCTGTGCCTTGAAGGCTTCGAGGTCGTTCACCACGCGGCTGCCGAAGAACGTTGTGCCGTCTTCGAGTGTCGGCTCGTAGATTATCACCTGTGCGCCCTTCGCCTTGATGCGCTTCATGATGCCCTGGATAGCCGACTGGCGGAAGTTGTCGGAGTTCGACTTCATGGTGAGTCGGTAAACGCCGATGACACATGCGTTCACCTCTGCGCCGTACTGGTTGTTCTCGCTGTAGCTGTACCAGCCTGCCTTGCGCAGAACGGCGTCGGCAATGTAGTCCTTGCGTGTGCGGTTGCTCTCCACGATGGCCTCGATGAGGTTTTCGGGCACGTCGGCATAGTTGGCGAGCAGCTGCTTGGTGTCCTTCGGCAGACAGTAGCCGCCGTAGCCGAACGACGGGTTGTTATAGTGGGTGCCGATGCGCGGGTCGAGACCTACGCCGTCGATGATTGCCTTTGTGTCGAGACCCTTCATCTCGGCGTATGTGTCGAGCTCGTTGAAGTAGCTCACGCGCAGCGCCAGATAAGTGTTGGCGAAGAGCTTCACCGCCTCTGCCTCCTTCATGCCCATGAAGAGCGTGTCGATGTTCTCCTTCAGAGCGCCTTCCTGCAGCAATGCGGCGAAGGTCTTTGCAGCCTCCTTCATGCGCTCCACGTCGGTGACGGTACGGATTGCTTCGTTCTCCTCTTCGTAGCTCTCGCCGTCAATCAGCTTCGGGTAGCCCACGATGATGCGGCTCGGGTAGAGATTGTCGTAGAGAGCCTTACTCTCGCGCAGGAACTCGGGCGAGAAGAGCAGGTTGAACTGCTTTACGCCCTTCTTAGCGTATTTAAGGTAGAGGCTGCGTGTGTAGCCCACGGGGATGGTGCTCTTGATGACCATAACGGCGTCGGGGTTCACCTCAAGCACGAGGTCGATAACCTCCTCTACGTGCGTCGTGTCGAAGTAGTTCTTCACGGGGTCGTAGTTGGTAGGAGCGGCTATCACCACGAAGTCGGCATCCTTATACGCTGCCTTGCCGTCGAGAGTGGCTACAAGGTTTAGCTGTTTCTCTGCCAGATACTTCTCTATATATTCGTCCTGTATAGGAGATATGCGGTTGTTCAGTTTCTCTACCTTCTCGGGTATCACGTCTACGGCTGTCACATGGTGGTGCTGCGAAAGGAGTGTTGCTATACTCAGTCCGACATAGCCTGTGCCGGCTACAGCAATCTTTATGTCCTTAAAATCTTTCATCGCTATATATTATAATGTAATATTCGTTATGATGTGGGCAAAGATACGAATTAAAGTTGAGAGTTGAAAATTTTCAACTCTCAACTTTTACACTATCTTGTCAATGAGAACTTCATGCTCAGTCCGAAATCTTGCGTTGTTGTCGGATACGAGCTCGACGAGAGCAGCGGAGTGTTGGTCTGTCGGTCGTAGTAGAAGCTCATGGTGAGCAGTCGCGACACGGTGTAGTCGGCAGAGAAGGCGAGCTTGAACGCCGTGTTGCCGCTGTTAGCCGACGAAGTCATCGTGGCAATGTCGCGGCTTATCGACGCCTGCTTGCGCAGACTCAGGTCGAGACGCAGCTTCAGGTCGTTGTTCACACCGTTTGAGGAGCGTGTGCGGCTCGGCGACGAGTTGTTGCTTGCGCTGTTGCGCTTCGACTTCACCTTGCGGTGCTTGTTGCTGCCGCCACTTCCGAAGAGGTTGAAGTTGTTAATGGTGTAGCCGGCGCCAATCACCCAGTCGTTAGACGACGACTCGTTCACCTGCACCGAAGTCATGCTCAGACTCAGCACGCGCGTCTTGCGATACTCAGCCTTAACGGTCAGGTTGTTGTTCAGCGTGACGTCGATGCCAAGCAGCGGCGAGAACGACTCGTTGATGCTCACCGTCGACACGTTGTACATAGAGTTCGGCGTAGGCATGCCTGTGGTGGCGTCGGTGATGAAGCCGAGTCCGCCCATGTACTCCATGAACGTGCTGTACGACGAGTAGGAGCCTACGGCGTATACGCTCTTGTATGCGTGGTTGATGTTGACGCTCTTGAACACGTCACGGAACCACGGCAGCTTCGACAGTCCGCTGTACTTGATAGTCCAGTTTGGCAGCAGGTGTGCCAGCGTCGGGAATATCGACATCTGCGTGCCCATGTTGGTGTAGGCTGCAAGGAACGCAGGCACCATCACGTCTGAGCTGTACTTGTTGACGCCGCCGTTAGCCGCGTCGAACTTCTTGCCTGCAAGCTGTGATCCGGCAGGATATACCGCACCGGCATACTGTGCCTCGACGCGCTTGCGGAAGCCTTCGAGCGAGTTGCAGAAGCGCTCGAACGATGCCGACTTGTAGCCGTTCTTCGCGCTGCCCGAGCCTTCGAACGCACTGCGCAGCGAGAGCGTTGTCATGGTGAACGTTCCGCTCTGTGTGGTCGGGTTGCCAGCGTACATGTACTGCACCTGGCGTGCCGTTGTCTTGGCACGCGACGCCGTGAGGTCTATCTTCAGGTTGCGCACAGGCTCGAGCGTTGCCCTCAGCTGCAAGTCTTCGGTCAGATTGGTCGTAGCCGGCGTAGCAAGCGAGTCTGCCACCATCAGCCATCCGTTCTCGCGAGCCTTGTCTACATACGAGTCGCCCACGAAGCCGAACGCAAAGTCTAAGCCCGGCGACAGCGGTCCGTAGCCCGAACCCTGTCCGAACATGTTGCCTACCATCGGCTTGAAGCCCGGTATCGACATGGCGTACTGGTTGCGGTAGCTCAGACTCACGTTGCGCACCATCATCAGCACACGAGCCACGCTCTGCGCCGCACGGTACCACTTCTGGTTCTCAAGCGGTTCCTTTGCCAGCACCGAAACCTTTATCTTTGTTGCCGAATCCACCTTATTTAATATAAGGATGTTGTTGTCGTCAACACGCTTGTACTTCAGCTGGAACACTCTGCCGGCCTCGGTACGTCCACTTACTATGATACGCTTCGTGCGCTTGCCGTGGTTCACCTTGATAGTGGTGTCGGGCATAAGCGTTATCTCCTTCTCGAAGCCCTTCTTCTTCTTTGCCAGCAAGTCGCGCGGGTTGGAGTCGTTTGCGAACGGCGGCTTCTTCTTCGTCTTCTGATTGCCTTCGGCAGCACCCTTCTCCTTTGCTTCAGCCTCGCGCTTCTTCTTCGCCTCCTCGCGTTTCTTCTTCTTTGCCTCCTCCGCCTTGCGGCGGTTTGCGGCAGAGTTGTCTTTCTTGAAACGGTCGTTGGTCTTCTTCAGGAACGGCACATGGTTGTAGAGTTTCTCCATGTTGAACTGTCCGTTGATGTTTATCTGGCGGTTGTTGGCGATGGTGTTACCAAGCGAAGTGCCGTCTTCGAGGTCAGAACCGCGCATCCAGTTGTACGTAGCGTTGTACGATCCGTCGGCTGTTATCCAGTCGAACACCGGAATGAGATTAATAGGCAGCTTGTACGACGCCTGGAACGACTGGTTGTACTTCAACGGTCTGCCCAGATGCTTGATGGATGTCCACACAGAGTCCTTCCAAGCCGTGTAGCTATCGGGATAGAGGTCCTTGTTTACGGGTGTGTAAGGCTCCTCAATCTCTGCGTTCGTGGCGCTCTGGAAGTTCATGTGCAGGTTCTTCGTGAGGTCCCAGCGCAGGTTGAACTCGCGGTTCCACAAGAACTGTGAAGAGAACGTGAGCGGCAGCTTCTGGTTCTCGGTCGACTCCATGTCGCGCTCCTGCAACTCATAGTAGTTGCGCGTGATGTCGGTGTTGAACGCCACGTTCTGCGGCAGCCAGTTCAGTCCGAACTTCTTCGGGAAGTCGAGCCACTTCGAACGGCTCTTCACCTTCTTGAACGGTTCCCAAGCCTTGTATATAGGCGACCACGAATAGCTGAACGCACCGCGCCAGTTGTCCTCACGCTCGTAGATAGTAGTCTCGCCGGTGGTGTAGCTGTGGCTGTGACTGTACGAGAACGAGAAGTTGGCAGGGTCGTACGGCATCGGGTGGCGCTTGTTCTGTATGCCGACACGCACGTTCGACAGCGAGAAGTTGGTCTGCGTAACCTTTGTCACGGCGATGCTTTCTATCGAATCGCGCTCGTGCTTAGAGCCAGCCGCTTCGAGAGCGTCATCGAGTTCCATATCCGTATCGAGCGGATTGTATTTGGGCGATGTCTTCTCCTTAGTAACCGAGTAGTAGAGCGGCGCCGTAACCTTCGCCTTGTCGGGGAAGAACTTGCCAAGCTCCACATTAGCCGTCACGGTGTAGTTGGAGTAGTTGTCGGTAGAACGCTGTGCTACGCCTTCCTCCAGTCCGCCGAAGCCGGCAGAGGTGTACTTGCCCTGCACGTTGACGGTGCCGAGGTCGGAGAGCTGCAGATTGAGCGTGCCCTGTGCAGCCCAACCGCCCGAGTTGTTGAACTCCTTCAGTCGAAGCTCATTCACCCAGACCTCACCACTCTTCACTTCGCCCGAGTTGTTGCGCACACCGATGACCATAGTCTTCACCTCTCCGAGCGTAGGATTACCCATCACCGAGATGCGGTTCTTAGGCTGGTCGGGGTCATACGCCGAGTATATGCGGTTGTACGAAGCCTGTCCGTTTGCCTTGGCTTTGTTGCGCTCCTTCTTCAAGCCGGTGAGCTTAGAGAGAGCGATGTCGAGCATGTTCTCCTCGGGCCATACTGCGCGGGCGTCGGCAGCCGAGTAGCGTCCGTACTTGCCAGGCTCGGTGAGCTTCAGCGGAATCTCGTACTCGTAGAAGTTGCTCTTATAGTCGGAGCCGAGACGGATGAATACCGACAGCTGTCCGTCCTCAAGATTCGTCTGGTTGGGCTGGAAAGCGTTGGCGTGAACGAACATCTGCAGGCGCTTGTACTGTCTGAGGTCGAGCGTTGTGTTCTTGTACACCGCCTTCGCCTCGCCGGTGCCGAGCGTGGTGACGCTCATCGAGAGTGCCTGCTCGTTGTTCTCCACGAGCTGCGGCTGCGTTGGGTCCTGTCCGCGCTTGATGCCCGGCGGCAGGATATAGTTGACCGGCTGCTTGTCGTTGTTCTCCTCGATGTTCACGGCACTCACCACGAGCTTGCCCGATGTTGAAGCCGAGTTGTCGAGGTTCTGCTCGTAGACACGCCACTCGCCACGCACGAGGTCGAGCGTTCCGAAGCGTAGCACAATAGGATGCTTGAATCCGGTGAGGAACATACGCATGAAACGCATCGAGGTGAAGTCGTTGATTGCGCCGAACTTCTTCTCATAGTCGCGCAACGGTATGCGGAACTGGTACCAGTTGACCGTTTCTGTCTTGTTGTTGCGCAGCTGGTGGGTGTCCTCGCGCTTGTCTACGATGTAGTTCTTGCCCACCTCGAGGTCTTCGGGGCGGATAGACACGCGATACTGGAAGAACTTCTCGTATTCGTTGAGCGTGTAGTCCTGGTTGATGTCCTCCACGTCAGGCGTCGACTTGTACGATGTGTCGTAGCTCTCGGTGCGCGAGTCGTTGTCGGGCGAGTTGCCCTGTGGGTTGTTTATGTACTTGTAGCGGCGCAGGATAGGCGCCTTCATCTTGTCGTAGTCGGAACCGCGGAAGTAGTGGTAGTTGTCGCCTGCGGGGTCTGCCCAGATAGAGTCCCACACGGCAGGGTTCACCTTGCCCTGCACTTCTCTGAGGAAGTCCTGATAGCTCTCCCACTTCTGCTCCTCCTCGTCGTTGAGTCCGTTGAAGCCCACGTCCTGCAGCGCACGCGAACCCTTCGACGTAGCGAAGGCGTACACGACGGTAGCCTGGTTGGGCACCTTACCCCACTGCGTAGTGGTGAAGTTCTGCGAGCCGTCTACGGGCATGCCGCTCTCGTAGAACTTCTTGCCGTCGCGCAGAATATCCTCGCTCATCTCGCCGAGGTTGATGTAGAAGTCGCCGCCGTAGTCGGCTGCCACGCCCTGCTCGCGTGTGTAGATGAACGGGTCGAGCATCCAGAACTCGATGTACTCGATGTTGGCTGCCTCGAAGTCGTTGGTGTCGAGCTTTCGCATCATGCCGCCCCAGCGCTTCTGCGGGTTGTTGAGTGTGCCGTCGGGGTTGAGGTCGGGATCGAAGTTGTACGGACCGCGCTCGTTCGGATAGTAAGCGAGGTTCAGGATGTTGAGCATCGACGAGTTGCCGTTGTATGCGCTCTGGTCGCGGTTGGGGAACAGCTCGCTGACGTAGAACTCGCGAACGTAATGGTTAGACAGCTGGTCGAGATCGCTCTTGATGTGGCTCGGCGTGAGCGACGAAGAGCGGCGTGTGAAGAGCGGGTCGATAGTGTACCACGCCAGGCGCGAGCGGTTGAAGCCCGAGCGCAGCGTAGACTTGTCGCCCGACTCGGGGAACATCGACGGCACCGACGAGATTATCCACGACGTAGGTGTAGACACGTCGATGGTGTTCTTGGTGTTCTCGAAGTCGTCGATGTACGAGGCGTTGTCCTGCGTGCCGCTGCTCTGTCCGGCTATGAGTTGCGCGAACTCGCCCGAGAACGAGATGCTCGAAGGCTGCGTAAGATGCAGGAAGGGCAGCTTGTCGAGCATGTTCGTGAGCCACTGGCTCTGCTTCTTCCAGTTGATGTTCAAGCCCCAGATAGTGTTGCTGAGCGGCTCCGATCCCATGTTCACCTTGTTGGTGAGCGCCTGTTCGGAGAGGTGCTGGAACGTACCCGAGAGCTGGAAGTCCTTCGAGAAGTCGTACTCCCAGTTCATACCGAACATCGTCTTGCGCTCCTGTCCGTAGTCTGTGTTGCTCTCAAGCGACACGTTCACGGAGGTGCCGGCGTCGATGATGCTCTGGTTGAGGATAGTCACCTCGCCACCCGAATAGTCGACCGAGTAGTCGGTGCCTTCGGCGAGCGTGACGCCGCCTGCCGTAACCACCACCGAACCTTGCGGAATGTTGTATGCGCCGAGCGAGATTACATTAGCCGATGTGCCGCGGAACTGTCCCATGAGCACGTACTTATCTTTTTCGGCAATCTGCTTCGCCACGGTCTTCGTAGAGTCGTACAGTTCGGTGAAGGCGTACTTCTCAGCCTTGTCTGCCGCCACGCCGTTCTTCAGAAGCGTCTCGTACATATAGCTGCCGAACGGTTCGGCAACGGGGAAGAACACTCGACCGTTCGTAACGGTGTAGCCCTCCACGTAGTCGAAGTAGCCGTTGGGATGCGCCTTGTTGTTGTTGTCGAGTCGGTCGGCTCCGAGGAACTTTATGAGGGTCTGGTTCTTCACCTGCGGCTCGGGTATATATGTGAGGTAGACACCGGCGGTGTCGCTCTGGAACTTCACGTCGAGGCGGAACTTCTCCTTCTCTACCGACGAGGCGAGGTAGTAGACGTTCTTCATCATGAGACCCCAGTTGCCCTGATGCGGATTGTTGCTGGTGTTCTTCAGCGCCTTCACGTAGAGCGCCTTGTTAGAGTCGGTGATGTCCGACGCGAACTCGCCCACCTGATACGTCACGCCGCCGTATGTGTACTCGTAAGCCACGGCGAGCACCTGGTCGGTCTGCAGCGATGTCTTCAGCGAGACGTAGCCCAGCGCCTTGTTCACGGTATACTCAGACGAGTTGAGCAGGCGCGCACGCTCCAGCTTCTCGTAGTCGGCTCCACCCACGAAGCCTGGTATTCCGTCGAGCACGGTAGATGTCTGGTCGATGTCGCGTGCTGCGGCGTACTGCGATGTCATGGCTGCATACTCCGAGTTGGCGGCGTTGGCAGGCACAGGCTGTCCTGTCACGCTCCAGAGGCTGTTAGACACGCGGTTGTTCTCGCCCAAGTCGGTGAGGGCGATGATGTTACGGGTGTTGGATGTGTTGCCCGACTTGTTCGTCACCCACACCTCCACGCGGTTGATCGTCACGCCCGACGTGAGGTTTGGCAGCGAGCGCATCGACTCGTCGTAGCGGTCGTGGAAGTATTGCGCGAGGAAGAAGTGGCGGTTCTCCTCGTAGTTGGCGGCGTCTATCTCGAACGGCGTGAACTGCTTGCCGCCCTTCGACGACACCGATTTCGACGACGACTTCTTCTGCGAGGCTACGAGCTGCAGCTTGAGCTTGCCGAACTGCAGGTCGGTGCGCAGACCGAAGAGCGAAGATGCTCCGCGTACGAGCGACGAGTTGGAGGGGAACGACACGTTGCCTGCCTCGATGAGCTTCACTATCTCGTCTTCCTTGCCGTCGTACTTCAGCTTGAGGCTCTGCGCGTCGAAGTCGAACGTAGCGTCGGTGTTGTAGTTGAGGTTCATGTTCACCTTGTCGCCCACGCGTCCGTTAAGACTCACGTTTATCTTCTCGTCGAAGTCCATCGTGGTGGTCTTGCGGTTGCGCACGGGCAGCGACGGGTTGTCGATGCTCTTCATCGTGGCACCGAACTTCAGCTCGGCTGTTCCCTGCGTCTTGATGCGCACGCCGCCGGGACCGAATATCTTCTCAGCCGGTCCGAGGTCGAAGTGCATGTCGGTGAAGTCGAACTTCTCCTTGCCTTTAGCCTGGTAGATCTCGTCGTTCTTCTTGCGGAAGAACTGGTTCATCATGCGGCGCTCGCTCCACTTGCGATACTCGTCCTGCGTCATCATGAACGGGGCGTTGATGTACGAGTCGGATATCTTCGAACCGATGATGTATCGGTCGAGCGAGTCGTTGTACACCACGTCCTGCTTCAGGTTGTCGGGACGCTTCAGGTCGGTGGCGTTCTGGTCGAGGTCGTCGAGCGTGATGGGCAGCGTGCGCTGTATCTTCCAGCGCGGATGCAGCAGCGAGTCGGGTATCGAGTCCTCGTTCTCGAGCTTGGGCTGCGCCTTCACGACGAGCGAGTCGATGCGCCCAGCGGAGCCGTTACGTTGCGGAGCCGTGTCGCGCGTCTTGCGCACAGAGAGCTTGCGCTGCGGGTTCTGCGGCGTCTGCGTGAGGGCATACGACGCCAGTGCCGCCATAACCATTACGACGACAAACGCGCGGGCAGTGCCGAGCGAACGAATCGCCTGCAGCCTACGCTTTAATAATCGGTATATGATATTAGTTAAATTCAAAATCAGCTTGTTTACTTGTCTACTTAATCTGCTTCAGCGCCAGCTTCACCACTTGCTCAACTGGCAGCGTGGCGTCGTCGGTGAGAATCGCCGTAACCACCTTCGCCGTAGGTGCGGGCGAGAAGCCGAGCATGGTGAGTGCAGCCACCGCCTCGTCGCGCACGTCGACGGGAATAGTGCTGTCCGTAGCGGTTCCTGCCGCCACCTCCTGCGCTATGCCCAGCGAGAGAATCTTGTCCTTCAGGTCGACGATGATGCGCTGCGCGGTCTTCAGTCCGATGCCCTTCACGCTCTTCAGCACGCGCTCGTTGCTCGTGGAGATAGCGTTGCACAGTTCCGAGGGCGATGCCGACGAGAGAATCATGCGCGCCGTGTTGGCTCCCACGCCCGACACGGTGATGAGCAGTCGGTAGAGGTCGCGCTCCTGCTTAGAAGCGAAGCCGTAGAAAGTGTAGCTGTCGTCGCGTCCACCAGTGACAAGCGCCTCGTGCACAAACAGTTTCACGTTCTCCTTGCCCTGTATCGCCTCGTATGTGTTCAGCGAGATATTCAGAGCGTAACCCACGCCGTAAGCCTCAACAACGGCCTGCGCCGGAGTGAGTTCCGCCAGTTCGCCCTTAATATAATCAATCATTTTTCAGTACGTTTTATTCGTTGTTTTGTTGTCTGCATTAAGCCTCAAAAGTGCTTAACGTCTATTAATAACGTACATTTCCACATTTTATTATATACGCAGGCGTAGTTTGTTGCAGATACAGGAGAAGTTTTTTGCTCTTCACCCTATGCTTTTGTCATCGTTGCGCGTCCGCCGTCCGATCAGATTCCGTCCGCCATCCTCATAGGGGGTGCAGCGGTCTCCGCTGCACCAACCAAGCAATAAACCAAGCAATCAACCAACCAATCACCACCCAAACCAATCAACCAACCAATCAACCAACAAGCCATTTAATTTTACCCATCAAAAGCAGCCATATATCCAACAAAAACATTAACTTTGCTAATCCATTAAAACTCCAACCATTATGTCCAGCAAAAGCACCATCCTTACAGAACACCATAACATACAAACGCCCTGCAAACTCTTCGTCGTGGGCGAACCGCAGGTGCTGCTCATACAGCCGTCGGCGCGCCACGAAGAGAAGAACGACGGCGTGCAGCGCGAAGTAGAATCGATTGCACAGGCGAGCGGCAATGGCTTCGCCATCGTCTTCTTCGACTGCGTTGAGTGGGCGCGCGCCCTCATGCCGTGGGCTGACGATGCTGTGTCGCGCGATGCCGAGGTGGGCAGCCACGCTCCCGACACGCTCCGCTTCATAGAGCACACCCTGCTGCCGTGGCTCCGCGAGCGCTTCGGCGCTTTGCCCTGCATCATCGGCGGCTACTCGCTCGGCGGACTCTTCGCTCTTTGGGCTGCGCGCAACACCGACGCCTTCGCCGCCGTTGCCGCCGCGTCACCTTCGCTTTGGATTAAGGGTTGGGGCGAATATGCCGCTGCGCACCCTATACTCCCACCACAAGCGACAATTCTTGCTCTGGCAAGCGGCAAAAGCCGAGCGCAAAACTCAAAACTCAAAACTCAAAACTCAACACCTCAACATATCACCACTACAACACCTATTCACCTCTCCCTCGGCGACCGCGAGGAATTTTGCCGCAACCAGCGCATGAAGCGCATCGGCGACTGCGTGCGTGCCGAGTACGCTCTGCTCTGCCAGCAGCTCTCCCCCACCGCCGTCACCCTGCGCTGGCACGAAGGCGGACACTTCGGCGCCGAAGCCGAGCGCACAGCGGAAGCATTCGTATGGTGTATGACGCACCTATAAAAGGAAGAACACATTCATTTTATCGTGTATATTCGATAAAAACGCAGCTATTTTATCGAGTATATTCGATAAAAACACAACTATCTTATCGAGTATATTCGATAAAAACACAACTATCTTATCGAGTATATTCGATAAAAACACA
>ENA-OZEY01000042-OZEY01000042.1-human-gut-metagenome-genome-assembly--contig:-NODE-42-length-35548-cov-6.485307_pt1 | contig 35548 bp, 25 predicted proteins | sample MGYA00245071_ERZ653615 | MGnify/ENA primary metagenome ERZ653615 (study PRJEB26926, sample SAMN06165145) | human gut metagenome | biome: ENVO:00009003; feature: ENVO:2100002; material: ENVO:00002003... | reverse complement strand
CGAGATGTAGAGAGGTCTCGTGGGCTCGGAGATGTGTATAAGAGACAGATTCTAATTATTAGCCAAAAGTGAATATATATCATCGTTGTCGAGCATTGTATAGTCGGCATATTCGTCTTCAGACAAGTTGTCGACATTCGATGCCTTTACATTTACAGCCACATGTTTGTTCTCTGTGGTTTCAGAACCGAAACCGATGTATGTAGCAACGCCGGCAACAACGCCAACTATACATGCCGCAGCCACGTAGCCACGCCAACGTTTCCAAAGAGAAATATCTTTGGGCTTTACTTCGACGCGTTGCATAAGCTCTGTGCGCAGACTATCGAAATAACCTTCGGGCACCGTGAAAGGGTTCTGCTTTCCGCAACGATTCAATATATACTGTTCTTCATTATTCATAGCGTCTCCTTTTTTGATATTATGACGCATCGCGGACCATTTGGTTTAAAACCAGTAAAGGAAAATTTTAATTTTAACAATATGAGGCTGTAGTTTCTACATCATAGAAACCACAGCCTCTCAATTTATAGTTACGATTTAACGCTCAGAATTACATACCGAGGTTGATTGTACGCGAGAGTACATCGAGCTGCTGCTCACGTGTAAGCTTCACGAAGTTCACAGCGTATCCGCTGACACGGATTGTAAGCTGCGGATACTTCTCAGGATGATCCATCGCATCGAGCAGAAGATCGCGGTCGAACACGTTCACATTGATGTGCTGTCCGCCAGTCGGTGTGAAATAGCCGTCGAGCAAGTGTGTGAGGTTGTCTGCCTGCATATCCTTTGTCTTGCCGAGAGCCGACGGAGCGATAGCGAATGTGTAAGAGATACCATCGCGAGAGTGCTGGAACGGCAACTTAGCAACAGATGCAAGAGCTGCAACAGCGCCCTTCACGTCGCGTGCGTTCATCGGGTTGGCACCCGGAGCGAACGGAACTCCCTTCTGACGACCGTCAGGTGTAGCACCAGTGTTACGGCCATACACAACGTTAGAAGTGATGGTCAGCAAGCTCTGTGTCGGAACAGCGTCGCGGTATGTGCGATGCTGGCGCAGATACTCCATGAATGTCTCTGTGAGCGATACTGCAATCTCGTCTGTCTCATCACAGTTGTTGCCGAACGGCATGTATTCGCCCTCTTCAATCTTATAGTCGACAGCAAGACCGCTCTCGTCGCGGATGATGCGGATGCGACAGTTCTTCATTGCAGCGATAGAGTCGGCAACGATAGACAGACCAGCGATACCGGTGGCACGTGTGCGCTCTACATCTCCGTCATGCAGCGACATCTCAAACGCCTCATAGTCGTACTTGTCGTGCATGTAGTGGATAATCTTCAGAGCGTTGACATAAGTCTTAGCCAACCAACGCATCATCTGCTCGAACTTAGGCATGAATTCCTCGTATGTGAGGTAATCACCAGTGATAGGAGCGAAACGCGGAGCAATCTGCTCGCCAGACATCTCGTCACGACCACCATTGATAGCATAGAGCATACACTTAGCGAGGTTAGCACGAGCACCGAAGAACTGCATCTGCTTACCAATCTTCATCGGCGATACGCAGCATGCGATACCGTAGTCGTCGCCGAGATCAGCACGCATAAGGTCGTCGTTCTCATACTGGATAGCGCTTGTGTCGATACTTACCTTAGCACAATACTTCTTCCATGCCTCTGGCAGGCGCTCGCTCCAAAGCACAGTAAGGTTAGGTTCTGGCGACGGACCCATATTGTAGAGAGTGTGGAGGAAACGATAGTCGGTCTTTGTAACCATCGAACGACCGTCGATGCCCATACCACCGATAGAAGCTGTAGCCCAAATCGGGTCGCCAGAGAAGAGGTCGTTATATTCAGGAGTACGAAGGAAGCGTACGATACGCAGCTTCATGATCATCTGGTCGATGAGTTCCTGAGCCTCCTGCTCTGTGAGTGTACCGTTCTTGAGGTCGCGCTGGATGTAGATATCCAGGAATGCGCAGACACGACCGAGCGACATGGCAGCACCGTCCTGATCCTTAACAGCACCGAGGTAGCCGAAGTAAGTCCACTGAACAGCCTCGCGAGCGTTTGTTGCCGGCTTTGTTACGTCGAAACCATAAGCAGCACACATGCGCTCAAACTGCTTCAAAGCCTGAATCTGCTCTGAAACCTCCTCGCGGTGGCGAACGATTTCTTCAGTAAACTCCTGGATGTCGATACGCTTGAAGTAGCGCTTCTTCTCCTCAATAAGGTTTGCTGTACCGTAGAGAGCTACACGACGGTAGTCGCCTATGATACGACCACGACCGTATGCGTCGGGCAAACCAGTGATGATATGAGCATGGCGTGCAGCCTTGATATCATCGTTATATGCAGAGAACACGCCCTCGTTGTGTGTCTTGCAATATTTTGTAAAGATAGTCTTTGTTGCAGGATCAAGATCGTAGCCGTATGACTTCAGAGCCTTCTCCACCATACGAATACCGCCCTTAGGGAAGATGCCACGCTTCAGAGGCACGTCGGTCTGCAAACCAACAATCACCTCGCTATCCTTGTCGATATAGCCAGCACCGTAAGTATCGATGCTCTGAGGCAGCTTTGTCTCTGCATCATAAACACCCTTCTCGCGCTCCACCTCGAACATCTTTGAAAGTACCTCCCAAAGATGGTTAGTACGCTCTGTAGGGCCAACAAGGAACGACTCGTCGCCGTCATAAGCCTCGTAGTTAGACTGAATAAAATCACGCACGTCAATTTCGCGCTTCCAATTAGAACCTTTGAAATCGTTTTGCAAATTTTGAAGAATCATAAAATTTGTATTAAATGAATATTAGTGTGTAATCGATTGCAAAGGTACTAATTTTTCTATACATACACAATATTATTCTGTTTTTCCTACTTCAAAACTGTCAATCGAGCGAATTTCATGAGCAGAGTCTTGGTTCCTGCATTCTGAAACTCGATGGTAGCCTTCTCGTTCTCGCCCACTCCTTCTACAGCAACAACAGTTCCAAGTCCAAAGCGCTGATGCTCAACACGGGCACCGGCATGTATGGTCTGTCGTTGTGAAGAAGCTGAGGCTTGCATACGCTGAGCTGATGCCGAAGTCTGAAAGCGCTGAGACACTGGCTGCACACGACGGAAACCAGAAGGCATTGTGCTTTGAAATGGATTGCGCTGCGGCGTTTCACGATATGGCTGAGATTGCGGACGCGACTGAAACGGCTGAGATTGCGGACGTGACTGGAATGGTTGCGGCTGACTGCTCTGCGATTTAAACCCTGCGGCATTGCCTTCGACAGCCAAATACTGCTTGTCAATTTCCTTCAAAAAGCGACTCGGCTCGTTGAACATCATACTGCCATACTGATAGCGACTCTTAGCACACGACAAGAAGCAACGTTGCTCGGCACGCGTTATAGCGACATAAAGCAAACGGCGTTCCTCCTCCAACTCACGAACCGACGAACACGAACGCGGACTCGGGAAGATATTCTCCTCCAAGCCTACAACGAAAACAGAATTGAACTCCAAACCTTTAGACGCATGTATTGTCATAAGCGACACACGCTCGTTTGAAGACGCATCATTATCGTTATCATTCTCTTCATCGTTGTCTGTAAGAAGAGCAACCTCTTGTAGGAAATTGGCGATATACACCTCGTCTTCATAACCTTCCTCGCGCTTTGTATCGACAAAGTCGTGCAGACCCGACATAAACTCCTCAATGTTTTCCTGACGTTCTGCACCTTCTACCGACTTGTCGGCAGCCAATTCGAACTTCAAGCCCGACTTCTCCAGAATCTCCTTACCCAAGCCGTATGCGTCGACTGTGCGATTGTCGCGTATAAACTCGTCAATGAGATAATAGAAACCAAGAACTTTTTTCTCGGTTCCGGCAGAAACGCCTGCATTATACATACTCGGATTGCCTGCAACGTCCCACAAACTGACATTGCATGCACGCGACGCAGCTATAAGCTTCGAAATGGTAGTATCACCGATACCTCGTTTCGGATAGTTGATGACGCGCTTCAACGCTTCCTCGTCGTTCGGGTTTGCCACCAAACGGAAGTAAGCGATAACGTCCTTAATCTCCTTATGCTGATAGAAACTCATACCGCCATAGATGCGATATGGGGTATCCTGACGACGAAGCTCCTCCTCAAACAATCGACTCTGCGCATTGGTACGATAAAGCACAGCTATATCACGATAGGCGACACCATAACGATTGTGCAAACGACGTATTTCATTACACACGACACTCGCTTCTTCCTTATCCGAATAAGCTATGTTCAGATGCACCTTCTCGCCATCACCATTTTCGCTGAACACTTCCTTGCGTATCTGGCGTTGGTTATTGACAATAACGCTGTTAGCAGCTTTCACTATAGTTTGCGTAGAACGATAGTTCTGCTCTAATTTGAAGAGACGTGCACCTTCGTATATGCTCTGAAACTTGAGTATATTGTCGATGTTAGCACCACGGAAAGCATAGATACTCTGCGCATCGTCGCCTACAACGCAGATGTTACGCTGCTCTTTCGTTAGGAGTGTCAGAATAGCCTGCTGGGCATAGTTGGTATCCTGATACTCGTCGACAAGAACATAGCAGAATCGCTCGGCATACTTTTTAGCAATTTGCGGATTCTCGGCAAAGAGTTTATAGGTAAAGAGAAGCATGTCGTCGAAGTCGACTGCATTGGCAGCCTTGCAACGTGCTGCATACATAGCGTATATCTGTCCTAACTTCGGCATACTCGAAACCTTGTCGCGCTCCATAAGATGCGGATCCGACATATACACCTCAGGCGTTACAAGACTATTCTTTGCAGCACCAATACGACCTAATATAGCAGAAGCCTTGTACTGCTTGTCGTCAAGCTGCATCTCCTTAATTATTGAGTTCACCACCCCACGCGAGTCGCCATCGTCGTATATAGAGAAGTTGCGCTGCAGACCGACAGCCTCTGCCTCCGCACGCAGTATGCGCAGAAATACGGAGTGGAACGTACCCATATTAAGATAGCGTGCGCGGTCCTCACCAACGAGTTCGGCTACACGACTCTTCATCTCGCGTGCTGCCTTGTTCGTAAACGTAAGTGCAAGGATAGACCAAGGAGCAAGTCCCTTCTGCAAGAGATATGCTATCTTATAGGTCAACACACGAGTCTTGCCAGAGCCGGCGCCTGCTATGATAAGCTCCGGTCCGTCGGTATATTCCACAGCTGCAAGCTGGTTGGGGTTCAATGATTTAAGAAGAGTATCCACTATATTGCTTCGTATATAAGTTTCAATTATTATTTATGCCTGTTACGCTTGTACACTCCGCCCGACGCTGTCGACGGATCGTAGTCTTCGCCTTCTTTCGGGAAGAGCGGCATGAACTTCATCTCGTACTCTATCTTTCCGCGGCGGGCACGCATATAAGCAGAAGGATTGCTGCTGTCGAACTTGCGCGGATTAGGCAGAGTGGCGGCTATGAGAGCACACTCGGCACGGGTGAGCTCCTCTGCAGTCTTGCCGAAGTGGTACTTGGCAACTGCCTCAGCGCCATAGATGCCGTCGCCCATCTCTATCGAGTTAAGGTAGACCTCCATGATGCGATGCTTGCTCCACAACGTTTCAATCAAAGCCGTGAAGTAGACCTCGAAACCTTTGCGCACCCAGCTTCTGCCCGGCCACAGAAAAACATTCTTGGCAGTCTGCTGCGATATGGTGCTTGCTCCGTACTTGCGCTTCGAGCTTCGCTTGTTCTGATGCACAGCCTTCTGTATAGCCCCGAAGTCGAAACCGTGATGAAGCAGAAAGCGCTGGTCTTCACTCGCCATCACAGCCACCGGCAGCGAGCGCGATATATCGTCGAGCGGTTTCCACGAATGTCTCATCTTCATCGACTCGCCGTCTGCCACCTGCTGGAAGCAGCGGATAACCATAAGCGGCGTAACATATACCGGAATGAACCTATATGCCACAACCACAAGAATTGTAGAACTGAAAAACAAGGCCAAAGCCCACTTTATCAACTTAGAAACGATACCTAATTTCATACATTTGTTAAAACAAAAAAATAAGGCAGAGAAGGAATGCCAAGAAGAAGTTTCGAAGCATTTCTCCTTGACATCCCCACCACCTTAAATCTTATATGCGGTAAGTTTTATATACTTGCTTTACTTGAGTGTGCCTGCATTTGCAGCGTCAATCATAGCCTGGCTTGCATAGAGATAAACCTCTACACGGCGGTTCTCTTTGCGGCCCTGAACAGTTGCGTTATCTGCCACAGGCTCAGAGCTACCCTTACCAACCACTTTCTGAAGCTGAGAAGCCGAAACGCCGCAGCTCTTCAAGTAAGCCTCAACGCTCTGCGCACGTTTGTTGCTGAGCGGAATATTGATGCCGTCGTTGCCGGTTGAGTCGGTATGACCATAGATGTCAACGTACAACAAGTTGTTCTCCTTCAATGTCTTTGAGAAGTTTGCAAGAGCAGTTTTTGAAGCAGCGCTGAGGTCTGCCTTGTTTGTTGCGAAGAGGATGCCAGAGTCGAATGTCACCTTAACAGCCTCAAGACCGTTAGCGTCTGTCACCTTCTCTACCTTTGCGTTCTCCACCTGCTTTGCCTGTTCAGCCACCTTATCCATGTGATGACCGATGATAGCACCTGCGCCAGCGCCTACAGCGCCACCGATAGCAGCACCTACGGCTGTGTTTCCTGCGAGTTTACCAATGATGCCGCCAACAAGCGCACCACCACCAGCACCAATTAGCGATCCTGTACCCTGCTTAGTGCCACAACTTACAACGGCAAGAACGCCCATTGCCATTGTTATCCCTGTAATTTTGTTCATTTCTTTGCGTAATTTTGATGTTAAAAAAGAGTTTTTATGCGTTTTACCACGCATTTATAACTGCAAAGATACTGGTTTTTTTGATATAGTGGCTATATTACAACAATTTTTTGTATTTTTGCAGTGCAAATTTAATGTAACCAACATTATTAAAATACTTAAGAACATAAAATTAATCATTAAAAAATAATGGCAAAAGAATTAAAACAACTTACAAAGCGCTCAGAGAACTACAGCCAGTGGTTTAACGACCTCGTTACAAAGGCAGACCTCGCTGAGCAGTCAGCCGTACGCGGATGTATGGTTATCAAGCCTTACGGATATGCTATCTGGGAGAAGATGCAGCACCAGCTTGACGTGATGTTCAAGGAGACCGGCGCACAGAACGCTTACTTCCCTCTGCTTATCCCGAAGTCGTTCTTCAGCCGCGAAGCTGAGCACGTAGAGGGATTCGCTAAGGAGTGTGCTGTGGTGACCCACTATCGTCTTCGTACCAACGAGGACAAGACCGGCATCGAGGTAGACCCGGCTGCCAAGCTCGAGGAAGAACTCATCATCCGTCCTACCTCGGAGACCATCATCTGGAACACATACAAGAACTGGATTCAGTCGTACCGCGACCTTCCTTTGATGTGCAACCAGTGGTGTAACGTAATGCGCTGGGAGATGCGTACACGTCCGTTCCTCCGCACATCAGAGTTCCTCTGGCAGGAGGGCCACACAGCTCACGCTACAAAGGAGGAGGCTGAAGAGGAAGCAAAGAAGATGCTGCACGTTTACGCCGACTTCGCAGAGAAGTGGATGGCTGTACCGGTCGTTCAGGGCGTAAAGAGCGAGACAGAGCGTTTCGCAGGTGCGTTGAACACATACACAATCGAGGCAATGATGCAGGACGGCAAGGCTCTGCAGAGCGGCACATCGCACTTCCTCGGACAGAACTTCGCAAAGGCGTTCGACGTTACATTCCTCAACAAGGAGAATAAGCCCGAGTACGTATGGGCTACATCATGGGGCGTATCTACACGTCTCATCGGCGCGCTCATCATGACCCACTCTGACGACAACGGTCTCGTGCTTCCTCCGAAGCTCGCTCCTATCCAGGTTGTCATCGTGCCTATCACAAAGAACGCAGAACAGCTACAGGCTATCTCAGAGAAGCTCGCTCCGGTTATCAGCCAGTTGCGCGCAGCAGGTATCAGCGTGAAGTACGACGACGCAGACAACAAGCGTCCGGGCTTCAAGTTCGCCGACTACGAGCTGAAGGGTGTGCCGGTACGTCTCGTTATGGGCGGTCGCGACCTCGAGGAGAACACTATCGAGATCATGCGTCGCGATACTCTCGAGAAGGAGACACGCTCGTTCGACGGCATCGTTGAATACGTAGAGCAGTTGCTCGAGGACATCCAGGCTAACATCTACAAGAAGGCTCTCGACTTTCGCAACGCTCACATCTATGAGTGCGACAACTACGAGGAGTTCAAGGAGCGTATCAAGGACGGCGGCTTCTTCCTCTGCCACTGGGACGGCACAGCCGAGACCGAGGCAAAGATTAAGGAAGAGACTCAGGCCACCATCCGTTGCGTGCCGTTCATGTTCGAGCAGACTCCGGGTGTAGACATGGTTTCTGGCAAACCGGCTACACAGCGCGTAATTATCGCTCGCAGCTACTAAGCATATAGAGTTTGATAATTCAAGTTTGCCGATTACGTTGTCGGCAATCTTGAATTATCATTTTTAGTTATCTATCAGAATTGCTATTTCAAACGAAAGCCCAACATAGTATAGAAACTATTAGAACTATATATTAAAACTATTAAAACACTAAAAAATGGATTGGATAATCAACCTATTCACCAACACTGAGTCGATTGCCCATATCGCCATACTCTATGCCATTGTCATCGCAGTTGGCATCCTGCTGGGTAAGATCAAGATTGGCGGCATTTCGCTCGGCGTCACTTGGGTGCTCTTTGCTGGTATCGTAGCAGGCCACATCGGTTTCACAGCCCCCAAGGACACAGTGACCTTCGTTCAGGACTTCGGACTTATTCTGTTCGTGTTCTGCATCGGTCTGCAGGTAGGTCCCGGCTTCTTCGAGAGTTTCAAGAAGGGCGGCGTAACACTCAACTTGCTCTCTACAACAGCTATCCTACTGAACGTGGGCGTAATGTTCGCTTGCTACTACCTCTTCTTCGACACTAACGACAAGACAAACCTCCCGATGATGGTGGGCACGCTCTACGGAGCCGTTACCAACACACCGGGTCTTGGTGCAGCCAACGAGGCTCTCAACTCTGTATGGCAGAGCAGCTTCGGCGAGTTGCCGCAGATTGCATCAGGTTACGCTTGCGCTTACCCGCTCGGCGTGGTAGGCATCATCGGTGCTACTATCGCCATCCGCTTCCTCACCCGCACAAAGCTTGAGGAGGAGGAGCAGAAGCTCGAAGCCGAAGAGGCAGAGAACCCGCAGGCTAAGCCGCACCAGATGCACCTCAAGGTGAACAACGCTTATCTTTCTGGTCGCACAGTGGCAGAAATCAGCGACTTCCTCAATCGCGATGTCGTGTTCTCGCGTCTGTTCAAGAACGGCGAGTACAGCATCCCGACCAGCCGCACCATCTTCGACATGGGCGACGAGGTGCTCGTAGCTTGTGCCGAGGCTGACGCTCCTGCTATCCAGGCATTCATCGGTCCGGAGCTGGAGACAGAGTGGGAGGAGAACGAGAGCAAGCAGCCGCTTGTTTCGCGCCGCATCGTCGTTACCAACCCGTCAATGAACGGTAAGACACTCGGCAAGATGCACTTCTCGTCTGTATACGGCGTAACGGTTACACGTCTTTCGCGTCAGGGCATGGACCTCTTCGCAAGCCGCAACTACCGTTTCCAGGTGGGCGACAAGATTCTCGTAGTAGGTCCGGAGGACAACGTAAACCGCATCGCCGAGCTCATGGGCAACTCTGTGAAGCGTCTTGATGCGCCTAACATAGCCACCATCTTCATCGGTATCTTCATCGGTATCATCTTCGGTAGCATTCCGTTTGCTATCCCAGGAATGCCGGTTCCTCTGAAGCTCGGTATCGCCGGTGGTCCGCTTATCATCGCCATCCTTATCGGTCGCTTCGGCCACCGCATGAAGCTCAACACCTATACCACGACATCCGCTAACATGATGCTTCGAGAGATAGGTCTTGTGCTGTTCCTTGCGAGTGTGGGCATCAAGGCAGGCGCCAACTTCTGGAACACGGTTGTAGAAGGCGACGGTCTGCTCTACGTACTCACCGGTTTCATCATCACAATCATTCCTATCCTGATTGTCGGCACTATAGCACGCATGAAGTACAAGTTCAACTACTTTACAATCATGGGTATGCTCGCCGGTACATACACCGATCCACCAGCCCTCGCTTACGCCAACTCTGTTTGCTCGCGCGAGGCTCCTGCCATCGGCTATTCTACGGTTTATCCGTTGAGTATGTTCCTGCGCATCTTCACGGCGCAGCTCGTCGTGCTGTTCTTCTGCGGATAATGAGAGCAAGACCATAAGACTATTGGTCGGAAAACAATAGCGGGTGTGTCCTAACTCCTCAACCGGAGTTCGGACACACCCGTTTTTTATTGCCCTAAAAACTAAGAAAAGTCATCGTGCACCGAACGCGAACGGTGCGGACGGCGGACGCAATCCAATCGGACGGCGGACGGAAACCAATCGGACGGCGGACGGAAACCGATCGGACGGCGGACGCTACACACCGAAAAGAGGATGCACCGAAACATGAAACGTTCGGTACATCCTCTTCTTTATGTTACATCTTAGCCGACTGTGCGACTACATGTCATGATTACTTCTCGAAGTAGCGCTTGTACAAGCCCATGAAGCCTGCGCAGTGGCGAGCCTCGTCCTTAGCCATCTCGTGAACGGTGTCGTGAGTAGCGTCCATACCGGCAGCCTTAGCGTTCTTTGCGATGCGGAACTTGTCCTCGCAAGCGCCGCGCTCAGCAGCGATACGAGCCTCGAGGTTCGACTTTGTGTCCTTCAGAACGTCACCCAGGAGCTCAGCGAACTTGCTTGCGTGCTCTGCCTCCTCGAATGCGTAACGCTTGAAAGCCTCAGCAATCTCAGGATAGCCCTCGCGGTCGGCCTGACGGCTCATAGCGAGATACATGCCTACCTCGCCGCACTCACCGTTGAAGTGAGTCTCGAGATCCTTGATCATCTCAGGAGTAGCCTCCTCGTCGCGAGCAGCGCCGAGAGTGTGAACAGTAGCGAACGCCGGACCTTCTGTCGGATCTTTCAACTCCTTGAACTTGCTTGCCGGAGCCTTGCAAACCGGGCACTTCTCAGGAGCCTCTGTACCTTCATGAATATAACCACATACTGTGCAAATAAATTTCTTCTTCATAATTCTTCTGTTTTAAGAGTTTATAGTATTTTGTTAAAAAAGCCTTGTCTTTTGATTAGCCGGCGGCAGCCTCAAGCTGCTTCTCGCGACACTCCTTGCATACACCTTTATAATATAGCTGTACGTCGTCAATCTGATGACCTGCCAGTTCCTTACGGTTGACAACATCCGAAACTTCGTCGAAAATGTCGTAAACCTTGCGGCAGCACTTGCAGATGAAGTGAGCGTGAAGGCTGACGTCGCCATCGTAGCAAACTCGGTGCTCGTTGATTGTTATCATCTGGGCAGCGTTGTGCTCCGAGAACATTCTGAGCGTATTGTATACCGTTGTACGGCTGAGTGTCGGAATCTTGGGAAGCAATGCCTTGTAGACCTCCTCCACCGTTGGATGAGTGAAGTGTGTCATCAGGTAATGCATAATCTCAATGCGCTGAACAGAGGGCTTTATGCCATGTTCTACAAGTCGGGTTACCGCGTCGCTGTGTTTCATTATCTAATTGCTTTGTTTATTACGTTTGCAAAGATATACTATTTTATAATAATTACAAAATAATAATTGTAAAAATTACATTCTTTAATTCTTTTTTATAAAAACAGGCGGTTTTAGAGCCTAAAAATACAATAAATCGGGCTGGCAGGCGTTATTTTAGGTATGAAACTGAAATTATTTATACTTCAAATACTATGTCTGTGCGCCTACGCATCTGCAAGCGCGCAGTCGTTTACGCTTACTGGTAAGGTCATTGACGAAAACAACGACCCGGTTGAGTTTGCGTCTGTGTCGTGCGCAAAGCAGGGCAAGATGACTATGACTGCGCTCAACGGCACCTATAGTCTGCAGTTGCAGTCGGCTGATTCGGTAGAAATAAGATTCTCGATGATAGGCTACAAGACAAAGGTGCGCGTGCTGCGCCGTCCGCGTGGCAAGCAGACCATGCAGGTAGTGCTGCACAGCAGCGACAACGCCTTGTCGGAGGTAACCATCACGGGCAAGCGCATCGAAACCGGACAGACGCAGGAGCTGAGCAAGGAACATATCAAGAACATGCCTTCTACAACGGGCAACGCTGTGGAGGAAATGATACAGAGTCAGGCGGGCGTATCGACGCACAGCGAACTTTCGTCGCAATACAATGTGCGCGGCGGTTCGTTCGACGAGAATAGTGTATATATAAATAATGTGGAAATATTCCGCCCGTTCCTCGTAAGAAGCGGACAGCAGGAGGGCATCTCAGTAATCAACCCCGACATGGTTGAGAAGATCGGATTCTCTACGGGCGGTTACGAGGCGCGCTACGGCGACAAGATGTCGTCTGCGCTCAACATCGAATACCGCCGTCCGAAGCGCTTCGAAGCGTCTGCTACAGCAAGCATGCTCGGAGCAAGCGCTTTCGTGGGCATGAGCAACAAGAAGTTCTCGTGGAGCAACGGCTTGCGCTACAAGACGACGAAGTATCTGCTGGGTTCGATGGACACTAAGGGCGAGTATCAGCCTACGTTCATCGACTACCAGACTTATCTTACGTATTCGCCCAACAAGCGTTGGGACATCAAGTTCCTTGGCAACATATCGGACAACCACTACAACTTCACGCCCGAAGACCGCGAGACCAACTTTGGTACGATGGAGAACGTAAAGGCGTTTAAGGTCTACTTCGACGGACATGAGAAAGACGTGTTCCGCACATTCTTCGGTTCGTTGGGCGTAACACGCAAGTTCGGCGAGAACACGAGTCTTTCGCTCATCGCCTCAGCATTCAACACGCGCGAGCAGGAGAAGTACGACATACAAGGTCAGTACTGGCTCACACAGACCGAGACGAGCGAGAACCTGGGCGTAGGCACCTACTTCCAGCACACGCGCAACTATCTTAAGGCGCACGTAGAAAGTGCAAAGTTGCTGTTCAAGACAAAGCAGAAGAAGCACGACATTGAGGCGGCTTTCACATACAAATGGGAGCATATCAACGAGAACTCGGTGGAGTACGAGATGCGCGACTCGAGCAAGTACAGCATTCCGCATACCGGCAAAGACCTCTATATGATATATAGTATGCGTGCGAAGAACACGCTCACCGCAAACCGCATCGAGGCTTATGCGCAGGACACTTATCGCTTCACGGGTTCGGCAGGCAAGACGCTCTACACATTGAACTACGGTGTGCGTCTCGCCTACTGGAGTTTCACGAAGGAGACAATCCTCAGTCCGCGTCTGTCGCTGGGCATCATCCCTGCCTTTAACGATAACATCACGATGCGCTTCGCCACCGGTCTTTACTATCAGGCGCCGTTCTTCAAGGAGATTAGAGACACCACAACGGTGAACGGCATAACATACGCTTCGCTCAACCGCAAGGCAAAGAGTCAGCGGTCTATTCACTTCATTGCGGGCTTCGACTATCGTTTCAAGATGAACAACCGTCCGTTCAAGTTCACAGCCGAGGCTTACTACAAGGCGCTTGGCAATCTTGTGCCGTACAGCGTGAACAACGTGAAGGTGGTATACTATGGCGACAACATGTGCAGCGGACACGCAGCAGGCTTGGATCTGAAGCTCTTCGGCGAGTTCGTACCGGGCACAGACTCGTGGGTGTCGCTCTCGCTAATGAACACGAGCATGAAGCTGAACGGCAAGTCTATCCCATTGCCTACCGACCAGCGCTATGCCGTGAACATGTTCTTCACCGACTACTTCCCCGGCACCACACGCTGGAAGATGTCGCTGAAGCTGGCGCTTGCCGACGGTTTGCCGTTCTCGGCACCGCACAGAGAGCTCGAGTCGAACGTGTTCCGTGCTCCGGCATACAAGCGTGCTGACATCGGCTTGAACTATCGCATCATCGACAATAACGACCGACACAACAAGCGCAACCCTATCCGTAACCTTTGGGTGGGCGCCGAGTGTCTGAACCTCTTGGGCATAAACAACGTTAACTCCTACTACTGGATTACTGACGTGACTGGACAGCAGTATGCTGTGCCTAACTACCTTACGGGCAGACAAATCAACGTGAAGGTGTCGGTAGACTTCTAATAGGCAAGCGCTCCTAAAACAACAAATTATGAGAAAATACCTATTGGCTATAATTATCGCATTGTCGGCGCTTGCCGCCACAAACAGCTTTGCGCAATATAACGAAATAAAGTCGGAGAACATTGCGTCATTGCAGGTTGTGGCTGGCAACAACTGGCTCTCAATGCCTATAGCTACGCTAAACGGCGAAGCGATAAACATCAGTTTCGACGACCTCACGCACGAGTATCATCGCTATGTCTACCGACTGCAGCATTGCGAAGCCGACTGGAGTGTGTCTGAAGGTATCTTCGAGTCGGACTACTGTGAAGGATTTGCAGACGGCAGCACCATTGACGACATCGAGGAATCGCTGAACACCAATACGCTTTACACCCACTACCGACTTTCCATTCCGAACAAGAATTGCCGCATAAAGATGAGCGGCAACTATCGTCTCACGGTATACGACGAGAACGAAGGCGACACCGTCTTCTCGGCTTGCTTCATGGTTGTGGAGCCGCTGGTTAAAACGAGCATGGCGGTGACTACAAACACCGATATCGACACAAACAAAGCCCATCAGCAGGTGGCTGCAGAGATAAACTATTCGGCTCTTGGCATTACGAATCCCAACGCCGAACTATATACTGTCGTGATGCAGAACGGACGCTGGAGCACGGCACGCATAAACGCTGCACCACAATACCAAACCGGCAGCGGACTGCGTTGGGAGCACAACCGCGACTATATCTTCAACGGAGGCAACGAATTTCATAAGTTTGAAATTCTTGACGTAACCCACCCTACTCTTGGCATTGAGAACGTAGGTTGGGACGGCAAGAACTATCACGCACAGATATGGACCGACCTTCCGCGACCGAGTTATGTCTACGACGAAGACGCCAATGGTAGTTTCTATATCCGCAACAGCGACAATATTGAGAACGACCGCATATCGGAATACGTAACAGTTCACTTCCGTCTTCAGGCTCCACGACAGAACGGCAGAGTGTTCGTCAACGGCGTGTGGACAAACGACCGCTTTATACCGCGATACGAGATGACGTACAACGAACAGACGAAGCTCTACGAAGCGTATATACCATTGAAGCAAGGCTATTACTCATACCAATACCTCACAATGCACGATGACGGCACGCTCCACCCCGTTTCGACAGAAGGCAACTTCTACCAAACCGAGAACAGCTATCAGATGCTTATATATTATAAAGGTATAGGACAACGCACGTATCGTCTCGTAGGTTACAACAAAATTAGAAGCTAAGCTCCAACAAAAAGTAAAAGAAAAGCAACCAAAAAGTAAAAGGATACTAATAGGAAAGTCAACAACAATTCGAATATTTTTTTAAAATTCCGCAAACAATATAGCCGTTATATCAACTATAATCGCTATCTTTGCAAAAGAAACAAAGGAAAAAGACCATAAAAAGTCGGTTTCCAAGCTAAAAGACCTTTTTATCCACGAAAGAAACTGTTAAACTTTAAATAATAAAATGAATAATAAGGATTTAATGAATCATGCGGCAGACAACATTCGACTGCTTGCTGTATCGATGGTAGAAAAAGCCAAATCTGGTCACCCTGGTGGTGCTATGGGAGGTGCTGACTTCATCAACGTTCTTTTTTCGGAGTTCTTGGTTTTCGACCCAGATCAGCCGACATGGGAAGGCCGCGACCGCTTCTATCTTGATCCTGGTCACATGTCTCCGATGCTCTACTCAGCTCTCGCTCTGCAGGGCAAGTACACAATTGACGACTTGAAGACATTCCGTCAGTGGGGAACTGTATGTCCGGGACATCCTGAGCGTGACATTATTCATGGAATAGAAAATACATCTGGACCGCTCGGTCAGGGACACACTTACGCCGTAGGTGCTGCTATTGCAGAGAAGTTCCTTGAGGCTCGTCTTGGCAGCACCATGATGCAGCACAAGATTTATGCCTACATCTCTGACGGTGGAGTTCAGGAAGAGATATCACAGGGCGCTGGCCGCATCGCAGGCCTCTTTAAGCTCAACAACCTCATCATGTTCTACGATGCTAACGAGATTCAGCTCTCTACAGAGTGCGATGTCGTGATGCGCGAGAACACGCGCATGAAGTACGAATCATGGGGTTGGAACGTTCTTGAAATCAATGGTAACGATCCTGACGAGATCCGCGCAGCTCTTATCCTCGCTAACAAGGAAGAGAATCGTCCTACACTCATCATCGGTCACACCGTAATGGCTAAGGGCGCACGCAAGGAAGACGGATCAAGCTACGAGCGCAGCGTGAAGACTCACGGCGCACCGCTCGGTGGCGGCGCATACGAGAACACAGTGAAGAACCTTGGCGGCGACCTTAACGACCCGTTCGTAGTATTCGACGACGTTAAGGAACTCTACGAAAAGCGCAACGCTGAGCTTCGCGAGATCGTTAAGGAAAGACATGCTGCCGAAGAGGAATGGCGCAAGGCTAATCCGGAGAAGGCTGAGCAGATGAAGGCTTGGTTCTCAGGCGACGCTCCTAAGGTAGACTGGAGTGCTCTCGTTCAGAAGCGCGACGTAGCTACTCGTGTAGCTTCAGCCAACTGCCTCGGCGTATTGGCAGAGCAGGTGCCAAACATGATTTGCTCTTCAGCCGACCTTTGCAACTCTGACAAGACCGACGGTTTCCTCAAGAAGACACACGAGCTTGCACCAGACGACTTCACCGGAGCTTTTTTCCAGGCAGGTGTGAGCGAGCTTACTATGGCTTGCGTCTGCATCGGTATGTATCTCCACGGTGGTGTTATCCCGGCTTGCGGCACATTCTTCGTATTCTCCGACTACATGAAGCCGGCAATCCGTATGGCAGCTCTCATGCGCGTTCCAATCAAGTTCGTATGGTCACACGATGCATTCCGCGTTGGTGAGGACGGACCTACACACGAGCCGGTTGAGCAGGAAGCACAGATTCGCCTTATGGAGAAACTGAAGAACCACAAGGGTCAGGACTCTGTACGCGTATTCCGTCCGGCTGATGCAGACGAGACAACTGTATGCTGGCAGATGGCTAACGAGAACATGGATACTCCGACAGCGATGATTTGCTCACGTCAGAACGTGAACTCTCTGCCCGAAGGCACCGACTACTCTCAGGTTCGCAAGGGTGCATACATCGTTAAGGACGATCCTAACTATGACGTTATCCTCCTCGCTTCAGGTTCGGAGGTGTCTACACTCCTCGCAGGTGCCGAGTTGCTCAACGCTGACGGCATCAAGACACGTATCGTAAGCGTTCCGTCAGAGGGTCTGTTCCGTACACAGAGCAAGGAGTATCAGGAGTCTGTACTGCCGAAGGGCGCAAAGATCTTCGGTATGACAGCAGGTCTCCCCGTTACACTTCAGAGCCTCGTAGGCGTTGAGGGTATGGTATATGGTCTTGAGTCGTTCGGTTTCTCTGCTCCTTACAAGGTGCTCGACGAGAAGTTGGGCTTCAACACAGAGAACGTTTACAAGCAGGTGAAAGATTACTTATCTAAATAATTAAACAAGCAAGCACAGCTTATGCAGAACTTCACAATCCGAAGAGAATTCTGCATAAGCTTGCTTTATTAATAATCCAATAAAACTACAGTACTATGGAAATTAAGACAGTAGGCATTGCATGCGACCACGCAGGTTACGCATTGAAGAAATTTGTTGTTGAGTACCTTGAGAGCCACAACATTCCTTTTAAGGATTACGGAACATACAGCGATCTGAGCTGCGACTATCCTGACTTTGCACACGAGTTGGGCGAAGCTATCTCTAACGGCGACGTTTATCCTGGTATCGGTATCTGCGGTAGCGGTGAAGGCATGGCAATGACTCTCAACAAGCACAAGGGCGTACGTGCAGCATTGGTATGGAATCCTGAGATTGCACAGCTCACACGCCAGCACAACGACGCTAACATCCTCGTTATGCCGGGGCGCTTCATCGACAACAAGACAGCAGAGAAGATCATGGACGAATTCTTCAAGACTCCGTTCGAGGGCGGTCGTCATGAGAAGCGTGTAAACAAGATTGACTTGTAAAAGTTAGAAGCGTATTACAAGGTTTACTTGTAAAATTTTGACACACAAGAAAAGCTTACAGGAGACTATGACAACACGCCATAGCCTCCTTTTTTATAATACTTAAAAACGACAATGAAGAAAATTCTTATTTCTGCATCTATATTCGCATTGAGTCTGACAGCGAATGCGCAGGGACAATTCATATCCGACACCAACTACCGCAACACCGTGGAGAACATCTTCAAGGAGCGCGTAAAGACTGTCGGCAAGACATTCTATAACACACAGAAAGAAAATCTGACCGCCGACGAGCAGGAAGCATTAAAGTTCCTCTATGCCTACATGCCGCTTGCCGACGTGACCGACTACCCTACCTCGTTCTTCGCCGACAACGTGCGCATGTCATTCAAGGCTCGCAAGGAGATGCCTTGGGGCAAGAACGTTCCCGAACTGCTTTTCCGCCACTTCGTTGTGCCTATCCGTGTCAACAACGAGGCTCTGGACAATGCACGCTCGGTGTTCTACAACGAACTGAAGGACCGCATCAAGGGCATGTCGATGATGGACGCCATCATTGAGGTGAACCACTGGTGCCACGAGAAGGTGACATACCAGCCTTCTGACGCCCGCACATCGGCGCCTCTCGCAACGCTCAAGACCGCAACCGGACGTTGTGGTGAGGAGAGTACGTTTGCCGTTGCAGCGCTCAGAGCCGTAGGCATACCTGCACGCCAGGTGTACACACCGCGTTGGGCTCACACCGACGACAACCACGCCTGGGTAGAGGCTTGGGCAGACGGCAAATGGTACTTCCTCGGCGCCTGCGAACCAGAACCGGTGCTCAACCTCGGTTGGTTCAACGCTCCGGCTTCGCGAGCAATGCTCATGCACACACGCGCTTTCGGCGACTATAACGGACCTGAGGAGGTGATGCTGCGCACAAGCAACTTCACAGAAATCAACCTCACCTCCAACTATGCGCCGGTTGCACCTATCGACTTCTATGTCAAGGACAGCGAAGGCAAGCCGGTAGAGAACGCCCGTGTCGAGTTCAAGATATACAACTACGCCGAGTTCTTCACAGCTGTAACAAAATATACCGACGCAAACGGTCACACCTCGCTCTCTGCAGGCATCGGCGACTTGGTTGTTTGGGCGTCGAAAGACGGCAAATACACCTACCAGAAGGTATCGTTCGGCAAGGACAAAGAAACCATACTCACCCTCCCAGAGGGTGCACCTACCAGTTCTGTTGGTGCACTTGAGACAAGTGCACCCCCTAAATGCACCTACCTGGACATCATTCCGCCGAAGGAAGATCCGCAGCTACCATACGTCAGCGACGAGATGCACAAGGAGAACCAGCGCCGCTTTGCTCTTGAGGACAGCATCCGCAAGGCATATACAGCAACGTTCCCCACTATGGAGGAGGCAAAGCGCATCAATGAGCGCGGCGCCGAGTACATCTTCAAGTCGCGCGGCAACAAGCAGACCATCGTCGACTTCATCAACCGCCACAGCGACAACGAAGACCGCGTGATGGGCATACTCGCCACACTCAGCGACAAAGACTTGCGCGACATCACAACAGAGATTCTCGAAGACAGCTACAACGCAACAACCGACCAGCTCTCGCCGCGTGTTGAGGACGAGCTGATTACAATTCCGTTCAAGCAGTACTTCGAGAAGGCGTTCAGCAAGAAGACAGCCGACGCTTTCCGCGCCGACCCGATGAAGCTCGTAGAATGGATAAAGAAGAACATCCGCCTCAACCCCGACAAGAAGGCTCTGCGCATCGCACAGACTCCGGTTGGCGTTATGAAGTCGAAGATTACCGACGAGCGTTCGCGCGACATCTTCTTCGTCGACGTGGCTCGCAGCCTCGGCATCGAAGCACAGAAGGACGCTGTGACGGGCAAGATACAGTACAAGAAGAACGGTGAATGGCAGGATGTGAAGTTCGACAACACAGCCGACAAGACATCTACCGCAGCAGCTCTCGGTACAATCAAGCTGACATACGAGCCTACAAAGCTGCTCGACAACCCGAAGTATTACAGCCACTTCACAATCAGCCGCATAGAGAACGGCACGGCTCAGCTGCTCAACTTCGATGAGGGTCAGGCTGACATGGGCAACGGCACTACATGGAGCAACACGTTCAAGAACGGCTACAAGCTCGACTCCGGCACATACATGCTCACCACGGGTACACGTCTTGCAAACGGCAGCGTACTCGCATCAAACCGTATCTTTGAGATTGTAAAGGGTCAGACAACAACCCTGCCTCTTGAGATTCGCCAAAACACCAACGAAGTGACAGTAATCGGTTCGTTCAACTCAGAAAGCCTCGTTACAAAGGACGGTAAGGAAGTAAGTCTGCTCTCACAGACCGGTCGCGGCTATTACGTTGTAGGCATCCTCGGCGTGGGTCAAGAGCCAACCAACCACGCTCTGCACGACATTGAGAAGATGAAGGAAGCGTTCGAGGCATGGGGCCGTCCGGTAGTGCTGCTCTTCGAGAGCGAAGCCGACGCAGCCAAGTTCAACCACGACGAGTTCCCGGGTCTGCCGTCTACCGTGCAGTTCGCCCTCGACAAGGACGGATCGGTACGCAAGCAGATTGCACGTGAGATGAAGCTGATGAACGAGAAGCAGATGCCGATGTTCATCATCGCCGACACATTCAACCGCGTAGTATTTGTATCGCAGGGCTACACCATCGGACTCGGCGAGCAGATGCAGGGCGTGTTCAAGAAGTTGTAAACAACACATTTATACTAAAAATCGGTCATTAGAAATTGGGCTACAGCTCAGTTTCTAATGACCGATTTCTTTTGTTCTACATCGTTTTTGCTTAGTAGCTATTTGATTACCACGTAGCAAAAACGCTATTACCACATAGCAACTATATCGTTACCGCATAGCAAAAACATGGTTACCACGTTACTGTAACAAAGTAAGTCGTAGGGCTTTACTGGTTTCTTTGCTAATGCGAAAACGATTGTCGGTGCGCTCGCCTACAAGCCAGACTATGCGTTGCTGGGCGTCGGTGACTACGAGCTGGGCACGTTTCTCAAATACATTCTTCTTGCGGTCGGTGAGATAATCGCTTACGAGCTTCATGCCGTTCATGCCGAACGGAACAAAGCGGTCGCCCTGCTCAATGTGGCGCAGCGTGAGCGGGAACTTGATGTCCGATGCGTCAAGACATACGCAGTCGGCTGCGCGACTCGGCACGTAATCGTCGCCGCAATCTTCCGCCGCTACCTTTATCTTCAAACTGTCGCTGAACACATACGTGCCGGTTTCGGGTATGCGCATTGAGCGTGCAGCATCGGCTACATTTGTTCTCGGTTGAACGAGCAGAGAACCGCGGTCGAAGGCGAGTTCGTGCGAATCTGAAGCTATGATTTTGCCTGCAGAGCAGGTGTCGAGCGAACCATATATCTGCTCAATCTGCGCCGAAGTGAACCCATAAGAACTGAGTATTTCGTGCAAAGTATATTCGGGCGAAGGCTGCTTTTTCAGTCGTTCAACAGAGATGACAAGGTGCTGAGATGGTGAGGTGGTGAAACGTTGAGAAGGCAAGACCGTTGTAACGTCGGCAATGCTTTGCTTCATAGCCTCATCGAACACTTTCAGAGCCTCGCCAACACGCAGCGACGACTCGAAAATCGACTGGCTTACGCTCGGATTAAGCTCGCGCAACAGCGGCATTACGTCAAGACGTATCTTGTTGCGTTTCACGTCGTTATGCAGATTGGTAGAATCTGTAACGTAACTCTCGCCGAGAGCATCAAGATACTGCACAATATCCTCTCTGCTAAGCGAAAGCAGAGGTCGAATGATGTTGCCGTTGCGCGGCTGAATGCCTCGCAGCCCACGCAATCCGGTGCCGCGAACGAGGTTGAGCAGAACGGTCTCAACGCTGTCGTCGCGATGATGTGCAACGCAGATATCCTGCGCTTTGATATCGCGGCGCAGGTTCTCGAAATAGCCATAGCGCAAGTCGCGCGCAGCCATCTCGATGCTCACCCGATGCAGGTCGGCATAAGCCTGCGTGTCGAAGTGGATGAGATGCAGAGGCACGGAAAGACGCTCACAAAGTTGCTTGCAGAACTCCTCGTCGCGCACCGATTCGGCGCCACGCAGATGGAAGTTGCAGTGAGCAGCCTCAACACCTATGCCCAGTTCGTGCTCCAGATGTTTCAGCACAAAGAGCAGCGACACGCTGTCTGCGCCGCCCGAAAGCGCCACAATATACTTGCCCCCATAAACGAACAATTCGTGGACAGAGGCGAAGCGTCGCACTCTGTCCACGAACGAATTGATTATCGCAGAAGATTTTTCCACAGTCTTGTTTTTATTCTACATAAAGCACCAATCCCTTGAGGTATTCGCCCTCCGGATGGTAGATGTTAATCGGGTGATCGGCAGGCTGATGAATCTGATGCAGGATGCGCACCTTGCGGTTAGCCTGCACCGCAGCTGTGAAGACAGCATTGCGGAAGTTCTCCTTTGTCACTATCTGCGAGCAGCTGAATGTGAAGAGGATGCCACCGGGCTTGATGCGCTGCAATCCCTTCACGTTAAGGCGTGTGTAGCCCTTCAGCGCATTGCGCAGAGCAGCACGATGCTTGGCGAATGCAGGCGGGTCGAGCACGATGAGGTCGTATGTCTTATCGTTGGCGTCGAGGAACTTGAACGCATCCTCGCAGAACGCTGCGTGACGCTCGTCGCCGGGGAAGTTAAGCTCGATGTTTCTGTTTGTCAGCTCGATAGCCTTGGCGCTGCTGTCAACGGAGTGAACCAGCTTGGCGCCGCCACGCATGGCGTAAACCGAGAAGCCGCCCGTGTAGCAGAACATATTGAGCACCGAACGACCCTTAGAGTAAGTCTCGAGCAGGTGGCGGTTCTCGCGCTGGTCGACGAAGAAGCCCGTCTTCTGACCCTTCAGCCAGTCGATATGGAAGTTCAAGCCGTTCTCCATAGCCACGTCGCTGCCCATCGAACCATAGATGAAACCATTCTCGTGCTCCACGTCCGCCTTAAACGGCAACGTTGTCTCGCTTTTGTAGTAAACGTTCTTGATCTCGCCCTCAGAAGCCTTCACGAGAGCCTCGCATATTTCATGGCGAACGAGGTGCATACCCACGCTGTGAGCCTGCATAACCGCGGTGTCGCCATAGCAGTCGATTACGAGACCGGGGAGGTTGTCACCCTCACCGTGAACAAGACGGAACGTATTGTTGTTCTCACGACCAATGAGTCCGATAGCCTGACGCATCTGCCAAGCCGACTGCAGGCGCGAGAGCCAGAACTCGCCGTCTATCTCTACGTCGCGGAAAGACAACACGCGCACAGCGATAGAACCGATCTGATACATGCCGACAGCGATGAAGTCGCCTTGCGAGGTGAAAACGCGCACGATTTCGCCTTCTTCTACGCCCTCCTCAATCTGCGCTACGGCACCAGAGAATATCCAAGGATGGAAACGCTTGAGGCTTTCCTCCTTACCCTTCTTTAAATATAGATTTTTGTACATATAGTCGTTTGTATTTTTACATTACTCGGCAGGCTTCTCCTCCACAACCTTCAGTTCGTAGTCGTGGGTAGCCATCAGCTGCATTATCTCGTTGTAGAGCTTTATGCACGCCCATGCGTCGATAGCGGCATACTCTTTCTGCTTGTCGGTGAGCACATCCGCCTCCCAGTTGGTGAGGCGCTGGCGCTTGCTTATCTTCTCGCCGAAGAGATTGGCGTAAAGTTTCTGCAGACTCTTGTCCTGCACGCCAATGTTGCCTATAATATCCTGGATATCGATGAACCAGCCTGGCTCAAACTCGCGACGGCGATGGAGCGAGAGCAGGTCGTCGTGCCACGAAAGACCAATCATTGGCACCATCTTGTTGCTCAGCAAGCGCACAAGCGAATCGGGCAAGCCGATATGGTTAAGACGAAACAGAAAGCACTGGTCTTTGGTGGCAACCTGCAACAGCGCCACCTTATGGTTCTGCCCACGGCGGAATGCGGGGCGAGTCTCGGTGTCGACGCCCAACATTTCGCACGAGAGGAGATAATCCACCGCGCGGTCGGCTTCCGACTCGTTGAGCACCACCGTGATCTTACCCGGAAAATCCACTAACGGCAGGGCGTTTATAACGTTCTTATCAAATTTATTGTATATTGTTTTCATCTCGATGTTGAAAGATTTTGCAAAATTAGAAAAAAAGTGCGAAAATATGGCTGTTTCCGACTTTTTTCCACTAATTTTGTAAGCAATTTCGGTAGAAAACAGCCGTAAATCGAATCATTACAGAATATAACATACGATTTGATGCACACGACACAACAAACGACACAATTTTAAACAAAATATGGCAAAGAAGAAAACAGAGCGCAAAGCATCTAACTCTAAAGAAGCAACAATATGGCAGAGCATCCTGAAAAGTGAGAAAACAGACTTCTTGGTAGGCATGATGATTGCGATTCTCGCGATACATTTAACAGTCTCGATGGTATCCTACATAAATACCGGAGCCGAAGACCAGAGTCTGCTCGAGAACTTACGTCCAGGAGAGTGGCTCAACCATGACAAGATAATAAAGAACTATTGCGGCTCGTACGGAGCTATCATATCATACATACTCATCACGGAGCACTTCGGCTACGCAGCCTTCCTGATTCCTTGTTTCCTGTTCGTAGCAGGCATCAAGACAATGGGAATATACAAGCTGAGCTTATGGAAGTGGTTCTTCGGCATGGGTGTGTCTATGATATGGGTGTCTATATTCCTCGCAAAAGTGCTTGCACCACTTCTGCCCGAGGCGATATTCAACCCCGGAGGTAACCACGGAGCCGTCTGCGTGAACTTCATAGAGAACATAGTAGGCCCTCCTGGACTCACTGCGTTGCTGTTCTTCGTGGCAATAGCGCTGCTCACATTCATCAGCAAGCAGACCATCACATGGGTACGCCGCATGTTCAACCCGCTGAAGTCAATCACGGGTAAGGCGTCGGAGATTGTTACAGACAAACTGAACAATAACGACAGCGAGACAACAAGCGTAGAGAATGGATACACCGCATCGGTTGCAACAAGCAGCAACACTGCCAATGCGAAGAAAGACACGGCAAAGTCGGCTGAACCGACACCAGTCATCGACCTTACGGAGTTCTCTAACCTCGGACAGAAGAAGACCAGCAAGGCGCAGGCTACGCCCGTTGCAACGGCTACACCTGACGTAAAACCCATGAAGACAGGCGACGACAAACTGACAGTTGAGGTCGGAAAGGACGAGAAGGCCAAGGGCGGCAACCTTACTGACGACACAATCAACACGCCTATCAATCCGCTTGAACCGTTCACACGATACAAGCACCCGACACTCGACCTGCTCACCAAGGACGAGAACGGAGGCAAGCCATACATTGATATGGACGAAATCAAGGCGAACAACGAGGAGATTATCAAGGTGCTGAAGAGTTTCGGCATCGACATCTGCGAAATAAAGGCAACTGTCGGTCCGACCATCACGCTCTACGAGATCACTCCTGCTGAAGGCATCCGCATCACCAGGATTCGCGGTCTGGAGGCAGACATCGCGCTGCGCCTTTCGGCTCTCGGCGTGCGTATCATTGCGCCGATACCGGGCAAGGGCACTATCGGTATTGAGGTGCCGAACAAGAAGCGCCATAACGTGTCGATGGAGAGCATCCTGAACTCGAAGAAATTCCAGGAGTCGAAGTACGACCTGCCTATCGCACTCGGAAAAACCATCACCAACGAGGTGTTCATGGCAGACCTTACGAAGATTCCTCACCTGCTTGTAGCCGGCGCTACGGGTCAGGGTAAGTCAGTCGGTCTGAACGTCATCATCACTTCGCTGCTCTACAAGAAGCATCCGAACGAACTGAAGCTGGTGCTCATCGACCCGAAGAAGGTTGAGTTCAGCGTCTACTCGCCTATCGCCGACCACTTCATGGCGCAGGTTGACGACGACGACGAACCTATCATCACCGACGTTACGAAGGTGGTACGCACACTGAAGAGTCTGTGTACACTCATGGACCACCGCTACGACTTGCTGAAGCTCGCCGGTGCGCGTAACATAAAGGAATATAACGACAAGTTCCTGCACCGCCGACTCAATCCGGAACACGGACACGAGTTCATGCCTTACATCGTGGTTATCATCGACGAGTTCGGCGACCTTATCATGACTGCGGGCAAGGAGGTGGAGATGCCTATCGCACGTATCGCACAGCTGGCACGTGCAGTCGGCATACACATGATTATCGCTACGCAGCGTCCTACTACGTCAATCATCACGGGTAACATCAAGGCTAACTTCCCTGGACGCATCGCATTCAAGGTTAGCTCTATGACTGACTCGCGCATCATCCTCGACCGTCCGGGCGCCAACCAGCTCATCGGTATGGGCGACATGCTCTATCTCAACGGCAACGAACCTACTCGTGTGCAGTGCGCATTCATCAGCACTAAAGAGATTTGCGAAATCAACGAGTTCATCGAGCACCAGTCGGGTCCGACTCATCCTATGGAGTTGCCAGAACCTAAGAGCGACGACTCTGACGGCGGCAGCAATACCGGCGGTGCAGACATGGGCAATCTCGATCCATTCTTTGAGGAGGCAGCACGCTCTGTAATCGTCAGCCAGCAAGGCAGCACGAGTATGATTCAGCGCCGCTTCTCTATCGGCTACAACCGCGCCGGACGACTCATGGACCAGCTCGAAAAGGCTGGCATCGTAGGAGCGGCTCACGGCAGCAAGCCTCGCGATGTACTTGTGGCAGACGAGAGTCAGCTGACAGCTATCATGAACCAGCTGAGAGGCTAACGAGATTATAACAGTTCACAAATTAAAACACATTCATATTATGAGACGTTTGTTTTTAGGAATTATGATGGCAATGTGCATGGCTTGGCTTGGTGTGAGCACAAGCGCAGCACAGAAGAACAATGCAGCACGAAAGATTCTCGACCGTGCTGCAAAGGTGGTAGGCAGATCGGGCGGAGCAAGCGCTTCGTTCACGATGAGCAGTGCTGCAACTGGCAAGGTGTCGGGCACTATAGCCATAAAGGGCAACAAGTTCAACGCACGCACTCCGCAAATGACGGTGTGGTATAACGGCAAGACGCAGTGGACTTACGTGAAGAAGAACAACGAAGTGAACGTAAGTACACCTACTCAGGCTCAGCAGCAGATGATGAATCCCTACTCATTCATCACCATGTACAAGACAGGCTACAAGATGTCTGCCACTAACGCAGGCGCAAACAACGAGGTACACCTTGTGGCTCAGAACCCAAACAGAGGCATTCCGGAGATGTATATCACGATAAACCGCAAAACTGGCGTGCCATCAAAGGTAAAGATGAAGCATAAGGGCAAATGGAGCACTATCACCGTGAGCAACTTCTCACCGAAGAATCTTTCTGACCGTATCTTCACGTTTAATTCTAAAGACTACCCCACTGCTGAAGTTATCGATTTGCGATAATAAAGACTTAATACTTATATGAAATACACCATCCCTAAATTTGAACTCATCAGACTGCTGTTGCGGCATCGTAGAATTGCCGACAACCGCAGTCTGAGTGCTATGGAAAACAAGGTAGCAAAGTTTTTCATTTATCTTTCGATGCTTATTCTCGTCATCTATCTTATGGGATTGGCGATATTGTTCTCTCAATTAACAAACAGCGATAATACGACAACGGCTACAGAGAATCTGTTCATAGTCATGCCGTTTCTCTTGCTTGTCGACTTCGGCATGAGGTTTACGATGCAGCAGACTCCTGCACACATCATCAAGCCTTATATATTGCTACCTTTGCCGCGCTACACATGTATTGACGCTTTCGTCTACGACTCGCTCATCAGTAAAGGCAACTTCATTTGGTTCGCATTCTTATTACCTTATGCGTTAATGTCGATAGTGTTCAGCTATGGTCTTGCAACAGCTACGCAGACAATGCTGCTCTGCTTGGTGCTCATACTCATCAACAGCCAGTGGTACGCGATAGCACGCACACTAATCAAGCAAACCGAACTATGGTGGGCGCTACCTATTATAATATATGGTATAGAGGCAATGCCGCTGTACGTTGGTAACAACGCAGGTTGGGCACAGTTTACGGATATCTACTCATACGTTGGCGCAATGCTCGACAAGCATAGTGTGCTGCCGATATTATTTGGCATTATAGCGCTTGCTGCGATTGTACTTATCAACCGTCGTCTGCAATACGCAAGCATAGAGAAAGAGCTTATGCGTTCTGAAGTGAAGAAGAGCGTGAAGAAGGTGAACAAGTTCGCTTTCTTCGAGAAGTATGGCGAGATAGGAATCTTCATGCAGCTCGAGATGAAGTTGCTCCTTAGAAACGCCACTCCAAAGAAAGCTTTGAAATCGGGCTTCTTCACTATGGCATTGCTCTGCGCGTTTATAGTTTTGTCGGACGTGTACGACTCTGATGGCATGACAAACTTCTGGGGATTGTATGCATTTATGATATTCTGCACAATGAATCTTATCGGGCTGATGAGCTATGAGGGCAACTATATTGACTGTCTGCTTACACACCGCGAGAACATCCTCTCGCTGCTCAAGGCAAAATATATTTTCTACTCTCTGCTACTGATTGCGCCATTCCTGCTTATGCTGCCCGCAGTGATAAGCGGCAAGTGGTCGCTGCTGATGCTCGTGAGCTACATGATATTCACAATGGGTTTCCAGTTCTTCATCGCCTTTCAGACAGCTGTATACAACAAAATAACGGTTCCGCTGAACACCAAGATGACAGACAAAGCCGGACTGAAAACCAATTACATTCAAATTGTCCTGGTAGTTATCGTGTTCATAGTGCCGAACATTCTTGTAAACATTCTGCAGTCTGTATTCTCCGAGAACGTAGCCTATCTGACAATGCTATTTATCGGACTCTGTTTCATAGCAACACACAGATTGTGGCTGCGCAACGTCTACAACCGACTGATGAAACGCAAATATGCAAACCTCGAAGGCTTTATCAGTTCGAGACAGTAAAAGCTGCACAATATATATAATGTACACAAACGATATATGATGTACATAAACGCATAGATTATTATGATATCAGGAAGCTCAATGCGTTACACATAATTAAAGATTCGCAATTATAACCGCTTATTTTGGTTAATAATTGCGAATCTTTCGTTTTTTATTAACTATTTTCACATCAGTATCAACTAAGATATTTATCTTTGCAGATGTAAGATTTAAGATTATGAAGAAAAAGACAATATGGACCATAGCAATCATCATGGGATTCTCTTTCCTTGGATTGCTATTCCTTCAGCTGAAATACATCCAGGCGATGGTAGACATGAAAAAGGAGCAGTTCGACGAGTCGGTCAACCGCGCCTTGTACCAGGCTTCACGCAATCTGGAGCTCAACGAGACTCTGCGTTATCTTGAGAAGGACGTGAATGAGACTGAACGTCGCGCCTTCCGCAAGGACTCTGTAGGTACACGCACTGGCAACATGGACGGAAGCATTCAGCAGTCGCACCAATACTCTGTAGCAGGAAAGGACGGCACGGTTTATTCTTCGTTCGAGTTAAAGACAATCACGATAAAGCCATCGCAGATGCCGAAGGGAATGATTCTACATACAGACAAGAACTCGCTGAGCGAAGCCTCAAAGTCGCTGCAGGAAATAGTAAAGAACCGCTACATCTATCAGAAGGCGCTGCTCGACGAGGTGGTCTACTCTATACTCTACTCCGCTTCGGAGCGTCCGCTTAAGGAACGCATCAACTTCAAGTTGCTCGATCAGGACCTCAAAGCAGAGTTGATGAATAACGGAGTGAACATACCCTACCACTTTACCGTCAGCACACAGGACGGACGCGAAGTATATCGCTGTCCTGATTACACAGACGAAGGCGAAGAGTTCACCTACTCGCAGGTATTGTTCCGCAACGACCCGCAATCGAAGATGGGCGTTGTGCGCATCCACTTCCCCGACATGGGTTCGTACATCTTCTCGTCTGTTAGATTCATGATTCCGTCTGTAGCCTTCACACTCGTGTTGCTCGTGACGTTCATCTTCACAATCGTGGTAATCTTTAGGCAGAAACGCTACACCGAGATAAAGAACGACTTCATCAACAATATGACGCACGAACTGAAGACACCTATCGCAAGCATTTCGCTCGCAGCCCAGATGATGAACGACGAGTCGGTAACAAAGAGTCCGGCTATGACGAAGCACTTGGGTCAGGTTATCTTCGACGAGTCGAAACGTCTGCGTTTCCTTGTTGAGAAGGTGCTGCAAATGTCGATGTTCGACCGCAAGAAGGCTGTGTTCAAGAAGAAGAAGCTCGACCTCAACGAGATGGTGGAGAACATATCCAACTCATTCTCGCTGCGCGTGGAACACACAGGCGGAAAGATATACACAGAGATTGAGGCTGTCGACTCAACGCTGTACGTAGACGAGGTACACTTCCAGAACGTACTCAACAATCTCTTGGACAACGCCGTGAAGTATCGCAAACCCGACCAGCCAGTAGATATATATCTACGCACTTGGAACGACAACGACCACCTCTACTTTTCTGTACGCGACACCGGTTTGGGCATAAAGAAGGACAACTTCCGCAAGGTGTTCGACAAATTCTACCGCGTTCATACCGGCAACGTACACGATGTGAAAGGCTTCGGATTGGGATTGGCTTACGTTAAGAAGATTGTTATGCTCCACGACGGCGACATCTCTATTGAGAGCGAATACGGCAAGGGAACGAAGTTCACAATCAAATTGCCGATAATAAAGGATTAATTAAAATATTAGAGAGATACGGTGCCTATAGCAAAATATTATAGGCACCGAACAAAAGAATCACACAATTAAAATCGACGAATATGAACAAAAGCCTACGAAACATTCTATCTCTGTTGCTCGTCTTGCTGACGGGTGCATCGCTCAACGCTGTTGCCGACTCATACAATGTGGCGCCGATGACAGCAGGCAAGGTGACGGTAAGTCCGAACGACGAGTTCGTGAACGCTCCGATAAACCTCATCAATTACGGAACGAATCCCGTTAAGCAGATTACATACACGCTCTACGACTTCGACACACAGGAGTCAAGCGATCCGCAGACTATCGACTTCGAGACTCCGTTCGACAACACACAGCAGGTGATGATTCCGATTAAGCCTGGCAAATCACTTGGCAAGAGCGATGTTATCTTCAACGTGACAGAGGTGGACGGGCATCCTAACGAGACAAGCGTATCCTTTACATACATCGAGCGCTGGACAGTATTGCAGGCTGCAAAGAAGCGTGTAGTATTCGAGGACGTAACCGGATTGTGGTGCCAGTATTGTCCGCGCGGCATTGCCATCATGGAATCGTTGGAAAGACTTTATCCAGACGAGTTCATCGGCATTTCAATTCATGATGGCGACGCTCTCGCAACAAATGCATACAACAGCATGCTGTCTTCAACATGGAAGAATACGAATCGTCCTCTTATCATGTGTGCAAGAGACGAAAAGGTGAACACCTTTGACGGCGAAAGCAACTTCAAGTATGAGTTGGACAAGACGGCTTCGTTCGACATCAGCGTGAAAGCTACATACGACGGAAAGGACATCAACGTAACATCCAGCGTTCTGCCCTGTCTGGATACTGACGAGGGCACCGAGTACAGCGTGGCATATGTGCTCACAGCCGACGGACTGAAGAACGATAAATGGGGACAATCAAACCGAGTAGGCGAATGGGACGATCAGGTATTGCCTGAATATGACAGATTCAAAGGCAACGAATCTACTATATACGGACTGGAATTCAACCAGGTTGCCATCGACAGCAAAGGCGTGCAGTATGGCGTAGAAGGCTCGCTGACACGTCCTTATACCGTAGGCACAATGCAGACCTACACAGTTACCTTCGAGAACATCTCGCAGCACAAGCTGATTCAGGACAAATCGAAGTTGAACGTATGCGCTCTTATAATCAAGAAGGTGACTAACGGCGACCAGATAAAGACAACCATAGAGAACGCAGCAAAATGCCGCGTAGAGTCTGGCGAGACAGGCATCAAGCAGGTAGACAACGAAGGTGCTAACGTAGTTACCGGCTACTACTCGCTCGACGGACAGCGCCTCAACGCTCCGGCTAAGGGCATTACCATCGTGCGCTACGCCGACGGAACAACACGCAAAGTGCGCAAATAGAATTAAAATAACAGAATAAAAACAATTAAAAACAGAATACGATTATGGAAGACAATTTGAAAATCTTACTTTGTGAAGACGATGAGAACCTCGGCATGTTGCTTCGTGAATACTTGCAGGCTAAGGGTTACGCAGCCGACCTGTGCCCCGACGGCGATGCAGGTTACAAGGCTTTTATGAAGACTAAATACGACATCTGTGTGCTCGACGTGATGATGCCTAAGAAGGACGGTTTCACTCTTGCTCAGGAGATACGCCAGGCTAACGCCGAGATACCTATCATCTTCCTCACCGCAAAGACAATGAAGGAGGACATTCTCGAAGGCTTCAAGATTGGTGCCGACGACTATATCACCAAACCGTTCTCAATGGAGGAGCTCGTGTTCCGTATTGAGGCTATCCTGCGCCGCGTTCGTGGCAAGAAGAACAAGGAGAGCTCGGTATACCACATCGGTCGATTCACATTCGACACTCAGAAGCAGTTACTCGTTATCGGCGATAAGCAGACTAAGCTCACAACAAAGGAGAACGAACTGCTCGCTCTGCTCTGCAGCCACGCCAACGAGATTCTGCAGCGCGACTTCGCTCTGAAGACGATCTGGATTGATGACAACTACTTCAACGCTCGCTCAATGGACGTGTACATCACCAAGTTGCGCAAGCACCTCAAGGACGACGATCAGATTGAGATTATCAACATCCACGGTAAGGGCTACAAGCTGATCACTCCTGAGGAGGAATAACACAAGCTATATATGAACAAAAAGATAAAGACAGCAGCACTTGCCGGTTTGTCAGCATTGGCACTGGCAAGCTGCTCTTCAACAAACAAGGTAACGAAGGACAGCGACAACGCCACCCGACCGAACAACGCATACATGGACATCGATTCGAAATTCCTCACGTTCTCGAACGACCAGCGTGCCACAATCAACAAGGGCAACACATTCGCTGTCAACCTATTCAAGACACAAATCGACAAGCAAAGCAAGGTGCTCTCACCGCTTAGCGTTTCGTTCTTGATGGGTATGCTGGCTAACGGTGCCGACGGCGACACGCAGAAGGAAATATTGAAAGCGCTCGGCGTTGACGATGTTTCGCTTCAAGCGCTCAACGAGGCGTATCGCGCATTGCTCAACAGCACCGCAACAAACGACAAGCAGACGACTATCAACATAGCCAACTGCATAGCCGCCGACAAGCATTTCTCGCTGAAGAGCGACTTCCAGAAAACCGTGCTCGGCATGTACGACGCTAATGTGGAGAATCTCGACTTCTCTACGAGCAAAGCTGTAGACAAGATTAACGAGTGGTGCAGCAAGCAGACCAACAGTATGATTCCGAAGATTATCGACCAGCTCTCGGCTGCTGACGTTGCGGTTCTGATGAACGCCATATACTTTGAAGGCACATGGGAGTCGCCGTTCGAGAAGGCTGAGACAAAGGAGGAGAACTTCCGCGGATATACTCGCGACATCAAGCGCGTACAGATGATGCATCAGGAGGACGATTTCAGTTATCTCAGCAACGACATCTTCGAGGCTGTCACCCTGCCATACGGCAACCGCACATACAGCATGACCGTATTGCTGCCTAAGGAAGGCGTGTCTATCGAGGAGATGATGAAGCAGGTAGACGCACAGAAGATTGGCTCGCTGTACAGAGACATGCAGAAGTGCGTTGTAGACCTCAAACTGCCGAAGTTCACAACAAGCACAGAGGTGGTGCTTAACGACGCCGTATCGAAGCTCGGTGCTCCGTCCATCTTCAACGGCGCAGCCAACTTCAAGAACATGTCAGACGCAAATATCTTCATCTCGAAGATGCTGCAGAAGGCGAAGATTGAGGTTAGCGAGGAAGGTACAAAGGCTGCTGCCATCACAGCAGGAATGGTTGCGATGACAGCACTCGATCCCAACGAGCCGCGCCACGTGAAGTTCCACGCCAACCGTCCGTTCGTCTACATCATCACTGAGAAACAGACCGGTGCGATATTCTTCATCGGACAGTATCTCGGCGAGTAAAAAAGAGGACTTATTATGACAATAAAGACAAGAACACTCGTAGCATTGCTCTTGTCATCAGCTTTCACCATGACGGCTAAAGCACAAGAGACAAATGCTACAACAGGCACTTTGGGCAACAGCCAGATTCGTTTCGACGAATCGGCTCCGCAGCGTATCATGCCGACACGCTACGGCGGACGCTTGCGCAAACTGCAGGAAGCAGAAGAACCGTCGTACGAGCTGCAACCGGCTCACGACGACTCGCTGCATCTGCCCACACTCAGCGCCACAACGGCATCACCAATCAACCGCTACCCGTTCGGTTGGTGCAGCGGATTCAACAGTTGGGCGCTGCATCGCGGACGGAACGTGCAGGTAGGTGCATCCGTATTCGCCGAGTTCGGCAAGGGAGCGCACAGAGGTGCTGGTTTTCAGGAGAACATAGCGTTGATGTACGCCATGCCCGTCACCGACAAGCTGTCGGTAGCCGTCGGCGGCTACTTCAACAACATCAACTATGCCGGCAACAACTGGCGCGAAGCCGGACTGTCGGCGGTTCTTGGATATCAGTTCAACGAGCACTGGGAGGCATACATCTACGCACAGAAGTCGATAACGAACAACATTTCCAACCGACTGCGCTATGGTCTGTACGACGGTTACTATGGTGGATACGGCATGGGGCCATTCAGCCGCAGCGCTTTCGGACTCTCGCCCTACTCCATGTACGACATCGGCAACTTCGGCGACCGCATCGGAGCAACTTTGCGCTACAACTTCAACCCGAGTTTCAGCGTAGAAGTTTCGGTTGAGCAGCGCTGGTTGCCGAACAGATAATATCTTATAGTAGCGGAGGTCTCCGGCCTCCGCAGTAACCAATGATACAAACTCTATTATTAGTAATAATGATTTGTATTCGACTTGGTACTGCGGAGGCCGGAGACCTCCGCTACTTATATGTTCATAATAGAATTACTCCTAATTCTGTC